>Ga0070729_10005153_pt1 | contig 13712 bp, 15 predicted proteins | sample tdDd472_FD_66725 | JGI IMG/M metagenome (GOLD analysis project Ga0070729, IMG submission 66725) | Marine sediment microbial communities from the Atlantic coast under amendment with organic carbon and nitrate - tdDd47.2 | ecosystem: Environmental > Aquatic > Marine > Coastal > Sediment | place...
ATGAAGAACGTCTCCCGTGCCAGGGTGGCGGAATTGGTAGACGCAGCGGATTCAAAATCCGCCGGCTTCACGGCTGTGGGGGTTCGAGTCCCCCCCTTGGTACCAGAATAAAATTAGCGGCTTACGGTGAAAATCGTAGGTCGTTTTTTTGTTGTTATGGACAGAGGTTGATCGTTTGCCCCACAATAGCCCCTCGGTGAAAACTTGAACCACCTCTCTCATGATAGGCAAATGCGAAATTTTTAAGATTTCATACAAAACCTTAAAAAAGTTAATTCGTTTATTCACCGAGCCTGGTGTGGGGAATCACGATTTGGAAACTCCCGTCGATCATTTTCTTTTTTTTGGGGGGGCGTAAAACAAATGTTTGTGTGAAGATATAATATTGTGTTACCAGACTCCTTATTAAATTCAGAAATTTATTGTGGAGGATACAAATATGAAAGCGCTAATAACGTCACTCGTTTTGGGTTTGTTTTTTTGTACAACAGGCTTTGCTACTAGTGAGCAAGCAGCTGAAGAGAAGCTTATTCTGATTAGGAATGTCAATGTCTTCGATGGAACCAGTACAAAGCTGTCAGATGGTCAATCAGTCTTAATCAAAGGCAACACAATTGAGGCAGTTGGTAAAGAAATACCAGTGCCGAGTGGGGCGCAGGTTATCGATGGCGGCGGAAGGACACTTACTCCCGGTTTTATTGACGCTCACACCCATTTGCAATGGAATTTGAGTGTTCAGGAGCATATGAATTCTCCGTTGGATTATCAGGGAGCAATTGCTCTTGTTGATGCCAAGAACACATTGATGCGTGGATTTACAACTATCAGGGATGTTGCAGGTTCCGTATTCGGCGTAAAAAGAGCCATTGATGAAGGATATTATCTCGGACCACGCATCTATTCAAGCGGCGCTGCCATCGGCATGACTACCGGGCACGGTGATTTCAGATCCGAACACACACTGCCCCGACAAATGGGTGGTCCAGGAGAGACGCCCCTTGAAAAGGCCGGACTAACCATCCTTGCCGATGGCGTTGATGAAGTGCAGGTCGCTGCCCGTATGCAATTCCGTAAAGGGGCGCACTTTTTAAAGACTTTTACTGGTGGTGCCGTCTCCGGCATGTATGATCCCCTCGATATCATGGAGTATTCCTTTGAGGAGATCAAAGCTATGGCCGATGAGGCTAAACGGTGGAACACTTATCTTGCCGTTCACACCTATACGGATGCAGCAACTCAGGCGGCTATCAAGGCAGGGGCAAAAACCCTTGAACATTGTAACTTGCTCACTGCTAAAACAGTGAAAATGGCAGTAAAAAACGATTGCTATATCAGTGCTCAGACTGGAGTTTATCTCAGCCCCGCGCCAGACAGTTTTACAGCTGCTCAGAGAGAGCGACAGCAGCAAGCGGCTCAGGGACTGGATAACCTCATGAAGCTTTGCAAGAAATACAAAGCCAAGGTGCTGTTTGGTGCCGATATGGTGGGATCACTTGAGAACAAACGATTGCATCTGACAGAGTTCACCAACCGTACCAAGTGGTTTTCGAATGCTGAAATTCTCCAGCAGGCGACCTCTCTGAATGGCGAAGCGTTAGCTCTTAGCGGTCCCCGAAATCCCTATCCCGGTAAGCTCGGTGTTATCGAAAAGGGTGCTCTTGCTGATATCCTTTTGATTAACGGTAATCCTCTTGAGGATATCTCAATTTTGCTCAAACCGGAGGAGAATCTTGCTCTGATCATGAAGGATGGCAAAATATACAAGAACATGATCGACTAATTACAGGAAAATAGGGTGAAAACCATTCCTGTTAACAGGCTTCTCATGTTGCAAATGCTCTATTGCTTTTGCGGTATCATGTACAATGTGTTCAGCCTGCTGGCCGTTCAAAATGGTCAGCAGGCCTGGGCTTCTACCGATGCTCTGGCAGGTGTAGCGTCAGTGGCTCTCTACGGTCTGTTTCTCTGCACCGGTTTAATGAAAAGATTGACGCTATATCGAGTTCTCATGGGCATATCCGTGATCGTGTTCGGTTATGGGGGAGTGATTGTCCATTTGCTCAATTTCAACCAGTTGGAACTCTACCAGTCAGTCTGGACCTGGGCACTAGCAATAGGCATCAATACTGCGGGCCTCGGGCTTAATATTACGGCAGCAACTGGACGCTTTTCTCGAGAGTTCTAACCTCACTGCTGTTTATCCATGCAAATATTATTTTCATGTCGAAGCTTTTTCTTCGTCATATCTCTGATTCTCTTTGCGGTTCCAGCTTTAGCTTCCGCGCCAACAATCTCTTGGGATGAGTTACGTCCTGATACTGACATAAAATTTGATGACCCTCTCGCTCAGCTTAGTCAGGAGCAATTGCGAGACCTACGCATCATTAAACGTATCCGTTGGCTAGTCGCCAATAATAAGAGTGCTCCTGATGGGGTGAGTGCGCAGGAAGAAAAACGGCTTGTCAAATACCTGAGTAATCAAGGTGTTGATGTTGATTTGCTGCTGTCTAAGCGCGAGGAGATTGCTAATAGTCGCCGTCAAACGCTCGGTGCCATCAACTCGGGAGTTGTCGATACTGTTATCCGTATTCCAGGTTATGTGATGCCTCTGGATACCGATCAGCCGGAAGAACGTGATTTTCTACTGGTCCCCTGGGTCGCTCCCTGTGCCCACGTTCCCCCACCTGTTGCCAATCAGGTTGTTCATGTCATTCTTGAGCAGAGTATTGCTCACCGCAATCGTTTTGATCCAATTTGGATTGAAGGTGTTTTACGTCGTAATCCAAGTGAGCATACATTGTTTCTTGTGGACGGCATCAGCCATATTGAATCCGCCTATTCGCTTAAGGGGAGATATGTTGGAGATTACTCGTCACAAGAATCGAATCTGTTGGATCAGGGCGTATTACTAGAGAAGGATTCTAAGCTTTCTTGGTACGAGAGCATACAAACGCGGATTACCATTCTTTTCACTAAAGCCATGACTGCCATACGCGACGGCGATTCTTCCGGTCCAATTTTGTTCGGTCTGCTGCTCGCCTTTGCCTATGGAGCATTACATACCCTGGGCCCGGGGCATGGTAAGGCGGTCGTTATTTCATATTTTGTAGGACATGGCGGGAGCCTCGGCAAAGGCATTCGCATGGGGGGACTCATTGCTGTTTGTCATGTGCTATCGGCAGTTGTTGTCGTAGGTTTGGCGAGTTTTACCATTCGGCAAATTACCGGACATGCTCCAGCAGATTACAGGATTATCAGGCTGGTAAGTTATGCCGCAATCGGAGTGATTGGAGCTTATATGCTGTGGAGTGCAGTTCGCGAAGCATGGCCCAAGAAACGGATCATTAGTTTGCAACCACTCAATATGCATGAGCACCACTGTGGTTGCAGTGCTTGTAGTTCCATTCCTGCAAAAAACGATACTCCTATGGGCTGGCTGGCCATGGCAGCGGGTTCGGTCCCCTGTACCGGAGCAATTCTTGTCTTGTTGTTCGGCCTTTCTCACAACCTACTGATTCCGGCAATTTTGATGGTTGCGATGATGTCACTTGGAATGGCGATTGCCATGTCTGGTATTGGTGTTCTAGCTATTGTGGGACGAGATTATGCTGAGCGAAAGGTCGTTACAAACGATGTAATGAAAAAACGTTTCAACCACATGCTTCGAATCGGCTCTGCGGCCGTGGTGCTTCTTGTTGGCTTCGGCTTTTTTATCCTGACCTTGAATTAACAAATGTGATTGATAAAGGCTCTGCTATAGGGCTGTGGCAATAATTGTTGTTGAGCATGGGGAAAGGGCCGCTGGAATGAAACTGGGGTTCCTTCAAGGGGCGAGTGAGAGTAATATGCACCAGCAGGGTGAGAGCCCTCCTGCCAATCAATTTGGAGGCAAAAGGAATGAAGAAAGCACATGTTTTTTCCTTGGTTGTGTTGAGTTTGGTAATGCTTTTGACCATATCAGCTGTTGCAGGTGGAGGCGTGGCGGAGGTGCAGGCCGATAAGAGCTTCATTCTTGAAGGGACCGTTGTTCACAACGAGCTTGAAGGTGTTTTTTTTGCCATTAAGGGACAGGATGGGAAAACATATGTCCCGATCAACCTACCCGAAGAGTTTGAGATTGATGGTTTATCGGTTCGCATTAAAGCAAATCCCAAAAATGATGTTGGTGGAATTCACATGGTTGGAGAGTACATCGAAATCTTGAAGATCGAAAAATACTAGAGGTTGGTTTGATGACACAACATCATTTCCATCCCATGCTAGCGCACTTCTTTTGGGTATTGTTGGTTTTAGCTGTGGCTCCTTCGGTTTCCAAGGCAGAAGCTGACGGGCCAGATCATTGGCGAGTACATGGTGTTGAAGTCAATGATGTGTTGAATATTCGCTCCGAGCCCAATTGGAAATCTGTAAAAATTGGTGAGATACCTGCTAATGGGCAATGCGTGAAAAATCTGGGCTGTAAGGGAGGCCTCATCTTTGAAGAGTTTACCACTCTTTCAGAAGAGGAAAAACAGGCTATCAACAAGAGCCGTCCCCAGTGGTGCAAAGTTGAATATGACGGTTTCGTTGGGTGGGTAGCAGGTCGATATTTACGAGAAGGTTTATGTGAGAAGTAAACTAAAACACGAATCAGAGGGGTTCTAATTGCGGCAACGGCAGTCCTTGTGCGGTTGTTGTCAGTGATGATGGTGCCGCTTTTTAAGGACATACGATGGGTTGGGGGACTTCGCCCTTCACTCTCACGTACATACTTTCGCAGTAGCAGATTGGTGTAAGCAGATATTCCATCAAGAACCATGAAAGGCATTGGCCCCGATAATGTAAAAACAATTTCAACAACCTGATACACAAGGATATCGAACATGACGAAGCACAGATTCTTCGCAACCTTTCTTATTCTGCTTGTATTTCTAGGTACCGCGTCAATGCAGTCAGCTTCTGCTTGCACCAGTTTTGTGCTGCAGGCGGATGATGGTGCAACGGTATATGGGCGCACAATGGAATGGGGAACTTTTGACCTCAATTCTCGTTTGGTCATAGTTTCCCGTGGGCACCAATTCCAAGGGCACACACCGGATGGGAAACCTGGCCATCGCTGGAAAGCTCGTTACGGGGCTGTTGCCTTGGATGCTTTGAAAAAGGATTACTTTACTGATGGCATGAACGAAAAGGGCTTGGTTGTTGGAGGACTTTATTTACCCGGATTTGCTGAGTATCAAAAATATGATCCTTCAAAGGCATCTATTTCCATGAACCCCTTGGAAGTACTCAATTATATACTTACACAATTCGCCACGGTCGATGAGGTCCGTAAAGGGTTGGGGGAAATTCTAGTTGTGCCTGTAGTTGAACCCGCCCTTGGGATTCCGGCCCCTATGCATTTTCTTGTGGTAGATAAGAGTGGCAAAACGATCGTTGTCGAATACCTCAAAGGCAAGTTGACGGTCTTTGACAATCCGCTTCGTGTTTTGACAAATTCCCCGTCTTTCGACTGGCATATGACGAATCTCCGTAACTACCTGAGCCTGTCTGCCGTGGCCCTGCCAACCAAGAAGATTGAGGATCTCGATTTTAGCCCTATCGGTGCCGGAAGTGGCCTGCTTGGCATGCCCGGTGACTACACGCCTCCTTCCCGGTTCGTCAGGGCAGTGGCATTTACTCAAACGGCGAGGAAAACTCCCAATGGCGATGAAACCGTCTATGAGGCGTTTCGTATTTTAGACAACTTTAACCTCCCCCTTGGCTCTGCTGAAGGCCCTGAGGCAAATCCTGAGGACCTCAAAGGTATGCGTAGTTCAACCATCTGGACATCGGTAGCAGATACTCAAAATCTCAAATACTACTATCACACGCAGCATAATCGGAAAGTTAGGATGATCGATCTGAAAAGGATAGATTTTTCTCCGAAGCAAAAAATCAGACGGCTTGAACTTGATAAGGTAAAAAAACAGGAAGTCGAGGATGTAACACCGTAGCGGCTACATCACCACGAATGGATGTTCCCGAATCTTAAGCCAGAATGACCGCCAGTTGATCCTGCCCGTTAGGATTGACTGGCGGTCTTGGTGCCAGAGCCAGAGCTTTCTATTGAACCAAAATCTTGAATGGCGTAGATACTTTAGCAACTCCGTTTATTCTTCTTTCTCCATAGGATGTTCCATGCCATCAAATGAAGATTCTAAAAGCAATTAGCAGAGAAACTTGAAGCGCCAACAAAGCTCTATGCATGGTTGAATCGTGGTGTGGTTTTAACCGACAACGGCATATTTCCATACGATTCACTACTCAAGAAACGGTTAGCGACTCTTCATGTGGAGGCTAGAAGAGAAATTGAGAAAATGCTAAGTCAATCCTTATGATGGCAGGGCTATAATTTGATTGCCTGTCTTACAGTTTGGAAAGGTCACAAGGCGACAAATGCGTGGCTAACGGGATGCATATTATATATATGTAATCAGAAAGAATTAATCTGAATCACCTGATTTACCTACTCACATATTAATTAGTATATTTTTACCAGATTTAAGGCGAAGATATGTTTTTAAGATTTCGTATAAAGTCTTAAATTCGTAAACAAATTCTTATTGCGACCTTGCTGTGATATCTCACCAGCGCTCTCTGCCTAAGATTTGTTCTTTCACTCTTTTCATTTTTTGAGACTGCGGCCTGAGTTTTTTATAGATTGCCTTCTTAATCTCAACCGGAATCTTTTGTTTCTTTAAATCCTGGCTAAGAAATTGATCGATTCCTTTTTGGAGATTCTCTCCGGTATTTGTTATTTGATGCAACCTTTCTTTGTTTTTTTGTGTCAATGTATGCTTTGAACTCTTCGCACCCTCTACGTCTTTCAACCACTTCGCGATACGGGTCTCGAAATGATTCATAGTAGCTTTAGCTTCAACCTCCTGGTTGATTTCCTTTTTCGCCAAACCTCGGCGAAATGAGCGAATCAAATTGAAAGCATCTTTTCTGTCCTGGCCTACCAGGTTCTCATCCGTCTTCGATTGACTCCATAAAGTGTCTAGGGTCTTGTTTTGTTGCTTTCTGTACTTGATGGCATTGACCTTCGGCTCCTTTCTCGACAGGGCCCGTTCAAACTGGCGTTGTTCTTTGGTCATATTTTCTATGACTTTCTTCACCTTGACCAACGAATTGGGGTTAGGTGTCTTGATATTGGAATGCCGCAGCTTTCTTCTGGACGATCCACGAGTGGCGATGTGATGGAGTCCTTTTTGGGTCAACTCCTTTGCCAGGCAGACGCGGCCCTCAAACAACTGTTGTTTGCCAAGTCGAAGTTTGGGCAAACCTTTCTCGGTACTGACTGTTTTCACAACAGCATGCACATGCGGGTATTTGCCGTCCTGGTGGACTCCAAGAGCATATTGGTATCCGGCTTCACCAAATTGCTTGTCGAGCACTATACGAGCTGCTGCCAACGTTTTATTCACGTTTTCCGCTTTCAGCTCTGCTTTAGCAGAAAGGATGAGGTGGACGGCGTGTCGCGGCTGAGATTTCGATTGTTTGGATTTTCGCTTAAAATCTGCCTTCCATTCATCATAAATTTCATCAATCTCGGCCTGACCTTTCCTCTCAACTCCATCCTCAGCTTCCAATGCAACCAGCTCTTGTTCATCTTTGCCTTCTGTCCGGCCAATGTAATCAAGCATTCGCTTAACTGACGAAGGCGCATGCGCCCAACCTGCGACCTTGAAGACGGCTTGAGGAGGCTGCGTAATCCCACTTGATCCGGAGCGACTAATTTGTGGAGGCCGCAATGAACCTGCGCGGCCCCGGCGAGCGCGTTGACTTTGAAAGATTTCATCGTCAGATTTATACGTTGAGGTCATTACGCACCTTCTTAATATTGCTTGCCGTGACTTTTAAATGCATTTTCAACTCGTTCAACGTCTCCTCAATTTGCTGATAGGAAAGAGGTTGGTTTGCATTCATGCGAAATGCGATTTGATTTAGATTCGTACCGACCCCATGGAGTTCTTTCCTCCAGAGTTTGAATTCTTCCGCCATCTCGCGGCTCAACTCCGGCTGATCACTCTTGAGGATTTTATCCACGGCCTCTCGAATCAGCTCAGAAATCCCTCGAAGTTTCATTCTCTGCTTCATTGCTTCAAGTCCAGATATGGCTTCCGTGGTTAAACGGACAGTAACTCTATTCGTCCTCATCTTACCCCCTGGCCGGGACCCTTTAGGGAAAGCCCAAACGGGTGAAGCTGCCCAAGGCAGCGAGGGGGGAATTCCCCTTCCCTTGTCGACTGACAAGGCAGGATTGGCGGTAGCCAATAGCACTTTGTCTGACAAAGTGCGTATCCTGCCAGCAGGGTTTTCTAAAAAACCCGTTTTTAACCACCGCTAAAAAGCATCATTTTGGGTAACGAAAAGCCCTTTATGTCAGGTGAAAAAGTTAACATATTGGAATTGTTGATATTTTAAAGAGTAGATGGATTTCCCCCTTTTTGTGTCCCTGGCAAAAGAGCCTGTGTCCCTCGCCTTATCGCTTGTGTCCCTGCCATTTATCAATGTGTCCCTCGCCTTATCGCATGTGTCCCTATGCGGAACCGTTGTGTCCCGCTTTTGTGGAGGCCCCTGGCAATCCCAAGGACATCCACAAAATGGACATCATATTCGACATTGAAGGCAATGCTCAGGCTCTAGCGAGACAGAATGCAATGCTTCACGCGCCAGCATACGTTTATTGTTTTCATATGCAGGGAGAAGAACCTCCCAATACTCGGCAGCCTTGGGACTCAAGGAAAACCGAACACTTATCAGTTGGCACGGTTCAGTCTCTTCTGATTCCGGCTTCTCGCCAAAAGCAAGCATATATAGTCCCAGGCCGATGGCTTTGAGATACTTTTTTTTGGCATATTTTTTGGGCACTTTGACGTTAATATCCAATGTTTCCTCAGTCATGTTGATCTCCTTTGATGGAATGGGCTTACATGCATGAAATTCAAGAGCTGGTGAGAGGTTGAGGGAAATCTTCTTATGGGTTCGTGCGAGAGCCGGAAGACTACCGCGCTCCGCTTTGCTGCGCGGCCCAGGGGCTCTTTCATCATTACTCCGCAGACTTCCGTTCCCTTCGGTCACTATACGCTTGCAGCAGGCTTTCTGAGCCTTTTGGGGTTCCAAGGGGTATCCCCAGGCTCTCGACCAAAGGGAGAACGGAACCGGCTTCCGGTTCGTCAGCAAGGGAGGCGACCGCCGACCGCATAAAGGCCGATGGCCTGATTTCTCACAGGCTCTTAATTAATTCTCGAATGTACTTGTTTACTGCTGCCCGAAGGGATGCAAACGTGCGTCTATCAAACTCTGTTGGTCTGTCTTTTTTTGCAACTTGCTTCACGAAAGCATCACGCCTCGCTAGCAACTCAATTCGCTCTCGTTCCAATTTGTCACTCAGTTGAATTTGCATACCTATTCATTGCCATCCTTCGATGTCTTCTGCTGTGGCTCTTGAACGTATTTCTGGTATTGATGGGCAATCCAGCTAGCCTTCGTGCCACCCAGCATTCGCTCGTTCTTGGCCGGATGATCTGGTGGCAAGCTATCCCACCAGTTGTTCATGAGTAATTCTTTTGCTTCTTTGCGAATCTCAGCAATCCGCTTTTCTTCTTTCAACAGATCAAGCTCAGCTTGTTCCTCCGGTGATACGTAATTCTTCGGACGTGAGTAATAGCCATTGCTCCGTAAGGCCGTCATTAACCACCCAGGAACCCCACCAACGGGATTACCAAAGCGATCAACCAAAGCGTTGTTGAGAAGTTGGAATTCGATGTAGTTCAATGCTTGCTTGATATTTGACGCATCAAAATCTTTGGCCTTGAAATCCTGAATCAATTCTCGGTAATGGACAGCAAGAAAGCCTCGTTTGGCTGTTTCCGGCCACAGTCGGTCAATATCCTTCTGACTTGGATAGATAGATTTATTATATAATCTATCTATCTTGTCTGCTTTAACCGTTAAGTTGGGGTGTTGAGTCTCGATGCCCAACTCACCTGCAGTCGTCAGGACTTCGATTTTCAAGCCGCAATTGGAATACCGTTTTTTAGTAATGCAGCCGATTGCTACAAGCTTTCGCAATCCATATCGTATCGTTTCAAATGGAATCCCGGAGCCAACTGATATCTCTTTATTTGTTGTCAACCAAACTTGCTCTGAAGATAAATATGAAAGCAGTATTTTATGGTTACGAGACCGCAAACTTTGACTAGCGGGAGAACGTTTCAACCTCTCGGTGACTGCCATGTTTCGACTGTTTAATTCGGCTGTTAAGAATTTCTCCAACTGACCGTTTAATTGACCGTTTGAACAGTCATGTGAACAGTCAATTAAACGTTCAGTTTCGGAAGAAGAGTCATCTTCACCAACTCTGATTGGAACAACCTTACGCTCAGGGATTCCCATGACGAATCCTTGGAGCTGCCTGTGCAGTTGAGTGGTATGAGACATGATGAGATGGATACAAAAAAACCTCCACGTTTAGATGTTTAGATCGTTGAGAACAACCCAAACTCGACGCGGAGGAAGACGCGTGCATACACACGGCTTGTCATTTCTGAGGTTTTAGGGGAAAGTCAGAAATGCTTCCGCTTTCGAGCGGTAAGTACCAGGGGGATCACTCGCTAACTTTCCACGGCTACGAGTGGTTCCCTTCTATTCTTTTAAGGGCATATAATGCTCCTTATTTAATTACCTGGATGCGCTCTTGGACCCAGGCTATGAATTCATTTCTGGGATATCCCACCTTCCCCTTGCGGCCTCCCATCCTTACCCGGACAGCAGGGCCGTCACCGAGTGAGTCTAGGTTTTGGAGCGTTTTGGCACTGATCATTCCGCCAAGGAGCTCCTGCGCTTTTTGGCGGCTGATAATGGGTGGGGATGCCTCTTTGAGTGCAGAAAAATCGATAGTATGTTCTGCCATTGTATCCTCCTGTTTCCTAGTGTGGCTATGGGTTGTGTTGGGAGAATTGTTGTCAGGAGAATTGAATTGAATCACGGACTTTGTTTTTAGCTGTTTTTTATGCACAAAACGGCCAACAGTCTGCAATGATTGGAGGATCAAAGTTGTTGTCACTGAACGGTTTTTTGTGATTGATCTTCAGTAAATGGTCTATTTTGTTTTGTTTATTAGTTGTGATTGCCCCTTTCATCTTTTTGGGGGCTGTACAGGGGCCAGGGAAAAGCGCATTTTCTGCCTTTTCAATCAATTCAAAAGCAAGATTTTTGTGTCTTCGCAAAAGGCTCCAGTTTGAGTCATTGCAGGGTATTTTTGTAAGATTTGGATTGTCTTCAAGATATATTTCTTCCAGCAGTTTCTTTTGAGTTTTATTGTCTTCGGAAGCTCCTTTTGTTTCAAGCCGAGCTAGAAGCTTCAGCAAGTCGTCTAAAAGGCTCCCTCGATGCCCGTGGGATGAAATGAACATTGTCTGAATTCCTAGAGCAATGTCCTTGTCCCTGTTGTTGAAGCCCCAAATTTCTAGAGCAATGTCATTGTTGTTGATGGTTTTTAGGTTGTCCCTATTTTTGATAGTTCTTAGGTGTCGTTTAAATTGCTCTACTAAATACGGATCAGGGAGTAGGGGGTCGATCTCGATTAAATGGTCCAATTCATTATGGAAGTCCATGTCGACAATTCTCTCAAACAGCTCGTTGAGAATGTCCGTTTTTGTAAACAACTTTTGGTCGTCGTGCTTTTTAAATGTTGATTGGATAATGCCTAGAAGCTCGAGAGTTGCATTGGAGACTGGAGAAAGTTGATGCAATTCATAGAATAACTTAACCCTATGCCCAAACATATCAAATTGCTCATCATTGTTTACATCTTGAAACAATGGATAAACGACATTTAAAATAGTCTTATTTGATTTATCCTCTTGATATAGGGCTTCGCGCTCTTTGGCACTCGTTGCGCATGACAGCCAGTCATAATAGGGGGTGTTAAGTTCCTCTTTGGCATAACACCATGAGTGTACAAGGGGATTTGTAATAGGATAGCGTTTTGATCGATCAATAAGTAGTTCGTTGATCCTTCTGTACTTTTTGCTCTTCTTGAGGAATTCTCTGTAATAATAGAATTTATCCAAAACCTTTTGGGTTAGTTTGAGTGTGGCCATTTATGCCTCTTTCTTTGAATGTAAAAAAAGTACTTTTCCCTGACTATCAGATAAGGCCCTTTCTAATGTCGCTACTGCTTTTACTTTCGCCTCATCAACAGCATGAGCGTATCTTCCAGCCATCTGCAAAGTGCTCCATCCGAAGATCGATTGAAGAGATCGGATGTCCACACCTGCTGAAAGCATCATTGATGCGCTGGTATGACGGAGACTGTGGAAGACGATTTTGTCCCGTCTGTCGTCTCGCCCGGCATTAAGGCCAAGGTCTTTCACAGCCTTTCTGAATGCCCATGGAGCTTCTTTCCATTGCTCTCTTTTGCTGTTGGTGAAAACAGGAGCTTCAGGAGGGTTGGTGGTTTTGTTTTTCAGCACTTCTTTCAGTGGGGCAGCTAAAGGCACTGTTCGGGGTTTTCCTGTTTTCGTATGGATCAGGCGCACCGTGTCGCCTTCAAGGTCAATCCCTGCCCAGGTCAGTGAGGAGAGTTCTCCGAGGCGCGCGCCTGTGTATAGCGCGGCTAGGGTGAGTTCCCATGCTCGCTGATCAAGCTCTTTGATTGCATCAAGAAGCTTTGATGCTTCCGAGGGGGTGAGAAAGCGGCTTCTAGCGTTGTCCACACGAGGCATATCAATATTGCAGGTAGGGCATTCCTTGCTGACGATGCCTCTTTTCTTGGCGTGGTTCCAAACGAGACGGAAGATGGCAAGGCTGTGTTGGATCGTCCTCGGTGAGCGGTTCTTTGCAAAAAGACGGTCTTTGACTTGTTGTAGGTCGCTACCAGAAATGTCACGCATGGACTTCCCATTGAAGGCAGGAGCAAGCCAGTCGCGTTTGTGCGCCTTTTCAGTCTGGATGGTTTTTGCCTTCTTCCTCTGCTTGGCTTCTGGCAAGTAGTGATTCTCGAAGTAGTCTTCGAATGAAAGGGCGTGAGCTTTAGCTGTCTTCTCTGCCTCCCTGTTCATCTCGCGCATCTCGCGAAGGGTTCGAGGGCTGATCCCTCGACGGGCATTGTCTTTCAATTGCCCCAGGAGTTGGTAGGCGTCTTCTGCAGTTGTTTTTTGTGAGAGCCAGCCGACCATTTCCTCTACTTGCTTTCCATCAACCCTGTATCGAATGAAGTAACATTCATCGAACCTGATGCCATATTTGCGAGTAGGGTGCTTGCGGGCTCTCACCCCAGGGAATTTGGTTTTGAACTTCTTGCCGCTCATACTATTGCTCCTGCCCCACTATTGCCCCACACTCAAAAAGGAAATGCCGGGTAGCTTCGGGTGTCTTTGGGTAATATCAATTGCGCAAAATACTCTTGTCTGTCAAGCTATTGTAGAGATTTAGGCGGTTTTGGGAAGTGTAGGGAGAATGATAAATCTAAGATTCAAAATCCGCCGGCTTCACGGCTGTGGGGGTTCGAGTCCCCCCCTTGTACCATGGATAGAAATTAGGCTATTTGAAGTTGTTACTTGACTTCAAATAGCCTTTTTCTTTTGTAGATCGCTAAATATGAATTTTGTTGGTGTGTCGCTTTTAGTTGTTTTTTCATCGTGCTCTTTTGTGTATATGGGAGCAGTTTGAGTGATTAAGCT
>Ga0070729_10005154_pt1 | contig 13705 bp, 8 predicted proteins | sample tdDd472_FD_66725 | JGI IMG/M metagenome (GOLD analysis project Ga0070729, IMG submission 66725) | Marine sediment microbial communities from the Atlantic coast under amendment with organic carbon and nitrate - tdDd47.2 | ecosystem: Environmental > Aquatic > Marine > Coastal > Sediment | place...
GAAACGGCGGAGGCTCCTGCTGAAGCCAATGGCGAACTGCTGTAAATTCTAAAAAGAGAAAGATAAGGAGGCGTGACATGAAGCGACTGCTGATTGTGGCCAATGCCCCGTCTCCGAATATCCTGAGATTACGGAGCGCCCTGAAAGACTTTTTTCCTTATAGACAACCAATCTGATGATTCTATTGCCATATAGGTAGATTTTTATTGATATTTATTTATATCGATAAAGATAAGAATCCCTATGTTTTTCCGCGTAGAAAAACTGACCCTGAATTACCACGGTTATTCTCTAGACTCGCTATGATTGATTTTAGACCTACCGTCTTCATATCCGATTATCCCGTTGCAAAATTACGCTTGTTAATACGTACTTTTGGCAAAACATAAACCTATGAACTGTGTTTATTAAGCATTTTCAATAAGGCTGTCTTGTTCACAGGTTTGGCTAAGTAATCATCCATTCCGGCTTTCAGAAAACGGGCTTGGTCACCAGGCATTGCATTAGCTGTAAGCGCTACAATCGGCGTTCTTTTCGTTGGTAATGAGAGTCGGATTGCCTGTGTAGCCTCAATGCCGTCCATCTCTGGCATGAAAATATCCATCAGTATGATGTCATAGTCGAAGCTTTCAGCCGCCCTCAGCGCCTCTACACCATTTCCGACAATATCTGCGTAATAGCCTGTGCCTTCCAGCATGGCTTTGAAAACAATCTGATTAGCCGGGGAATCCTCTGCGATCAGAACACGAACAGGCTGATGCGGTAGTTCATCAAAGGTTTCTTCCATCGGATCCTCAACTGACTCGCATGGAAGGCCGGCGCCGAGTGTCTTGAGGGGAATCGTAAACTCAAACATTGCTCCTTTTCCCGGCCTCCCCACTGCCTTTATTTCGCCTCCCATGAGTTCTGTCAGGCGCTTGCATATGGCTAACCCAAGGCCAGTGCCTTCATGCTTGCGGGATGCTGTTGAGTCCAGCTGCATGAATGGCTGAAACAATGTGGCACCCTGCGCATCTGAAAATCCAATGCCCGTGTCTTCCACGCGGAAACGGAATAGATCCCTCTCTTGTGTCGGATTTCCTCGGTTAACCGTCAAGGTAACAGACCCTTGGTCCGTAAACTTTATGCCATTGGACAAAAGGTTTAGAAGAATCTGTTGCAGCCTTCCGGCATCACCCTGCACATGTACTTCACAATCTGAGCCAATGTTATCAATGAGTGTGATGTTTCCCTGGTCAGCCTTGCTCTGACATAGTCGGAGAGTTTTTCGTACTAAGGCAGCAAGATTAAACTCGCTTTGTTCCAATACGAGCTTGTTGGCTTCCATTTTGGACAGATCCAGGAGCTCATTGAGGAGGGCTAACAAGTGCTCGGCAGAATCGTGAGTAAGGTCAATATACTCCTGATCTTTGGGGTATAGCCGACCACTCATCTTAAGGAGGTTCACCATCCCAAGGATTGCGTTCAAGGGTGTGCGGAGTTCGTGGCTGACCGTAGCGAGGAAAGCGGTTTTTCCCTCATTGGCGGATTCGGCCCTCAGCTTTTCAGAGGCAAGTTCAAGTTCTTTTCTCTTGAGCTCGGTGACATCGGTGTAAGCGATGACAGTTCCCCCTGTCGGAACCCGTGACTCAACGGCGCGCAGCCAGCGTTGGCTGGAAAGTTTGAACTCCAGGCCTTCAGGCGAGGGGGCACGATGATGGGCCATGCGGTCGGCCCAGAATTTATCGAATGCCTTGCCATCATCATTTTGTAATTCATAAATGCCGCCATGGATACTTTCACGGAATAAATCCGAGAATGTAATACCGAGCATTATGGGGCGGTCTTCACTTTCAAAAAAATCACGGTATTTCTGATTGCAGCTGATAAGCCGATCGCTTTCGTCGAAAATGGCAAATCCATCTGGCAGTGATTCTATAGCGTCTCTGAATCTGGCATTACTTCGCTCCAGAGCCGATTTGGCTTGGCTAACCGCATGAACATAGCGAGAGGGAAGACGCAGTAAAGCGTAAATTATTGCGGCAATCAAGAGCGAGGCTGCTACTGCCAGCAACCAATGGGATCCAGGAGTTGAAGACAGTGATGGAGGATTTGGAATCTCAACTCCGATTTGCCAACTTCCCGCCGGTAAAGAAACTGAGGCCGCCAGATGGTCACCATCGAATACTTCGGGCGCCCCGACAAATACGTCACCATCAGCTCCTAGCGCGTTCATCCCGCGGATTGCGAAGTTATAGTTATCCGAAAGGCGATGAAAGTCAGCAATCTGCAGAAGTGAATCTAGATCGATAAGCACGGTCGCGAAGCCCCAGAATTCCCCGGCGCCGGATCGGCTTGCTGCTAGCTTATTGGGAAGGAAAATCGGCAGCCGACCGATCAATGCGGTACCTCCCTGAATGAGTTCAAGAGGGCCTGCAATCCACATATCGCCCGTCGAAATGGCTTTTTCGGCTGAAGCCCGACGAGCGGGATCGCCCAAAAGATCATGGCCGAGAGCGGGACTGTTCGTAGCTTCTGGCCACAAGTACCGGACAACAGCGTCGGGGGCGAGTTGTAGGCTTCGTATGCCCGAGAGGCTGGAGCCCAGATCGTTGGCGAACGCGAGAAAAGAGTCGCGACTTATTTCGCTGCGGCCTGCTCTCACCAAGCCGGCAAGCCCATAAGTAAGATGGAGTCGAGCATTCAGTTCCGTTTCAAGACGACCCCGGATGTTGAACAATCGGGTTGAAGTTGCGGATTTGCGCTCAAGGTACTGGTGCTCGAGCGTATCTAGATGATAATGCGTTGAAAATAAAAAAGTTCCCAAAAAGATCGCCGCCGCTATTGAAAAGGCGACAGCTCTCCCTGAGATGAGAAGGCCAAACTTTTGCAGAAAACCAGCAAAGCCCTTTTTGGTGTCACCAGAGACGACATCCGCCATAAGAGGGCCAGCCGCAATTTCCTTGTCTACCAGTTCAGCGAGGTGACGTAAAAACTTAAGTTCCTGGCTTGTAAAGGTACGAGGTTCATGGTCGATAATGCAGAGGGTGCCTAGGGTATACCCGTCGGGTGAGTGAATAGGATAGCCGGCGTAGAACCGGATATTTAGCTCGCCAAGAACTAGTGGGTTGTCCTTGAATCGTTCATCTTGCAGAGTGTTTTCAACGATAAGTGGCTTATTGTTTGCCAGAGTGTGGGAGCAAAAAGAAATGTTTCTTGGTGTTTCCCGCTCCGTAAGGCCTGACCGTGCTTTAAACCACTGCCTTTGTCCGTCGACTAAAGTGATAAGGGCTATAGGGACATCGAAAAACTCTCTGGCTTTGGCAACAATGTGATCAAAACGTTGTTCGGTTGCGGAATCCATAAGACCGAGACATTCGAGGGCTTCGAGCCTTTGGGCTTCGTTCCGGGGTTGTTGAGCTTCGATCATTTTATACGCCCTGCGTCATCTCATTCTTCAATCGCTCTCGAAACATCACCAAGCGAATAAGGTGCCAACCATCCCAATTCTTTGATATCCGAAGAAAACGCTCGGATGTTCTTAAAGATTTGTGCAAAAAGATATGCAATATGCAATTCATATTGCGAGTCGATGCACGTGCCCACTAGCGCTGGTGCTGCTAATAGCCTGGTTTTTTGTATTTGTTGTCAAATTGGCTTGAAAAATGCTTATTTTTTTAAAAACATACCGGAGAACAAAGTCATGCGGATTTTGTACAACTTCTTACAAGTGGCTGTCCTCGCCGCTGCTTTTCTTTTCTCGAAGATAGTGTTCGCTCAGAGCCCGGATAGCAGAATCTACACCTTTGGCGTGGTTCCTCAGCAGGCCAGTGTAAAGCTTGCACGGCTTTGGGTTCCCGTGATTCAACACCTATCCAGAGAGACCGGGCTTAACATTGAATTCGCAACCGCGCCAACGATTCCCGAGTTTGAGGAGCGGTTGGCGGCTGGTGCCTACGACTTTGCCTATATGAATCCATACCATTTCATCCTGTTTAATGAGCAGTTGGGTTACACCGCCATTTCGCGTCAAAACAATCATGTTATACATGGCATTATAGTGGTGTCTTCAGATCTCGGCATCGAATCGTTGGAAGAACTGGCAGGTAAGAATATAGCTTTCCCGGCGCCGAACGCCTTCGCGGCCACGCTTATTACACGTGCGTTCCTCGATAAAATGGCTCCCGGTTACACCGCGACATTTGTCAAGTCTCATGACTCGGTCTATCAATCCGTCGCCAATGGGCTCTTCTCAGCCGGCGGAGGAATCATCAGGACCTTGAATGAAGCTTCTCCAGAGCTGCAACGGAGTCTTGAAGTGCTGTGGATGTCTCCGGGATATACCAGTCACGCTTTTGCTGCCCACCCTGGAGTTCCGGAGTCGATCCGAGCCGCCGTCCAGAAGGGCTTGACCATGATGTCCTCCTCGGAGGAGGGGGTCTCGCTTCTTCGCACATTGGGCATGAACGGGCTTCAGGCGGCGATAGATTCGGACTGGGATGATGTCAGAGCTCTCGGGATCAAATAGCCACTCACAGTACCAGACGGCCCGATCGCCTTAAAAAGGAATGGAGCACTAAACATGTCCTTTAAATGGAAGACAATTCTGGGCATAGCCACTATCGAGCTATTTTTCTTATCCTTGCTGGTATGGCAGGCCGCTCGTTTTATTCAGGATCTTGGCGAAACTGATATTGCGCAACGAGCTAGCGATACGGTAACTCTGGCGACCTCAGTATTACTGGACTCTTTGATTTCCTACGATCTTGCAACCATTGCCGAACAGATCCAACAACTGGGGGCACTTGATGGTGTAACTTATGTTGTACTTGAAGGGCACGGAAAAACACTTGCCACGAGCGGTGATTATCCGAACCCGGAACCATCCTCAGAAGATTCCATTGCTCAGGTAAAGGACGGCACCTATGACATCGTGCACGGTCTGGAGGCGGCTGGACAGACGCTCGGTCAAATCAAAATGGGGTTCTCGCTCAAGGAGTTGTACTCGGTCACTAGGACAGCGAAAACCCGTCTCTACCTCATTGCTTTTCTTGAGCTTCTTCTTGTTGGTGTTTGCTCCTGGCTTTTTGCCCGTTTTTTAACCAGTCGTATTCTGATGCTGGAAAAGGCTAGCGCAACGTTGCAAGCCGGCGGAGCGGTTAGTCCGATCCCGGTGGTAGGCAACGATGAAATTTCTTCGACGATAAAAGCATTCAATAAGATGTCGGCTGCGCTATTAGAACGGGAGCAGGGGCTCAAGACAGTTAATCGACGCCTAGAAGAAGCAAATGACCAACTGAATGAACGTGAACGTGAAGTCTGGTCGTTATTTAATGCAGCACCTGATGGTATCGCGGTTTTGGACCGAGAGGGCAAGATCTCTTTTGCTAACGAGAAGTTGATTCGTTTGCTTGGGGCGGGGTCTGTCGCAGTTATTGGTCGAGCCCTGGGGGACTTTATAAAGCCTGTTGATGGTGCAAAGCCGAGCGAAGAATCCAGTTGGAATTTAAGCGGTCTAGCTGCGGGACAGTTCAAAGTTATCAACTTTAAAAGAGAGACTTTGTTTGTCGAACTAAATTGGTCCGGATTTCGATCATCGGATGTCAGTCGCACAATTGCGATTATCCGGGACAAGAGCCATGAGTGGAAACTCGAGAAGGCTGTAAAACTTAATGAGCAGTTGAAAACTAATCTCGTTGATTCCAGTCTCGATGCCTTGGTAACCATTAACGGACATGGAGACGTAATTGACTTCAGCCAATCCGCTGAGGTTCTGTTTGGCTGGAAAAAGAAAGAAATTGTAGGGCGACGCATGCAGGAGTATCTGATTCCTAATGAACAGAGGTCCGCCCACAACAGAGGAATGGCTCATTTTCTGGAAACTGGCGAGGGACCCTTAATTGGTCAGCGGGTTGAAACCAAAGCGATGCGGAAAAACGGCACGGAGATTCCCATTGAGCTTGCCTTAACCGCCACCTGGATTGATTCAGATGTATTTGTCACTGCAGCAATCCGCGATATCACAGAGCGCAAAGAACGGGAAGAGGAGCTCCTCGCTGCCAAGGCGTCGGCAGAAGAAGCATCACAGGCAAAGTCTCGTTTTCTGTCATTCATGAGCCATGAAATCCGCTCGCCAATGAACGCCGTGCTTGGGGCGCTGGCTTTGATTAACGAGAGAGGCAAGCTTCAGGATTCGGAACAGTATTACCTGGATTTGGCCCGGGACTCCGGGGATGCCTTGCTTAAGGTAGTAAATGAAGTTCTCGATTTCTCGAAGATTGAGGCGGGGCATGTCCAGTTCAGACATCAGCCATGTGCATTGTCGACACTGGCTAACAGTGTCCTGTCGGCTATTGTTGCAAAAAAGGTCAAGCCGGGAGTGGAGCTTTCTGCAAACATCGACAGTGCGATCCCATCGTTGATTACCACAGACGGTGAGAAGCTTCGCCAGGTCCTTACCATCCTTCTCGACAACGCCTACAAGTTTACCGATAGAGGGCAGGTAACGCTGGCGGTAGAGAAGGTTAACTTCGCGGGCGACACTTCGACTTCGAATCATCAATTGCGCCTATCTGTGAAAGACACCGGCCCTGGGATTCCAGAAGAAAAAATTGAAACCATTTTTTCGGAATTTGAACAAACTGACGCACTACGAGATTCCGGCTATGGGGGGACCGGCTTGGGCCTGGCAATAGCAAGGCGTTTGGTGACCGGGCTGGGAGGGCAAATCTGGGTGGAAAGTAAGCTCGGAGTCGGCTCGACTTTTTTTGTTCAGATTCCGTTCAATCCAGCAGACGCAGATCCCTCTAACGTCATTGATACCGAACAGGCTGATACTTCCGGTGCAGGTCTTGAGATCAATAACAAAAAGGCCCACAGGGTTCTTTTGGTAGACGATGTGGAAGCGAACCTGGTAATCGGGGCAGAACTGCTGAAGAGTCGGGGCTACCTTGTTGACGTTGCATGTGACGGACTCGATGCTGTTGAAAAGGCTGCCACCACAAACTACGCCATCATTCTGATGGATATGCGAATGCCAAAACTTAATGGACTTGAAGCGACAGAACAAATTCGGTCGTCTTCTCCCAGGAATGCCACAATTCCGATCATCGCTCTGACAGCAAATGCGGAGAGATCTGAAATCGAACGTTGTCTGAGAGGCGGGATGGATGACTTCGTTAGTAAGCCTTTCAATATCGAGAGTCTGAGTCAAACTATTGAAAAGCATCTAACTAAACCGAAGCGGGAGGAGCAAGAGATGCAAAAACAAAATGAAAGCGCAGAGCCGCAACCGGATTTGCTTTCCAAGGATGTTTTAGATCAGCTAATCAAGGATACGTCAGCCGAGAGCCTCCCAATGATGATTTCGGTCTTTATCAACGAAATTAAAAAGCGCCTTGAGGGAATTGAGAGCGCTGAACGGGCAAAAGATGAATTAGAGATGCGCGAGCAGGCTCACGCTCTTAAGAGTTGCTCTGGCACATTTGGTGGAAAGAAACTTCAAGCTGTTGCACATGAACTTGAGCTTCAAGCCTGTCAATCCAATGCCTGCTCCAACGAGGCGCTTCTCAAGACCGTAAAGCAGGTGGCAGAAGAAACACTGCTTGCATATTCTGACTACAGAAACCACCTGTAATCACGAAGGCGGGCAGGCGGTCTGCACTATTGAATAAGGGAATTAATCATGCCGAATGAAAACCTTCCAAGCGTGCTTTTGGTTGAGGATAGCCCCTCCAATGCAATGGTCTACCAGAGCTATATGCAAAATGGCTATTCGGTTCGGGTTGCTCATAGTGGCACGGAAGCCTTAGATCAGCTTGCGCGCCGCGATTTTGATGTTGTAATCACCGATGTTCGACTACCGGACATGAGTGGTCTCAGCATTCTGGATAAAATCCAGGCTGAAAGCCCCTCGCTGCCGGTTATCGTGATTACGGCCCATGGTTCCGTTGACATGGTCGTTGATGCCATGCAGCGAGGGGCTAGCGATTTTATTTCCAAACCGTTCGACAAAGCTCGTTTGGCAGTTACCCTGGCAAACATTCTCAAAAAGCACCAGCTTGAAGAAGTTGTCCAGCAATACGAGAAAGTCTATAAGCGTGAACAGTTTCATCGGATGATTGGTGCCTCGCTGCCGATGCAGAACGTTTACCGTATTGTGGAGAGTGCGGGAAGGAGCAGTGCCTCCGTTTTCATTACCGGCGAAAGCGGAACAGGAAAGGAGCTGTGTTCCGAAGCGTTGCACGAAGAGAGCCCTCGGGCCGATGCCCCATTTATTGCCTTAAATTGCGCGGCAATTCCGCGCGAACTGATTGAAAGCGAAATATTTGGTCATGTAAAAGGTGCCTTTACGGGCGCGTCGTCAGCTCGGGATGGCGCCGCTCTGAGAGCTTCTGGTGGTACGCTTTTCCTTGATGAAATCGGAGAAATGCCGCTGGATCTTCAAAGCAAGCTTCTAAGACTCATTCAGTCTGGGACATTCACGCCGGTTGGAAGCAGCAAAGAACTCAAAGTAGATATACGTTTCATTTGCGCGACGAATAGAGATCCCTTGCGGGAAGTCCAAGAGGGGCGCTTTCGGGAAGATTTGTACTACCGCTTACACGTTATTCCGATTCACATGCCCGCCCTGCGGGAGCGTGGGAGCGATATAATGTTGATCGCACAAGCGCTGCTTAAAGAATATGCCAGCGTTGAAAAGAAAGAGTTTCGGGGGTTCAGCAGGGAAGTCGAAACGTTCTTTATGCAATATGATTGGCCCGGCAATGTTCGGGAGCTGAGCAACGTTGTCAGAAACGTGGTGGTATTAAACGAAGGCTGCACTGTTGAAATGTCTATGCTGCCCAGTCTGATGGAATCTCAGCAGACGAGGACGAATCGCTCTCCGTTCAATCAAACCCCGTCTCCCATAAGTCCACAGACTGTAAGGATGCCAGGACAGGGCAACGAAGCTGGTGATCATGGTACGTCTGCGCACTCCGGCTCGAGCCAACAGGAAATTCTGCCGCTTTGGGTAGAGGAGAAGCGTATTATTGAAGCGGCCATTGATAAATGCGACGGCAATGTTCCCAAAGCGGCAGCATTCCTGGAAATCAGCGCCTCGACAATCTATCGCAAAAAGCAACAATGGGAGAAAACTCAAGCTGCTGAGCAGCTAATGTGAATTGCATTTTGCAAGTAGACAGCTCGGTTGTACGAATTAAATCTTAACGTTCTGATATAAAAATGAATTTTTGGTTGGCATGTAAAGTGCAGATCTCCGATAAATGGCCTAATTCCGGAGATTACCATGGCAACTATCGAATCAAACAGTCAGGTACCAGTGAATCCACTGGCCCAGGAACATCGTCGTCTGTTGATCGTTGATGACGACCTCGCCACCCGCATGGTCTGTCGGGTCGCGTTGTCCAAACAAGGTTTCGGAATAACGGAAGCATCCGACGGGTATACGGCATTAAGCTGGCTGGAATCACATAAATTCGATGCGATCCTGCTAGATGCGCGCATGCCCGGGTTGGATGGTTTCGAGACCTGCCGGAATATCCGCGAGAGATTAGGTGCCGATCCCGTCCCTGTCATTATGATGACAGGATTGGATGATGATGAGTCGATTGACACTGCATTTGAATGCGGCGCGACAGACTTTGTTGCCAAACCTGTCAACTGGAAAATCATATCTCAACGGTTGAGCTCACTCATCGGGGCAAGCGTTGTTAAAAGGCATCTTAATAGCCGAAGTCATCAGATTTCGTCCCTCCTTAAGACCTCCGCGGAAAGTTTGCTGGTGCTTGATCAGCAGGGAGTTATTCAGGGTACCCACCAAATTGAACGTTTACCCCGTTCCCTTCGAGAGAGGATAGTGATTGGAGCAAACCTTATTGGGGGGCGCGATGATACGAAGTCTGATCCTGTTGCCTCGGCCTGGCAAATGGCTCAGCGAACAGGCGAGAGTGAGCATTTCGTTGTTGAGGTGGCCGGCGAGGGCCAGCATCAGACCGTCCAGGGAAGGTTCGTGCCTGGCGCCGAGGGGGAATGGTTGTGTTTGTTGCAAGACCAAAGTTCGTTGTTTAAATGTGAGCAACAATCTCTCGATCTGGCTCACAAGGATGCGGCAACAGGTATAGCCAACGAAAAGTGCTTGATGTCCCAGCTCGGGACATTGCTTCGACATGACTGCGAAAACAATTTACATACAGCAGTTTTGCGATTTTCCGCTTCCGATTTGCGAGGTTTCGAACCTACGGTTGGTAGGAACGGCATGGTTAGAGTGGCTCAGGTTATTGTGGAGCGGTTGGGAATTGGACTGGACAGTTTTTTCAGCACGCTTCCCTGGGACACAGATCGTCCAGGCCAGGTATTGGCGAGGCTATCAGAATCGGATTATGTCGTTGTTTTATCAGCACTGAACGACTCAGGCTTTATTGAAGAGCTCGCAACGCTTTTGCTACGGCGATTGTCGACGGGCATTGAAGTGGGGGACCACCTTTGTGTCATTGACTGGACAGTTGGTATCGCCGATACCATTGAGGACTCATTTACCACCGATGGGCTTTTGAATGCGACCGCCTACGCTATTCACTCAGACCTTAACACGTCCAATGGATACCGCGTTCATCGCTACAATGCGATCTTGAGGGAAAAGGTTAAATCGGAAATTGAGATAGAGCGGTACCTGCGTCGTGACATTGCGGATGGCGTGCTGGACGTTCATTACCAACCTAAATTCGATCTGTCCAATTTGTCGCTTATCGGTATGGAAGCTTTGATTCGATGGCAAAACGCTGAGCTGGGCTTCGTTTCGCCGGCGCAATTTATACCGATCGCAGAACGATCAGGGCTGATTATTTCGCTCAGTCACCTGGTGGTTGAGAGGGTATTCGATCAAATAGTTTCCTGGAGAGAAGAGGGGTACCCGAGTGTCCCCGTCTCTATCAACATTTCCGGCATACACCTGAACACCCGCACCATTGTTGAGGAGCTCAGGGCAGGTATCCTACATCGACGAATCCCCCCTGAACTTATCGAATTAGAAGTCACCGAGAGCATCATGGTAGAGGGTGTGGGTAAGGCCTCCAAAAATTTGAGTGACCTGCGAGATATGGGCATTCGTGTCGCCATTGATGATTTTGGCACCGGCTACTCCTCACTGAGTTATTTGAAGACGTTACCAGCGGACTGTCTAAAAATTGATCGAAGTTTTGTTCAGTCGATTACCTCTGATCCAACTGCCGAAGCCATAGCCAGGGCAATTATCACTGTAGGGCATGACGTCAATCTTCATGTTATCGCTGAAGGGGTAGAGACAGCCGAGCAACTCACCAAGCTGGCGCAGTTGGGCTGCGACTCGGTACAGGGTTATTTTACGGGACGACCTGTAAAAAATACTGAGTTCACGCCGTTTTTCAAAGGCGCATGCCTTGCCCATTAGCTATCAAGAGCCACTTTTATACCCACGAAGGGCCGTCTCTCACGGCCCTTTTTTGTTGGGCTTTTCTTTTCCTCTAATTCGCATGCAATTGCCTTTGCAATTTGCAAAGGTTGGCCTCTTTTAAGATCGCAAAAAAACTGTAACCCATTGTTTTATATTCTAAATATATTGTTGGCACAGATTCTGTAAAGACTAAAGTGTGAGACAAAGGTCACACACAAAACAAAGAGATGATCACAGTCGAGGTACAAACAATGAAAAACATTCAGGTTAGCAAGCTGGTATTCAAACAAGGCGGTTTCGTGCTCACAACCGAGCTGGTCCTACTTTCAACAGTGCTCGTTATCGGGCTGGTCGCTGGCATGGTCACCATGAGGGATGCACTGACCGCAGAGATGGAAGATGTATCCGAGGCGATCGGCCATCTTGATCAAACCTACGCATTTAACGGTATTGTCAATGGCGAGAATACCGCAGCTGTTGAAGGCTCTGTCTTTGGCGATGCAACGGACGCAAGCGCGGGTGACGATGTCGAGTTCACCTTCGTAGCGGCGACTCCGCTTGAAGGCGGCAGCACTACTGCCAGCCTTGGAGCTTCCTCATCGGGTAACACCGGAACCATCAACACTCCTTAATTAGTCCGTGATGTGGTCGTGGCTGTTCTCAGTCACGGCCACAAAATTAGTTATAAAAGGGGGGCGACATGAACAAGAAACTCACAGGAAGCACAACCGCCGCAATCAGTATGTTTCTGATTTCCGGTGTCTTTGCAAGCGTGCTGGGGGTCCGTCAGGTTGAGCGCGTCACCACCCATGAGGTTCTCGGTATTGCAGGGGACTGGCCGGCAGGGGTGAGCATTGAGCCTGCCATGATTCAGAAAATCCGCGTTGATAAACAGATTTCGGGCGTCAAAGATCCTTCACAATTGGTGGGCAAACGTCTTGTAAATGACAAGAAAAATGGCGAAATTTTCCGTCGTAACGAATTAACCGCTCCTCCTCGTTCATGGCTTGCGCAGCAAATTCCGGAAGGCAAGGTGCTCTACACCATGAGGCCCCAGGCCGGTGCCATTCCCCACAGCCAGCTTCGCAACGGAGATCTGTTCGACGTTTTGGCAACAGGCCCGGAAGGAGTCCGCACGTTGGCCAAGGACGTTCGCTTGATTGGTGTGATGGGCGGTCAAAGTGGTCGACCGGTACCTGTCGTCAATCTTGCGTCTGTATCGAGGACCGCTGGTACGCCAGAAGTATCCATGGTCGTTGCTATAGCTCCGGAATACGTTTACCCCCTCGCCAGTATCAGGTCCTCCGACGTCGTGTCCATCGTGCTCCATGGTTCAGGGCATGCCACAACAGATTCACGGATCCGGATTGAACCGACGCCTACCCACCGTAACATCGAGATCGTGGCAGGTTTGAACAAGCGACAAGTCGCAGTACCCATGACCAATTGATTCCGGTTTGTTCGAGAGCCTCTTGCGACCGCCCAGCGGTCGCTTTTTTTTGCAATTTGGGAGTGGCCACATTGGTAAAAAGCCAATAATCACTCGCGTTTTGCAAATCGTGTTCTTGGAAGCTTTTAACCAACTGAAAATATTATAAAAAAATAACCATAAAAATGTGGCATGGGTTTCGCTCCATGAAAATCAGTGGCATAACAAATAGAGGCAATATCCATGAAAACTGCCGTTGGTTTACTCTTGTTTTCTGCAATTATCTCAGGTTGCGCGACTCACCAGGACCAGGCTAATAAATCTGCGCCCGAAGTCGCTGACGAGGCAAGGTCCAGAGGGTTGGCGGACCATTACTATATTGCGGTAGATGTCGATCCGTCTGAGCTCAACACGCTCGATAAACACCAACGTTACCAATCCCTCCGCCGGGGCTGTGCCCTGGACTTCTATACCTTGCTAGAGGATGCCCCCGAACAGCGCCGCTGGCAGCTACGTGAAAACGATCTCCAAAGCGGCCATCTAGGCACTTACCGTCGCTTCGTCAGCGACTCTACGTTTCAGCAAGGAAAGTACGCCATTACCGAACCGCTGGCAGATGACCTGGAGTGGTTTGCTTCGGAGTTGACTCGCAGTCCGCTGATGCCATTCGTGCTCATCATTGGTCACACCAATGCGGATGGTGGAGCCGGCTACAATCAACGATTGTCTGAAAGGCGGGCAAGGGTCGTGCATCAGTTCCTTGTCTCAAAGGGCGTACCGGAACAACGGATTCATCAATTCGGCGTCGGTGAAACGAGTCCTTTGACCGGACTTGATGACGAAAGCTCCAGGTTCCTGAACCGCCG
>Ga0070729_10005155_pt1 | contig 13705 bp, 14 predicted proteins | sample tdDd472_FD_66725 | JGI IMG/M metagenome (GOLD analysis project Ga0070729, IMG submission 66725) | Marine sediment microbial communities from the Atlantic coast under amendment with organic carbon and nitrate - tdDd47.2 | ecosystem: Environmental > Aquatic > Marine > Coastal > Sediment | place...
GTACAAGTCCAGCACTTCCTCACGATATGTACGGTTGAAACGCTCGACATATGAGTTCTGAGTTGGCTTGCCGGGTTGGATAAATTGTAGCTCAACGCCATGTTCATCAACCCAGGTCGCCATGACTGCACCTATAAACTCAGGGCCGTTATCCATTCTAAGATTCTCTGGATAACAACCACGCTCTTCGCAAATTCGATCTAAAACTCTGATCACACGCCCAGCAGGCAAGTTGGTATCAATTTCCACAGCCAGAACTTCACGATTATAGTCATCGACTGCGTTAAAAGTTCTGAATGGTCGCCCACTGTAAAGCGTGTCGCGCATGAAATCGATCGACCAGCAGAAATTGGGAGATAATGGCTGAGCCAAAAAGTTAATGAGATTTGGTCGATTGATTTTATGAGCGACGCTCTATTTGATAGCCGTCGGCTAAAGCTGTTGACCGTGGTGGACAACTTCACTCGGGAATGTCTTGCCATCGAAACTGGGCAAGGTATTACGGGGGATCAAGTGGCTGACACTTTGGGGCGCATTGCATCCAGCCGATCTTTCCCTGGACGAATCAAATGCGACAATGGCCCTGAATTCACGTCAAAGGCTTTAGATAAATAAGCCTATGAACACAATGTTGTCTTGGATTTTTCTAGACCGGAAAAGCCCACAGACAACGGATTTATTGAATCTTTTAATGGACGATTGAGGGACGAATGCCTGAATGTAAACTGGTTCTTGTCTTTAGAAGGTGCACCGCGTAAAGTCGAGGCGAGGCATGATGTCTATAATGTGAGCCGTCCTCACATATCTCTGGGCAACTTGACGCCGCTCGAATTTACCATCCGGATGAACCCGAAAAACGCCGGAAACTCGCATAATTTTTTGGCCCTAAAACGGGGAGACCCTCAGGAAGAGTGCAGACTATCATAAGCCCGGAACATAAACCGGGGGCAGATCACTTGCCAGGTCAAAGGTCTTTTCAACCAAAGTGGAGTAAAATTTGCATGCCTACCCGATAGGTATTTTTTGCAACTTTTTTTGGACCGGGTACTGATACATGTTGAGGAGGAGACCAATGAAGAGTATATCAGTTGTAGTTCCAAGCTATAATCACGCAGATTATATTGAAGCCTGCTTGGATTCTATTTATTTCCAAGATTACTCAAATATTGAGATAGTCATAGTAGATGACAAGTCATCGGACAATTCCGTAGAAATTATTTCCAACTGGATTTCTCGCATCGAAGAAGACGAGGTCTCGTTCGCATCCAGGTACAACGAAAAAAATGATGAAATAGAACGCGTTCACCACAAGCGATATAATCGCTCAGAACGAACAATTATCTTTGAGAAAAACAAAGAAAACCTTGGCTCAACTGCAAATTACAACAAAGGCTTCAAGCTGGCGTCCGGCGAATATTGTACGTTTGTCGCTTCGGATGACATCGCCCACCCCCATTTGTTCTCCACCCTTGCCGAACCGCTCGACAAGGGTGAAGCTGACTTCGTCTATTGTGACATGTTCATAGTTGACGACCAGAAGCGTATTTTACGGGAGTTTAAACTGCCCGATTACAGCTTTGAACGGTCGTTTTGCGATTGGTATCTCTGCGGAGTGGCGACGCTCTACCGGCGCTCGCTTCACGAAAAGTATGGTTACTACGATGAAACCTCTGCTGCTGATGACCATGAATGCTATCTCAGGTTCGCCATGAATGGTGCGCAGTTCCTGCATATCCCTAAGACGATGTACAGCGTACGAAGCCATGATCAAAGACAGGTGGGGCTGCACACGCCGAATCGATTCAGCGCCCTTCTTGAAGAATCAAAGAGGCTGACACTGAAAGCTCGCAAATGGCTTCGCAGGTGCTGTTAGTTTTTATGATCATTCACAATTAATATTTCTATATTCTTTATGCTAAAAATCCATCTTATAGTCGCGGCAAGGCCAAATATCATGAAAGTTGCGCCAGTCCACCACGCTCTGGCAAGCGACAGCCATTTTTCAGTAAAGTTGCTACATACTGGACAACACTATGATTCGTCTCTTTCGGATCAACTGATTACCGAATTGTCTCTTCCGGCTCCATATTGCAACTTCAATGTCGGGTCTGGCAGCCATGCCCAACAAACGGCTAAGGTGCTAACTAGGTATGAGGATTTCCTTCGGGAAGATCGACCTGACCTCTGTATCGTGCCCGGAGACGTCAATTCTACTTTGGCCTGTGCCCTTGCAGCCGCTAAGCTTAATGTCCCTGTTGCTCATCTTGAGGCTGGCCTAAGAAGCTTTGACAGAACCATGCCGGAAGAAATTAATCGTATACTTACTGATCAAATGTCTTCCATTCTTTGGTCGCCATCGAAGGATGCTGATAATAATCTACTGGCTGAAGGTATTCCTCAGGAAAAAATTTCCCGGGTGGGGAATTGCATGATTGACTCGCTTGTCTCCCTACTTCCCAGTATCCGTAAAAGAGAAGTGTGGAGACAATTTGCTTTGCGCCCCCAAGAGTACTGCGTGGTTACGCTACATCGCCCTTCCAATGTGGACAACCACGAAAGGCTCGTGGCAATAACGGATAAGCTTTGCATTCTTGCCGAGTCAGTACGAATCGTATTCCCCATGCACCCTCGAACCCGTGCAAACCTGAAACGAGCTGACCTATTTGCCCAACTCGACGGCCATCATTCGATTATCCTGACAGGCCCCTTGGGCTACCTGGATTTCCTCTCTTTGGTGGAAAGCGCCAAAGCCGTTGTCACCGATTCCGGCGGCATCCAGGAAGAAACGTCGTATCTCAACATTCCGTGCTTGACCCTTCGCCCCAATACCGAACGTCCAATTACGCGCTCGCTGGGGACGAACAGGCTTACCGAACCCGATATTTTGTTGAAATCGTATGATGCTGCTGTTGCAACTTCACGGACGGACATGAAGGCTATCCCTTTATGGGACGGGAAAGCTGGAATGAGAATTGCTGAAGACTTGCAACGGCGAATGAACGACCTGTGAAGACAGTACTAAAACGGGAATTGTGAAGATATGAAAACCAAACTGCGAATTCTATTCATCCACAAGGAGCCATGTGCCAGGGCCTACAAAGAAGCGGTTGCACTTCACAAACTCGGACACACCATCGACTTGGCGTGTGAAAAGAATGACCAGCATCCCAACATCCTTAACTATCTTGACGATGTATATTTTTACAAGAATTACGAGCAGTTGGCGAGTATCGTTCGGCAAGGGAAATGGGATGTCATCCATAGCCACAACGAGCCAAACATGCCCACGGTTGTGGCAATAAGAAATGCTGGACATTGTCCGGTAGTGTACGACTGCCACGATGTCACCGGACTCCGTCAAAAATTAGAAGGAGAGCGGCGCGAGAACGAACGAGTCTGTTTTGAGGAAAGTGATGGCATCATAATGGTCACTGAGACTCTGGTTGAGATTGCCAGGGATCGATTTCAGGTGGACAACATTCTCGCATTGCCGTGCTATTGCCTTGTGGATGAAATGGCCAGGATTCAAAGGAGCAAGCTGGAGGGCAACCACATTGTATACCAGGGGATGTTGCTCGATGGCGGGGTACCCCCTTTGGAATATCGGAACTATTACCCCTTTTTTAAAAAGATGGTTGAATGCGACATGCACGTACATGTGTATTGCTCTGCATTTAATCCAAGGGTGCAAAGCTCATACATAGACCTACAGCAGTCCTCAGATCTTTTCCATTTTCATCAACAGGTTCCTTACGCGCAGCTTCTTGATGAGATGAGCCAGTACACTTGGGGATTGGTAGCCTTTAATGTAGAGGAAATCCATGAACAAGACAGGCTTACTTTTTTAAACAGCATATTGCCAAATAAATTGTTTGACTATGTCTTCTCTGGCGTTTGCCCTGTTGTTTTTAACAACAAGACTGCTGGTGAGTGGGTAGAGAAACACGGAGTTGGTTATTATGCACGGTCAGAAGCAGAGATGCTTGACATATTGACGTCTAGAGAGCCTCTCCCCTATGTGGAGAATGTAATGTTCATGAGTATGGAAGAGAACATAAAGAATCTAGAAGACCTCTACTGCATTGCAATTAATAAAAAAGATGCAACGCATAGCGTTCAATAAAGGAAGAGTTTGATGGGCACTCAGCAGCCGAAAGAGTTTTATGAACGCCTTTTTCAAGATGGCGGAGCAAATAAATCCTACCACAAGCATTATTCTGCCAGTAACTACTATCCAGCCTGGAAAAAGGTTGTCAGTAGGCTTGAATCGCTTTCTCCAAAATATATATTCGAGCTGGGATGTGGGCCTGGCCAGTTTGCCCGAATGGTGCAAGATTCTTTGGTGCCGGTTCCCGCGTATGTAGGTATTGACTTTAGCAGTACGGCGGTACAGATGGCCCGCAACAATTGCCCCCAAGGGATATTCCAGCAAAAGGATATTACTTCGGTGTCCTTTGATGAGTGGGACTATGATTGCGTGGTTTGCCTGGAAGTGCTGGAGCATATCGACGAGGATCTTCAGGTCTTGCGAAAGCTTTCCCGAGACACACCTATCATCTTCAGTGTTCCCTCCAGCGATTCGGCCGGGCATGTCCGTTTTTTCAGCGACAAGGATGGTGTGTACGAAAGATACAAGGATGTGGTGGAAATTTATGAAATTGATACTTCTGATTTAAACAACTCGCCAGACACCCTTTTTATTGTCTACGGGCATAGTCTGGGCAACCGTGAAGACTGAACCAAAAGAAGTCGATATTTACCGAGGTCGGCCTGGGAATCCAGAGATTTTGAATACTCAACTGCGAATGCCCTGGTAAGACATCTTACTACAGCTTGGTGGAAGTAGCATATGCCAAAGGTTGTACATATAGAGGCCCACTTGAGCGGCGGAGTTAGGGAAGCTCTCACGAACATTGCCAGGCATTCGCAAAGGCTGCACGGGTTTGATACAGGGCAAATGTTGATGGAGGAAGCGTGAGACTGGCGTTGTTCGCAGATGGCTGGGTCGGGAAACAGGTGCTGGCCTATCTACAAGAAAATTTTCCTGACGACTTGCATCTGATTTATCTATTGGATGAAACCCAAAGTCTAGTCAATGATCGCCACCATAGCGATTTATTGTGTGGACATTTGTCCGATTCTGTCGTTGTCCAAGCCATTCAAGAAAGAGGGATTGAGTTAATCGTTCTTGCTTGGTGGCCAAGGATTGTCTCAAAAAGGGTTTTCAGCTCATCACGTTTGGGATGTATCAATTTTCATCCAAGCCTTTTGCCCTATAATCGGGGTAAACATTACAATTTCTGGACGATTGTTGAAGGTACTCCTTTTGGGGTGACCTTGCATTTTGTTGATTCGGGGATAGATACAGGGGCTATAGCCTATCAACGAAGAGTCGAAAAAACGTGGCTTGATACCGGTGAGTCGCTATTTCTTAGGGCTAGATCGGCGATGGTCGATCTTTTTAAAGATGAATACCAAAACATTCGGACTGGAAATATTCCAAAAATTGCTCAGGATGACGAGATTGCAACGATGCACTACGCTCGTGAATTGGATGCTGCATCCGAGCTGTTTCTTGATAAGTGTTATTGTGTTCAAGATGTTGTCAATCTCATCAGAGCCCGGACATTTTTTCCACACCCCTCATCGTATTTTTACTATAATGGTCAGAAAGTGTGCGTGAGAAGTTCGATTAGTCTTAGCGGAGACGAAGGTGTTCACTATAGACCTTTGGATTTGACTCAAGTTATGCCTTGTCGCGACTTATTAGCGTATACTGATGCCAATAAGACAACGAATTTTGTCTTTTGGGATGACGAAAAACATTATGTTCAGCTTGATTTTACTACAGACTCCGATAGGAAGGGGTAAGCTATGGATGATTCAATTTTTTTCGAACAGGAATGCCGGGACGAGATAAAAGCAATGGCGCAGTCTGCTCGTCTGCATGCTGCGACGAAGCAATGGTTCGACTTGGCAAACAATAAAAAATATTCTTATCATTTTAAGTGGTTAGGCCTTCCAATAATTCAATACCCCCAAGACATGGTCGCCATGCAGGAGTTAATATGGCAGGTCAAGCCCGATTTGATAATTGAAGCAGGTGTTGCCAGGGGCGGATCCGTTATTTTTTATGCCAGCATGGTGAAGTTGATGGATATCGACTGCGAGGTTGTTGGGGTCGATATTGATATTCGCTCACATAACCGAAAAGCAATCGAAGATCATTATCTTTCTGAATATATTACCCTGATTCAGGGTTCATCGATTGATGAGAGCGTTGTTTCCCAAGTTTCCGAAAAAGCGGTTGATAAGAAGAATGTAATGGTTGTGCTGGATTCCAATCATACGCACGAGCATGTGTTACAGGAGCTCAAAGCATACGCTCCTCTCGTTTCGAGAGGAAGCTATTGTGTGGTCTTCGATACTGTGATCGAGGATATGCCCGATAATTATTTTTCGGATAGGCCTTGGGGAGTAGGCAATAACCCCAAGACAGCCGTGCATGAATATCTCAAGACAACAGATAGGTTTGAGATCGATGAGTCCATCCACAACAAGTTGCTTATTACGGTTGCCCCGGATGGCTACCTCAAGTGCATCAAAGGTTAACGAATGAAAAGTATTCCGGTTGCCGGTCCTTCTATAACGGATCTGGAAGTACAATATGTCGCTGATGCCGCCGCCAATTCATGGGGGGCTAAGGCTAACGACTATTATGAAAGGTTCCATGCAGCCTTCTCGTCGTACATAGGAGTCAAGCATGCCGTGAGCCTGCCTAGCTGCACCGCCGGGTTGCACTTGTCCCTAGCAGCACTTGGTGTCGGTCCGGGCGATGAGGTCATTGTACCTGATGTGACATGGATTGCTTCCGCTGCGCCGGTTGCCTATGTGGGGGCCACCCCTGTCTTTGCGGATATCGATCCGGATACTTGGTGCTTGTCGGCAGACAGTTTCGAAGCGTGTATTACAAAGAAGACTAAAGCCGTCATTCCTGTGGAGCTGTATGGCAGCATGCCAGATTGGGACCGCTTGCATGAAATTGCGGCAAACCATGGCATTTATGTCGTCGAGGACGCGGCGGAAGCTTTAGGCTCTCAGTACTATGGGAAGAAGGCCGGTGTTTTCGGCTCTACGGCTTGTTTCAGTTTTCATGGGTCCAAGACAATGACCACGGGTGAAGGAGGAATGGTTGTCTCAAATGACGACGAACTTTTTGACCGCATCATATTTCTGCGTGATCATGGCCGTATTCCGGGGGATGTCTCATTTGTCAATTCCGAAGTCGCCTTCAAGTATAAGATGAGCGCAATGCAGGCGGCGATGGGCCTAGCCCAGATTGAACGGGTCAATGAACTCGTGTCCGGCAAACGGAGGATATTTGGCTGGTATAAACAGGAATTGTCCGGCCTTGATGGTTTGACCCTGAATCACCAGCCGTCAGGAGTGATCAACAGCTATTGGATGACCACTGTGATTGTGGATGAATCTTTCGGCTTGGACAAGTTTGCGCTAATGAAAAAGTTCGGGGAACATAATATCCATACCCGGCCATTCTTTTCTCCCCTCAGTTCCACTCCGGCATACGCCAGCACAGAGCAGGGAAAAATGGCGGCAAAACGTAATTTAAATGGCTATGCGGTCAGTCGTTGCGGGGTCAACCTGCCTTGTGGCCTGCAGCTTTCACGTGATGATGTGAGTACGGTGTGTGCTGCTCTTATATCCATTTTAAAAGGGAAATAGTATGGAAGTCGTTATTTTGTGCGGCGGTTTGGGTACTCGTTTACGCGAGGAAACGGAATTCAGACCCAAGCCGATGGTCAACATCGGTCCCCGGCCGATCCTCTGGCATATTATGAAATACTACTCATGCTTCGGTCACACGGATTTCGTGCTCCCTCTTGGATACAAAGGCGAGATGATCCGTGACTATTTCGTAAATTATCATTGGATGAACATCGATGTCACCATTGAGCTAGGCAACCCGGACAGCATTTGCCAGCATCATGCCCATGGCGAATCCGACTGGAAAATTACCCTCTCCGACACCGGTCAGACAACCCTCAAGGGTGGCCGCATAAAACGGATTGAGCAATACATTACAGGCGATACCTTTCTGATGACTTATGGCGATGGTGTTTCCACGGTGGATATTGACGCCTTGATCGACTTTCACCATTCGCACGGGAAAATGGTGACCCTGAGTGGCGTCAACTTTGCCCAACGTTTTGGGGAATTGCGGACCGAGGGCGATCGGGTCGTTTCATTTCATGAGAAACCGAACAAGTTTGGTCCCGAGCGGATCAATGGCGGTTTCTTCGTGTTGAACAAGGGGGTTTTTGATTATTTAACCCCTGATGCTGATTGCGATTTCGAATACGGTCCCCTGGAGAGGCTTGCGAAAGCGGGTGAAATGATGATCTATCGTCACAACGGATTTTGGGCCTGCATGGATACTTTGCGGGATACCGAGAACCTTAACGGCATATGGGAGCGCGGCGAAGCTCCATGGAAAATCTGGTAATATGTTGGCATCTTTCTACCGAGGCAAAAGGGTCTTTCTCACCGGGCACACCGGCTTTAAAGGCGCATGGTTGGCTCTGTGGCTCAACCAGATGGATGCCAAGGTCGGGGCCTATTCCGCCGAGTCACCTTCAACCCCTTCACTTTGGAATCTGGCCAAAGTCGAAGGTGATGTTGAAAGACTGGGTGGTGATGTCCGGGATCCTGAAGAAATTGCCCGTGCAATGAGTTCCTTCCAGCCGGATATCGTTATCCATATGGCTGCCCAGTCTCTGGTCCGCCATTCCTACGCAGAACCTCTGCTGACGTTTGATACGAATGTGATGGGGACCGCCAATCTTCTCGAAGCGGTGCGAAAGACTCCTTGTGTCCGGGCTGTAATCAATGTGACCAGCGACAAGTGTTATGAGAATCGTGAACAGTCCATTGGCTACCGCGAGGGTGATCGTATGGGCGGGCATGATCCTTATTCTGCAAGCAAGGGATGTGCGGAGTTGGTGGCTGCTTCCTATATCAAAAGTTATTTCGAAAAAAGCCGGACAGCCGTTGCCTCGGTGCGTGCAGGAAACGTTATTGGCGGCGGCGACTTTGCAACTGATCGTCTCGTCCCTGACATGGTCAGGGCTTTTGCCGACAAACTGCCTGTACACATACGATCGCCACATGCGACACGGCCTTGGCAACATGTACTGGAACCTCTGAATGGGTATCTGTCGTTGGCCCGAAAATTGTTTAAAAACGGGCAACAATTTTCCGGCGGGTGGAACTTTGGCCCTTCGGATGAGTCCACGAGAACTGTGGGGGAAATGGTGCAACTGTTCTCCGAGCTTTGGGGCGATGAAGCCGTGCATCAGCTTGATGAGGACTGCCACCCGCATGAAGCGACCCTGTTGAAGCTCGATTGCACCAAGGCGATGACTGAACTGGAGTGGCAACCGAAAATGAATTTTCGCAGGGCAATGGAGATGACGGCATCCTGGTACATGGAGTGGAACCAAGGGACAGATGTGCGCGAATTGACGCTGAATCAAATAGCTGGTTTTGATGAGTAAAATGAAAATTTTCAATCTCCCCCTACTGGGTTTAAACCTCATTAAAGCAACGCCTTTCATGGATGAGCGAGGGAGGTTTGCCCGTTTGTTCTGCGCAAAAGAATTGCAAGACGCGGGGATTGAAATGGTAATAGTTCAGGTGAACCATTCCGTGACCCGAAAGGTTGGCGCTATCCGGGGGATGCATTTCCAGCGTCCGCCGCATGCAGAGATCAAAATAGTTCGTTGCCTGAGAGGGAAATGCTTTGATGTTGCGGTAGATCTGAGACCGGATTCCGCGACGTACCTGAAATGGCACGGCGAGGTGCTCTCCGGCGATGATGAAAAGGCTCTGCGCATTCCCGAAGGGTTTGCCCATGGGTTCCAGGTATTGGAGGAAAATACCGAGCTTCTGTATTTCCACTCTGAGTATTACGCGCCCCGATCTGAAGGAGGAGTGAGATTTGACGACCCCGCGATAGGGATCAATTGGCCACTGCCTGCAACTGATATTTCCGCACGTGACAAATCCTACCCGTTGATACTGGCTGACTAGAAGGACCAATCATGAAATGTCGTCATTGCGATACTCCGCTAACAGATGTTTTCATCAATCTGTTCAACCAGCCTCCCTCCAACTCTTTTCTGACGAAAGCGCAGTTGGATGAGCCAGAAACATATTATCCCCTGAAAGCATACGTTTGCCCGGAGTGCTTTCTGGTTCAGGTTGCGGAGTATAAGAAATCACAGACAATTTTTTCCGACGAGTATGTCTACTACTCATCTTACTCAACCTCCTGGGTCAATCATGCCCGTCGATATGCCGACATGGCAGAGGAGCGTTTTGGGCTGGACAGAAATTCATTTGTTGTGGAGATCGCGTCCAATGACGGCTACCTGCTACAATGGTTTTTGAAGAAGGAGATTCCCTGCCTGGGGGTGGAGCCGACAGGGGGGACGGCAGAAGTCTCGAGGAAAAAAGGCATTAAGAATATATGTGAATTCTTCGGGAAACAATTGGCGGATAGGTTGTGCAGGGAAGGACGGCAGGCTGACCTCCTCCTCGGCAATAACGTGCTGGCTCATGTGCCTGATATCAATGATTTTGTGTCTGGCCTGAAAATCGCGCTCAAACCCCATGGTGTGATTACCATGGAATTCCCTCATTTAATGAATTTAGTTGAGTACAACCAGTTCGACACCATATACCATGAACACTTCTTTTATCTCTCTCTGCTGACCGTCAAACGAATCTTTTCGCACCACGACCTGACCATCTTCGACGTTGAAAAGCTCCCGACCCATGGCGGCTCCCTGAGAATCTTTGCCCGGCATGCAGAAAGTGGCTGCGAAGTACTTTCGTCCGTTTCGGACATCCTAGACCAAGAACGTTCACGCGGCCTTGATTCCATTAATTATTACAATGGGTTTCAAAACAAGGCGGACTCGATCAAGAGTGACGTTCTTTCCTTTTTGATTGAGCAGAAGCGAAAGGGAAAGACTGTTGCCGCCTATGGTGCTGCAGCCAAGGGCAATACATTGTTAAATTATTGTGGCATCAGGAATGACTTGATTTCATTTTGCGTGGATATGTCACCGCACAAGCAGGGGCTCTTCATGCCCGGCAGCCATCTTCCCGTGTTGCATCCAAGTATTATCAAAGAGAAAAAGCCGGATTTTGTCATTATCTTACCTTGGAACATTCAAAATGAAATCAAAGGACAGCACGGTTACGTTAAAAATTGGGGCGGACAGTTTGTCACATTCATCCCGAAAATTGAAATAAGTTAGGTATAGGCAGTATTACAAAGTGTCTCTCAACATTCGCCCTGTACGAGACTGGCCAACCAGCGAATCAAATCGTCCGAGAGCCAACGCAAGCCGTTGATGCTTGCAATGCAAAAAAAAAATTGATATTTAGGGACGATGGAGCGACTGCTGGAGCAGTGGCGAGGCTGATAGATATGGATTTAGTTTGACAAGCAACACTCTTTAAACAAGCCGAACTGTGACAACTAAATATGAGCAGTAATCCACGAGTAAATCCAACTCATGTATGGAAGCAAGAAATTATAGACACTTACTTCCCCAAAACGCCGATCGAAATCGGAGACCAGATTAAGCAATCCGACACCAAACACGACAAGACCGTGGTGCACATCATGGCACGAAGTCGCTCTACTCGCTTAGCAGACAAAAATATAAAGCCCTTATGCGGGGTACCACTTCTCGCCTACACTATCATCATTGCTAGAGAAATGGGTGCGGACATGATTTTGGTGGACACTGATTCCAAGGAGTACGCCAAAATCGCCAACAAATACGGAGCAGAGACACCTTACCTTCGTCCCAAAGAGTTGGCTTTGGACGATACGCCTCCCGGATTGCCCGTCTACTATGCTCAGAAACGCCTTCTCCAAAAAGGCTATCCGGTCAAGACATGGGTAACCATGTACCCAACTTCTCCGTTCAGGAATGTGCACAGAACTCGGAAATATTATGAAATATTACAAAAATCCGGGAGCTTGTTCACCGTTTTCGCTCCACGGGTTTCCTTCGACACGACTCCATGTCTGGATAGGGAGAAGCCTGCCGGATGTCATGAAGACTCCATGATCTTCTTCAAGCGAACGGGGAACATGCTTGGAAGCCACTTACAGCTGGATGAGTTAAAATGGCGTCACTGCGAAATTTTGAACAACCCCATAGAATTGATCGACATAGACACTGATGCCGATTTCAAGCTGGCAACATCGGTAATTGAGGCCAATGCATATGATTTCGGAGTGTCCATATGTTAATGTTTCTCTCCTTTGCATTTCGCGACAATCGGGAACAGCAACTGATCTCTTCCCGCACAATTGCCAACTATCTCTACCGGTACGGAGTCGATCTGGCTTCGCAATGCCAGACCGCAACACTGCGGGCAATGCTGACGAGCTCGTTTATTGACGACCTCCCCGAAGGCTACCCTCAATTAAAAATGAACCTCAAGAAACGACAACTGGCTGAAATGGATTGCATCAACGACTTTGTCAGTCAGTCGGACTCTCCTGTCTCGACCGGCGACTGGGCAGTTGTCCTCCGGCCGGCGCAGGGATATGTCTCGTTATCCCGGTTGGAGCATTTGTGTTCGCAGGCGGCAGCCCTGTCTCAGGACAAGAATCATAAAGACAAGCTGAACTGCCTGAACTCGACCATCTACCACAACTCCTTATCCAATCCCGTTTGGAATATGCGGGCTGCGCCAACGCGTTGTCTTTGCAACGATGCCATTCGAATCCCGTTTGATATTGACACCATGCGTGACGAGTTGGAACTGGCGTGCCCGGAACTGTGGGATCAATTACCAAAGGTAGAAATCTCAGGGAGCCAGGATCTTCCCCTTTTCACATATTCCGATAACGCCCTATTTGCTTTTCAAATTGGCAACGTTCAGAATGAAACGCTTGAAGCATACAACTGCACTCAATGCACCTACTCCGGACAGGATGAAAAACCGCCTCTTTTCTATGGCTTGCCGACGTTTTCCTTAAATGAAAATCAGCCGATTGATGTGCCCTCTCTGGAGAGACTGTTGAAATACGATGGTTGAGTCATGACGGCCTGCCGTTCCCGTTCTGGCTGCACGATTTGAATAACGCTGCATCATGTTGGGTTTCACAATGAAGGATTCTGACATTGTTTATTTGTATCTTTGATTCCATTGTTGAAAGTCACGTTGGCAAGAGCTTGCATCGAGCCCTTGAGGATCAAGGTTGCCGGACAATGACGAAGGCACCCGTCTGGAGAGGACATGAATTCCCCACCACGACCGAGGATGTCCGCTCGATCCGGGACCAACTCCATGAGGTGATCGACCATGGCATCGATGTTTTGCTGGTGATGCGGGCATCCGCATTGCCCCCGGAGTTGATACGGGAGGCGAGGGCCAGAGGAGTCTTCGTCGTTGTCTGGCTGCCCGACGATCCGGTGCTTTACGACATACTTTATCGTCACATTGTGGACGAGTATGACCTCGTGCTCCATTGTGGCCCGGAACGTGTGCTTGAGTTTTATGATTCCAAAGGTCATCAGCCTGGGATAAATTTCCCTTTCTGGACCTCAACGGATTTTTTCCCCTACTGCTACCAACCGCAACAAGCGAAAAT
>Ga0070729_10005159_pt1 | contig 13691 bp, 13 predicted proteins | sample tdDd472_FD_66725 | JGI IMG/M metagenome (GOLD analysis project Ga0070729, IMG submission 66725) | Marine sediment microbial communities from the Atlantic coast under amendment with organic carbon and nitrate - tdDd47.2 | ecosystem: Environmental > Aquatic > Marine > Coastal > Sediment | place...
GGTTCATAATATGCAAATTCTGCGGTGATTGTTTTCCCGACAATTAGTGCCCCAGCTTGTTTCAGTTGGCTGACAATCGTTGCTTCTTCCCCTGCGAATAATGCCGACGGGACTTGTGTTCCTGCACGGGTTTCAAATCCATCAACATGAAAAATATCTTTGATGCCGACCAATACACCGTATAAAGGTGGACGTGATGTAAGGTCAGGATATAGTTGCTCTAGTTGGTGTGCATCTTGGCGTAATCGAACAAAACGATTGTCCTCTGGTACGAAGGACTGAATATGAGGTTCTATCGCAGAAAACCGTGCTTCATAAGTATCTAACATATCGGATAAGGATAGGCTACCGTCACGCATAGACTGGATGTGTTCTAAGAGTAGGGCAGGTTGTACATATGGGTTATCTATCACAGTATTATCTTTCATCCTCAACATAATCAACGATCCAAAGTGTACCCATATTCGGTCATATCTGCCATGTGATGATGTGGCATAAAATCTAAATTCTAGACGCTTCAAAATTATGGTAACTTATTATAAGCAATATACCCTCAAAAATGATTCCAAATGATGAGGACGTGATATGTCAGAACAAAAACCATCTTTAAAACAACAATTTCATCAAGCACATGAATTGATAACAGCGCAACGTTATGCTGATGCCCGTAAGTTACTCCAAGAAATTGATGATCCACAAGCAGAAGTTTGGCTTAAGCAACTCGAGGATAAACAGAAACAATCAATACCGTCTACTTTATTCAGTCCGATGATGCTCCTGTTTGGGATCAGTGCAATCATCATAGGATTAGGTCTGGTACTGGCATTTATGTATGTTCCACCTTTGATTGAAGCCGTCCAACCTAATGAGACAGATCAATATATTGATGAAATGTCGGTTAGTGATGATGAAATCATCTATTCCCATATTGCAGGATATTGCTATCACATCACGGGATATGGTGGTGAATTGTGCCTAGATTGGGCTGATCTTGTGATGGGTGACTATAATGCAACCGCCGTATCATGCGTAACTCCGTATATCGATACAGGTTTGCTAGATGATTTAGATTACAGCGAGATTGGACTGTGTTTGACTGGCGCATCTGTCCCTGATCCACTTTAAGTATTTAGGGTCGTCATGCGACCAACCTTATCCGCTGTAGATTGTTTATTGTGGTTTTCCAAAGTAGATATAGGCTTGTCCTTGTGTGTTTTCACCACCGACAGGTGCGCCACCAATAATATCGCTGTATCCATCACTGTTGATGTCACCGACTAAAGCAACATAAAAACCGAGTCCGCGTCCAAGTTGATCTGCCATGCCGATAAATAGGGGTTCATTACTGATGCCGTTGGCACTTCCTGAATAAACATACAAGGCGCCTCCACTTTGCCCGACTGCACCAACCATCACATCATCATAGCCATCGCCATTTATATCACCAGCTGATGACACTGCCCGCCCATATTCTGTGTGATCATTGCCGATAAGTATCATTGGAGTTGGATTCAAACCCATACTACTCCCTAGATAAACGTATGCTTTGTTGGTATCGCGTGCGCCAATAATCACATCGCTATAACCATCGCCATTAACGTCCCCTGCGCTCGACACAGATTCGCCATATTTATCGCCGATGCTGTCACCTGTAATAATGGTTGGCGATGCCACATCTAAGCCGTCTGTACTTCCGTAAAAGACATATGCTATCCCGATACTGTTGCTGGATTCACCACCTTTGGTTAGTCCCGGTGCGCCAATAATCACGTCGTCAAAGCCATCACCATTGATGTCACCTGCACCAAATACAGACCGTCCCAATTCACCATTTTCAGCAGAACCGATATAAGTCACACTTGGAGTCGCATTTAAACCTGTACTACTGCCAAGATAGAGATAAAATTTTCCTTGAACTGCCATCGTCTCGGTATACCCTGATGCCCCGACCAACACATCATCGAATCCATCGGCGTTGATATCCCCAGCATAATAGAGAGAGCGACCAAATTCATCGCCTATATTTTCACCGGATATGACTAATGCTGGTTCAGTGATTAACCCATTGCTACTACCGAGATATAGGTACACTTTACCTTGATGCTCGTTATACGCATGTGCTCCGACGAGGACATCATCGAATCCATCGCCATTGACATCTCCTGCATAACCTACGGAGCGACCAAACTCTGTTGTTGGATTTTCCCCTGTTAAGGTAAATACTGGACTTGATACAATGCCGTCTGCACTTCCTAGATACACATAAGCATGACCATTACTGGTACTACCTGCCTGTGAATCTCCTCGCGCGCCAACTATAAAATCATCAAACCCATCGCCATTGACATCTCCTGCTGAAGAAACCGCTTCACCATAGGCATCAGCTTGATTGAAACCTGTTTGTATGACAAAATTTTCACTGGTTACCATTGTCCCTGATAAGGTTTGCCCATCGGACGGGTTGTTATTATCCCCATTCGGTGGGGGTGGAAAGACAGCTCGTAGCGCGTCTTCTGATACACCGAGTGCCTCGGATGCTGTTTTGAAGTTGGGTGGGGCAGACGAAAATGCGGCTTCTAATGCCTCAACCGTAACGCCTAATTGTTCGGCGGCGGCATCAATGTCCCAATCTGGGGGAAGTTGAGCGTATATTGGCACTAACCCAAAACCAAAGATAATGCTGATGCAAAATAAGATTATAAGCTGATGGGAAGATTTCATAAGTACCCCACTACATTTCAATTGGATAGTGTTGTGTATACTCAAACAGTGTATCGTAAATCACCATCGGGAATGTTATTGTGAGGTAAATTGTGTGCTTCAAATGTAAAATCCTCCCTCAGTCAGATGCGAGTTAATCTGATAACCGATGTTAACCTTATGCGTTACGATTATTTTTGTAGCGAATATGTTGTAACAACGTTATAATTACAATGAAGATTATGGGTTTGACAATGGGATTCGTGTTCATGAGATTTATTGAGAGTTGTAAATGGTGATTGAGAACAAGTCTATTTATAGCACCGTTTCACGTGCATATCCGTATCCCAATTTTAGTTGTCCCCGACAATTACATGTTACAATTACACGATAATGATAGAATATGAATAGCTTATTGTCATTAACTTTCGTTTATATAATCTAGTGTTTGATTATGAAGGAGGAAGATTGTTGCATTTAATGGAATTGCTTAACTAATATTTAGATTCATACACGGAGGATTTTATGAAAATATCAGTTACAGTAAACGGTGTTAATCATGAGCGGGATGTTGACGCTCGTACATTATTGGTTCACTTCCTGCGCGAAGAACTCGACTTAACTGGAACGAAAATTGGTTGTGATACGAGCCAATGTGGTGCGTGTACAATTCACTTCAATGGCAAAGCTCTCAAGTCATGCACCATGTTAGCTGTTCAAGCTGATGGCGCAGACATCAAAACAATTGAAGGCATGGCAATTAATGGTGAACATCATCCGATGCAATCATCATTCTGGGAAAACCATGGTCTGCAATGTGGATTCTGTACACCCGGTATGATTATGGCAACCGCTGCATTTGCAGAAGGTCACTCTGGTGCATCCGAAGCTGACATCCGTCACAATTTAGAAGGTAACATCTGCCGTTGCACAGGGTATCATAATATTGTCAAAGCTGTTAAACAAGTGGTTGAAGCCTCAGGGGGTGACTAGATGAGCACCCGTATATTTGGTTCTGGTATTAAACGTCGGGAAGACCCGCGATTAATTACGGGTAAAGCAAAATATACTGATGACATCAAACTCCCCGGATTACTCCACATGGCTGTGGTGCGTAGTCCTCATGCTCATGCCAATATCGTAAGTATAGATACATCCGTCGCCGAAGCTATGGAAGGTGTAGTTGCGGTTTATGTTGGAGAAGACATAACACTGGCACCACTGCCAACAGCTTGGCTTATTCCCGATAGTAACCTCAAAACTCCTGATCATCCTGCGTTGGCAAAAGGTAAAGTTCGTCATGTTGGTGATGGTGTTGCAATTGTTCTAGCAAATGATCGTTATTTAGCGCAAGATGCGGCAGAGGCTGTTAAAGTTCAATATGAGGTATTGCCAGCTGTCGTTGATCCCGAAAAAGCCGCTCAAGATGGTGCACCTCAATTGTTTAACGATGTAGAAAACAATATCGCATTTCGTTGGATTATGGGTGATAAAGCCGCTAGCGATGCTGTGTTTGATAGTGCCGATATTGTTGTGTCGGATACGATTATCCAGCAACGGTTACTCCCAACAGCAATGGAACCTCGTGCGTCTATCGCACAATATAACTCGGCAACCAACGAATTAACGTTGTGGGTTACATCACAGAATCCACATATTCATCGTTTTATCATCAGCGGAATCACAGGTCTGCCCGAAAATAAGGTACGTGTGATTGCTCCAGAAGTTGGTGGTGGGTTTGGTAGCAAAATTCCCGTCTATGCTGACGAAGCATTGGTATCATGGGCATCGATGAAACTTAATCGTCCCGTAAAGTGGACAGAAACCCGTAGTGAGAATTATCAAGTCACTATTCACGGGCGAGATCATGTTGAATATGTCGAAATGGCAGCAAACAAAGATGGAAAAGTTCTCGGAATCCGCGCAACTGTTTATGCGGGTCTTGGTGGTTATATTTCCACAGCTGCACCCGGTATCCCAACTTTCTTGCATGGCTTAATGTATTGTGGTCCTTATACCATCGATAATGCCTACTGCGAATCGATTGGGGTGATGACCAATACTGCTCCAACTGATGCTTATCGCGGGGCGGGTCGTCCAGAAGCAACATTCCTGATCGAACGCTTAATGGATATGCTCGCTAAGAAACTAGAGCTGGACCCTGTAGAATTCCGTCGCAAAAATTTAATTCCAAAGTTTGAAAATCACACCGTTGCGACAGGCGTTATGTACGACAGTGGTGATTATATCCCTGCACTCGATAAAGCTCTGGCGATGGCAGGTTATGACGACTTCCGTAAAGAACAAGCTGAAGCCCGTGCTAATGGTAAATATCTGGGAATCGGTGTGACGACATATACCGAAATGTGTGGTCTTGGTCCGAGTCAGGTCGCAGGTGCGATTGGCTTCCAAGGTGGTTTATGGGAAAGCGCAATTATTCGTGTTACTCCGACCGGCAAAGTTCAAGCGATGATCGGTTCTTCGCCACATGGTCAAGGGTCAGAAACTACACTTGCACAGATTATTGGTGATGAGCTTGGCTTCCCCGTAGATGACATCGAAATTGTCCACGGTGATACCAATGAAACACCAATGGGCTGGGGGACGTATGGGAGTCGTACAACACCAGTTACGGGTGCGGCACTCGCCAAAGCGTCTCGTAAATTGAAAGAAAAAGCACGGACACTTGCGGCACATCTACTCGAAGCTGCTGTTGAAGACATTGAATACGATGATGGTAAGTTCTCGGTCAAAGGATCGCCTGATAAATTCCAGACGATTCAAGATGTCACGTTGATGGCAACCCTTGCATGGAATATGCCTGAAGGCATGGATCCCGGTTTTGAAGAATCCCAATTTTATGACCCACCTAACTTTGTATTCCCGTTTGGGACTCATATCGCTATTGTTGAAGTTGATGCAGAAACAGGTGCGATTGAATTGAAACGCTATATTGCGGTTGATGATGTTGGACCACAAATTAATCCTGTGATTGTTGCAGGTCAGATTCATGGTGGTGTTGTACAAGGTGTGGCACAAGCGCTCTGTGAAGGTGTGATTTACGATGATAACGGACAATTATTGACAGGCTCGATGATGGACTACACCATGCCTCGCGCCGATATGTTCCCGAATTTTGAACTCGATGAGACGGTAACACCATCACCTCATCATCCCATTGGTGTCAAAGGTGTTGGTGAAACAGGTACAATCGCTAGTACTCCAACTGTATATAATGCAGTTTTGGATGCCTTGACACCATTTGGCATCGAAAAGATCGATATGCCATTTACGTCATTCAGAGTCTGGGATGCCATTCAACAATCTAATAATAATGGAGGTAGCTAGCCATGTGGCCAAGCGAATTTGAATATGAACGTGCAGAATCTGTTGACCAAGCCCTTAATATGCTTGGCGATGATGTAAAATTGATTGCAGGGGGACATAGCTTGCTCCCTGTCATGAAGCTACGGTTATCCGCTCCCGGCAAGTTGGTTGATATTGGTCGGATTTCATCCTTAAAAGGGATTTCGGTTAATGGCTCATTGAATATTGGTGCAACCACGACTCATGCCGAAATTGCAGAATCCTCGGCTGTACAGTCGATGTGTTCGGCATTGGCATCGGCGGCAGGGCAAATTGGTGATCAACAAGTCCGTAATTTTGGGACATTGGGCGGTAATATTGCTCACGCTGACCCTGCATCAGATCCACCTCCTGTTTTATTGGCGGCGGGTGCAACTGTCAATATTCAAGGTAAGGGCGGTACAAGGTCTGTTGGGGCAGAAGATTTCTTTGTTGATCTGTTTGATACAGCCCTAGAAGAAGATGAAATTATCACTAGTGTTACCATTCCTGACTTAAGTGGTAGCAAGATGGCTTATGCCAAGTTCTCCCATCCTGCATCACGTTATGCTGTTGTGGGGGTATGTGTTGTTCTAGAAATGAACGGTGATACCTGCACAAGTGCAAGTGTGGCAGTCGGTGGGGCAACGGTAAAAGCTGTAAAATGTGCTGGAGCAGAAGCGGCACTTGCTGGCTCTAGCCTTGATGATGCTGCACTGAATGCGGCGGCTGAAGCTGTTAAATCTGATATTGAAGATTGGCTCGCGGGTGACGTATCGTATCCAGAATCTTATCGTCAACAAATGGCAGGTGTTTACCTCAAACGGGCTGTTAAAGCGGCAATAAGTTAATTCTATTGGGATTATGGGTGGGTTATAATATACTCACCCATATAATCTCATTAATAGGTTAACTACAATGGCTCAATCTCAAACTCCCACAAAATTTGTCACCTTATTTTCAATCGCAATCTTTACCTTATTCTTTCTACAAATGTTATGGCTCGGACAAACTGTTGGTGTGAGCTTGTTCTTCGCGTTGATCATGGGATTACTGACAGCTGGACTTGCAACGATGAGCTATGCATATAAGGGATTCCTTCAACGGCGGTCATTTGCTGGTAAAAAAGTTTCAAGTCAATCGACGAGTAATCATCAGCAACGGGTAGTTGAAATTGATGTGCCAATGGATAAGGCATTCGATTTTGCTATGGAAGCATTACAAACATTACATAAAAAACGTATCCCAGTCCCCGATGATATTTGGGTGAAAATGGATAACATGTTGCCCCGAACTCAACATTTGAAAATTCGGGAAAGCAACAAGACAAATGGAATTATTCAAGCGGGATTACGTGGACGAGCCTTGGGTATCCCCGAATTTTTTGATTTCTCGCGGATAGAGATTCGATTAGAAAAAGTAGATTCACAGACAACCCGTGTGCATATTGATAGCAAAGCCAATACGATTTTTGATGTGTATGACTTTGGTAAAAATCTGCATTATGTCAATCAGATTGCGTTGTATCTGCGGAAGGAAAGCCAGCAATCGACTGCTGAATCACGCCTCAGCGATAGCCAGTCCGATAAGATACAAGGCGAAGATTTAGATGATTCCGCGCAAAATTCACAATTCCAATAAACAATAATCTGAAACTGCTTGACCAAACTGTTTCTCATTGCTGTATACAATCATGTCGATACATTAAACGGAAACACCATAACCATGCAAATCATCCTAAATCGAATACGCATATTTTTAGCCTATACCGCTTTATATCTCGTTATTGCTGTGGTTTTTCTCATAATTATAATGTTTGTTGCGAGTTCCATTATCATGAATGATAGTAACAATGAATTGGGGCGAGCCGCAGAGGGTATATCTGTTGTATATATTGGTATTCTCTTGAGTTTTTTTGTTATCTCTCCATCTGTTCTATTATGTATTTCGTATTTTAGAAATAAAAAGCCTAAGCGTAAGGTAAAGAATGATTGATGGATAAGAAGGGGATGCACAATGAGTATCCCCTCCTTATTTATGGGATCTACAGTTTATTCACCTTGAGGAACAGACCGCAGACGAACATTATTAAGTACAGCTTGTGCCACACAACGCCCCTGACGTAACCCCAACTCGATTGCCGCACGATAATGAATCCCACCGTACATACGAGAAATGGCAGCTTCATTGGCGGCGGCTTCAAAGGATGTGAAGGAACGCTGTATATTTTCGTGTCCGTTGATAATCGGAGTCCGATCCGTGAATGCAACCTGACCAAACATAATTGTCAAGACTTCTTGTGCCGCACCTGACCCAACCGAATGTCCTGATGGATATTCTGGGAAGGGGGGAGATTCGATATAGGGTGCCCAATTGCGTCGTAGATTGCGATTGATGTAGGTCACAGGGCGTACTAGATTGACCTTATATTTGGTGTCCCATGCCGAAATAAACGCATCAGCAATCGACATACTTAATAAGGTATACATCTCTGCTGTGCGATCCAAAGTCAAGTCTGCTTGCTCTGAAAACTGGGTTGCAATTAACATCCAATGACCAGATGGTGCACCTGTTGGACCGGGTGTATCAACCCAGAATCGCGCGATTTCACGTTGCTCATCTGTCAAATTATCAGATGCTTCTAGGACTTCTGCCGCTTGTTTATAAAATGTTGAGTTGGGATCATTGCTGAAGTCTAAGCGAATTGGTTCATCACATTGTTCGGGATAACCCAGACCAAATGGACGAATTGTTCCCCAGTAGGGTTCAAGTGCGGGTGCACCCTCAGTTGTTTCAACCCACAAAGCATCATCACCTGTAGGTGGTTCATAACTTAACTTGCGGGTTGGCCCATAATTATCGGTGGCGATCCAATCTAGCAATTTATCCCCAATTGCCTGACCCAGTTCTACTGAGCGGTCGATAACATCTTGTTCGATTGATTCGAGGCGAAGTGCAAGTTGTTGTTCATGCATAGTATCAATGCGCGTGAATGTCTCATCGTTGGCGTTGGCTTCCTTGAATAAGCCCGTGACAACTGTGGCAATCGACTCATTAGCGACAGCGGGAAAATCATAAACTAAACCGTCCTCAGGGTAAGGCAATAGAGGCAAGCTCGGAATTTGTCCACTGATAGAGAAGTTTTGAGGCATCCCATTAACCAATCCCTCGTATAAAGCGATTGACGTATACGCATAAACGCGAGATGCGGCGGGTGCATTGATTGTATTGTCACGTACCAATCCATAGACTTCTAACATCCATTCGCGTGCCATCACCGAATCATAGTTTTCGACTAAAAGTGAGCTATTGTTTTGTGCTGAAATTGGTGAGAGTGTCATCATCATCAACATCATTAGTGCTAGTTTAGAAATTGTGCGTCTGACAGGCATTTTGATAATCCTTTCCACGATAGTTTATTCGCAATCCACATCTAACTGAAAAGTATGCAACCGAAACGCATAATCGGAGACATTGATATTCAGTTGTCCGGAAACAGGTGGTTTAATTTCTACAATCGTCTGACCATCAACATCGTTGATGAAATCTACAGGTAAGTATTCACCGCCAATGGTAACGTTTGTATACAAGGATTCTAAACTCGAATCATTCCCAAAAAAGGTCAAGGTTACAGTCTGCCGAGTTTCTACATCCATTGTATATAAAATTTGGCTTGTTTTTTGATTATATGACAACGTTTGGCTTGAATCGCATTCCAAAGTGTTAGTTGGTTTCGTCGTGATTCTTAATTCAAAGTTACCTTTGGTATTTGGTACGGCGGGTAACACAGTTATGATATATTGCCCTGCCTCATTGATGAACATATTATTGACTTCTGGATCGAACATAAAACCACCATCATCATCAAAACCAAGGGAATACCCATAGGTTGCATGTTGGATGTTTAATATCGTATCTAGTAACCCATCTTCACTTACGACTTGAACACTCACGAGTGTACCACTATCAATCATGAATGAATAATAAATGGGTTTGTTGGATATTGTCCCTCTGATTGAATCATTGAGCTTGATTGGGGTTGCTTCAACTTGATCAAGTGTGATCATAAATTCACCATATGATGGATACCCATACGTAAATGCTCGGATTGTATACGTATCGGTTGCGGGTAGGGAATATGCACCGATCATCGCATTATTTGCCCCACCTGTATCATCATCGCTTATCATCTCATACTCTGAATTTGCAAGCGTTACAAAACTATCAATGATGCTGGATGTCATTTGAATTGTGATAATGTCACCTTTTTGACCCTCAAATTGGTAAATGACTTCTGGTGTTCCTTCATCTAGACTGCCTTGTACGCTGTCTCCATAACCAAGTGTTTGGAGTTGTGCCTGCATAAATACCAACTCATAGTCCCCGATTCCAGTCCCGTCGGAGCTAGTGACAGATAAGATATAATCATCATCACGGGTGACAACAAATGTATCGATCTGTGAGTTTAAACTCCCATTCGCATCATCGTTGCTTGCAACAATTTCTCCTTCGGAATCTATAACACTTAAAAACGTGTCAAATTCACTGGATGATGCACTAATTGTCAGTCGATCACCTTCATTCGCGGAGAATGAGTAGTCCACAACAAGTTGATCTTCTGTTAATGTTCCTGTGGTGGGTTCCCCTAAGGACAATTCGGTTGATTGAGCAAGTACGCTTATCATACTGAATAGTGATAACATGGCTAAACCAAATACAAGTTTTTTCATATTCTTCTCCCTGTTCTATAGACCTATGATCAATTATATGTCAAATAAAATAATCACTATCAGACGATAGGCCTACTTTTGCCATCCGACTTTCTGCCGACTAATTCATGAATAATCTGTAACAAGCCTACCGAAGTTGCTACTATATGCGTTAAAATCCAAGTAATGACTGTTTAAAAAAAGTTCTTTACGTGTTCATAAGTTCAAAAGATTGAGATGGATTCGATGTTTAACTCCGTAGATGAATTGCAACAAGCCCTCAGTGAACATGATTATATTGCAGAACGTGGTTTAACCGTTGCAATATATCTGGCACTTAAGACGGGTAAACCGTTATTTTTAGAAGGGGATGCAGGTGTTGGTAAGACCGAAATTGCAAAAGTGCTTTCGACTTTACTGGATACTGATTTGATTCGGATGCAGTGTTACGAAGGTTTGGATATTAATACGGCTGTCTATGAATGGAATTATGCGGGACAGATTTTACATATGCGCCTGATGGAATCGGATGGCATGAACCGTGACGATATGGAACATGAATTGTTTTCCGATCGTTTCTTGCTCAAACGTCCATTATTGCAAGCGATTGAAGCCACAGAAAACGGTAATCCACCGGTTTTGTTGATTGATGAATTGGATCGCTCTGATGAAGAATTTGAGGCGTTTTTGCTGGAATTGCTGTCAGATTTCCAGATTTCGATTCCAGAATTAGGGACAATTAAAGCAAAAGTCCCACCGATTGTGATCCTGACATCCAACCGCACCCGTGAAATTCATGATGCACTCAAACGTCGTTGTCTCTATTATTGGATCGATTATCCGCATTTCCGCAAAGAATTACAAATTGTAGAACGCAAAGCCCCTGATGTTGCACCGATGCTTGCGCGTCAGATTACAGCATTCATCCAAGATATGCGCTCGATGGAATTATTCAAACGTCCGGGAGTGGCGGAAACGTTGGATTGGACAGCTGCCTTAGTTGCACTCGATCAGAATCAATTGTCACTTGAAACGGTACAAGATACTTTAGGTGTTATTTTGAAGTATCAAGACGATGTTGAAATGATGGATGCACAGACGATTCAGACCATGCTTGATCGTGCAAAAGTAGAAGCGCAACGTGTTTAGTTATGGTAGACAATAGATCAAACAACCCTGTCTATCTTCCCTTTGAGGATGAAACGTTTGTTTATCGTGGTGGAAATCTGCAACATAATCTGATTTTGTTCGGGCGGGTTTGTCGTGCGTTGGGTATGAATGTGACACCTAATCGTATGATGGATGTTGCACGGGCATTGGAGTATGTTCAACTGGGGCATAAACAAGATTTTTATTATACGCTTCAGTCACATTTGGTTGCAAATCCCAAAGAGTTAGAATATTTTGATGAGGCATTTAGCATTTTCTGGCGACGACCCTCCGATGGATTTACGGAACTCAACCTACAATCTTTAGGGGAAGAACGGCGCAAGAAGAAGACTCAATTTTTGCCACCGTTGGAATCGACACCCGATGACGATGAGAATGAAGCCGACCCCATTGATTCGAGCATGATTGCGATTGTTCCGACATACAGCAAGCAAGAACGCCTAAAAACAAAAGACTTTGCTGAGATGAGTGCCGAAGAATTAGAAATGGCAAAGCGTGTTATTCAAAAGATGCCGGATTCGCTTGGGATGCGTAAGACCCGCCGTTTTGAAGTCGGTAAAGGTCGTCAGATTAATATGCGCCGTCTGATGAAAGATATGATTCGTAAACGGGGCGACATCATTGAAATTCCGACCCATCGCCATAAAGAAAAACCACGTCCGATCATCTTGATTTGTGATATTAGTGGGAGTATGGAGCGATATACTCGCATTTTATTGCACTTCATGCATACACTCGCAGGCTCAATGTATCAAGTTGAATCATTTTTATATAGTACCGAAATTACCCGAATTACTCGTCAAATCCGCCAGAAAAGTGTTGATGATGCTTTACAAGATGTCGGACAGACGGTGAAGCAGTGGGGCGGTGGTACGATGACGGGCGAATCGCTACATACCTTTAACTGGAACTGGTCGCGGCGTGTATTGGGACGTGGCGCAGTTGTGATTATGATTACAGATGGTTGGGATCGTGGCGATATTCCACTATTACATACAGAAATGGTACGCTTAAAGCGGTCATGCCAACGCCTTATCTGGCTTAATCCGCTGTTGGATGCACCCGAATATGAACCGTTAACCCGTGGCGCACAAGCGATGTTGCCGTATGTAGATGACTTTTTGCCGATTACAAATTTGTCAAATTTAGAGGCGATTGTGAAAGCATTACAAGATTTGAAAGCGCGTTCAACTGCCGATCCATATCGCAAAAAATACATTGTGAATGAGTAAGTTATGCCAGCAATTGACTAGTGTGAACCGCAAGTTATTCGAGCGTTACAGAAATCTGGTTGGAGAGTTACCCATAATCCATTTGCAATAAAAATTGAGCGAAGTAGGGTAGGTTATATTTATGCAGATTTGCGCCTCGAACATGATACAAATAATGAGCATATCATAATTGTTGAGGTCAAATGCTTTGATAGTACGAGAACTATTTTAGAAGAATTTTATCACGCTGTAGGTCAATGTATTGTGTATCGGAATGCTTTGGTAAACAATAATATTACGACCCAAGTATATCTAGCCTTACCATCTGTTGCTTATGACGCATTCTTTCAGAAACAGCTTATACAGTCTGTCGTGAATGATATACAGTTACAATTAATTGTGATAGATTTGGAAAAAGAAGAGGTGGTGGAATGGATCATATCAAACAAATAGTTCGTCAAGAAGTTGAAAAATATGCTGCTGGTGGTCGCGGTGTCAATATATTATTGTTCGCGTCCTTGATGATGAGCAAGGTATATATGCAGTGAATGCTGTT
>Ga0070729_10005163_pt1 | contig 13673 bp, 11 predicted proteins | sample tdDd472_FD_66725 | JGI IMG/M metagenome (GOLD analysis project Ga0070729, IMG submission 66725) | Marine sediment microbial communities from the Atlantic coast under amendment with organic carbon and nitrate - tdDd47.2 | ecosystem: Environmental > Aquatic > Marine > Coastal > Sediment | place...
CACACCTAAGGCTTGAAAAGTGTCTAGGTCAACGGTTTCTGATGTCGTATAGAATTCCTCAAAAGGTTTTTCACCAGAAGTATTGGTCGCAAAGAAGAACACGGGATATTGCTGCGTATGGGCCGTCATCGCTTTCGCTTTTTGACGAGCTTCGTCTTCTGTTTCGCAATAATCTGGTTCGTAGCCTAATTCAGCTAAAAGGCGTTCGGCGATCTGTGCAAAAGTTAACACATCTTCTGTTTCATCTAGTTTGGGGAAAAATATATCACCCGATTCTCCTAACATGCAAGCCAACATACACAATTGACCTGATTCTTCCGGAGAGACGAAGTAACGCTTGACATCTATAGGACTAGATAGCGGTTGCTGTTTCATTAGTCGCTGAATAAAAGCAAAAGGAAGACTACCATTGGAGAAAGCCACATTGGCAAAACGAGCTGTGGTGATCGGCATAATTTTGGAATAGGCCAAAATCACTTCTTCCATTAATTTCTTGCTGGCGCCCATCACATTGACCGGATTAGCTGCCTTATCGGTCGATACACAAAAGAAGCGTTCCGGTGGATTTTCAGCTAAGAGGTCAAGCAGTCTTTTAGCCAGTAGCACATTGTTTTCTACCATAGCCTCGATAGAGTAGTGATCCTTTTCACTTCTCACATGCTTGTGGGCCGCAAAATTAGCCACAATATCAAATGGCCCCTCCCCCCGCCAGATTTTTTCAAAGACGGCTGTCCCAAAATTGATAGGATAGGTAATGAGCACCTCAGGAATATGCAAGCCTGTACTACTTCTTAGATCGCGTACTAACTCCGCTAAACCATTTTCATTGGTATCGATCACAAACAAGCGTTTCACCTTAAACTGTAAAACGGCCTTTACAAAGGAAGAGCCAATGGTTCCCGCTCCACCAATCACCATTACGGATTTGTCGTCCAATCGTTGTGCTAATTCAGAACGATGACTTTCAATGTCGGGAGCTAATAAGCTTTCAGGGCGGCCCGTCACTTGTTGGCTGATAAATTGATCGAGATTGATGAATCGATTCATAGAATGAGTTTAGACTAGGGTCTAAGGCGGGGCAAGTGGTAGCTAGACAAGAGTCGATAGGCTACTATGGACGATCGACCATTGACTATCAACCGTCCTACCTTAGCCAGATAGTTCAAGTTTATACGATTTAACCATTTCTTTTATACCATACTCGGTAGCAAAAGGTGGACTAAAATGTAGTCTTTCATTAGAAGAAGTATTATCTAATAAAAGGGAGTCAAATAGCCTAATATAAAGTGCGGGCTTTAAACGCTGGAGTACTTGGCGGGCCGGTGAGGGGAGCGAAAATAAATTGGGCTTCATTCCCAATTCCTCCCGTATCAGCGATACTAGTTTTGTGGTTGAAATGGGATGCTGGTCGCTGGGGAGAAAAATCCCTTGGGCTTGCACGGATACAATCTGCTGGATCAGCGCGATCAAATTATCCACAAAAACCATACTCCGCTGATTCTGGATATTGGCGAAAGGTAAAGGAAGCCTTTTTTTGGCTAAGCCCATAATACGATGCAAATTCCCTTTTACCCGTGGGCCATAAACGATAGGCGTTCTAATGATCGCAATGCGGAAGTTCGCTGCTTGTAGGGCCAATAAATCTTGTTCTGCTTTCCATTTGCTACGCCCATAAGCATCATCGGGCTCGCATGGCGTATCAACAGTAATGATTTGTGCTGGCGCTACTTCTCCATACACCTTGATCGTACTCATGAAAATGAAATGCTTAACCCCTTGTTGTTGGGCTGCCTTAGCCAAGGCTATGGTAAGGACATGATTCACTTCAAAATACAGTTCATCAGGTGTGGGCTCCATCCGATGGGCTATACCAGCCAGGTGTATGATGGTATCTATTCCGGCAAAATCAATAGCAGCAATTGGCGTCTGCTGTAATGAACAAGGAATGATTTCGCAACTACCTGTATCTATTTCAAGCCATCGACTGCCAATAAAACCGGAAGCCCCCGTCAGTAATACCTTTTTCATCGCTACGGCCTGGCTGGATTGATCAATTCAAATACTTTTCGGAAGTATTTCAGGGAAACGATGAATAGATTGGTATAAATCCCGTTTTCACGACATGTCCTGACGATCTCCTTGTTGAGGATGTAGACACTCTTCAAGCTATCATTACTCATTCCGCCGATCAACATATTGACCATCATCAAATCAAGGTATTGATAAGATACCTGATGCACCTTCAAAAAGCGGATCATCAGATCGTAATCGGCAGCAATTTTATAATCGGGCTTGAAATGCCCATACTTTTCATAAACGGCCCTTTTTACAAAAAAAGAAGGATGGGCCGGCATATAACCATAGCGAAAACGACCAGGATGAAACTTCTTGGAAGAGTAATATCGGACCACCTTACCGGGTTCTTTATTGGATACAAATTGGATATCTCCATATATGGTATCCACCTTATGCTGATCGAAAGCAGCGACAACCTGAGAAATAATCGTATTGTCGGCATACACATCGTCTGAATTGAGCATCCCAATAATCTCTCCTTCGGCAATCGCTAGCCCCTTATTGAGTCCATCCCACATCCCTTTATCTGGTTCAGAGATGAAGCGATGTACATGCTCGAACTCGTTTACTATCTCTACTGTATTGTCTTTGGAGGCCCCATCAATGACGATGTGTTCTATATTTGGATAATCCTGAGAAGCAATGCTTTCTAGGGTCTTTCGGATCGTTTTTGCACTGTTGTAGGCTACGGTGATTAGCGTTACTTTCATGTATTCCTTGTAGATTTTGACTTTCTCCTTATCATTCGTATATGACGAGCTTAATTCCTTTTCTAAAAAAGCTCCCCATAAATGGATCACCTTTCTGAATCCGCCGATCTGGAAGGGCTTCATATAAGGCCGAGGGCGGATCAATGGGGGCTTTTACTTTACAAATACTCTCCCTGCAAGTACTCAATTCGTTATATTGAAGGCGCATAGCCTGGTCATATCTCGATGCACTTTGGTCTAGTAGCGCCTTATAGGCCTTCCCTATATTTGATTGAACCGAAATTAAATCCCATTTATCTGAACTTTCTTGTTTTTCCCTATTTATCCGGATTCCAGAGAAGAATAGTTGTGCAGTGAAGAAAAAAGCGATGATGATCCAAGTGGGTTGATTGTAAAATGAAAAATTCTTTTCCAGGTTATATTTGTTCAAAATCGATTGACAAAACCCTAGCGAAGTCCAACAGATGGTAAAGAACAATAAGTCCACTACACGCTCTGGTAGACTAGTATTAAATGTACCCAATAACACGGGAAATAAGGCTATTGGAACTATTAGAACGGTAGAAAGAAACCAGATCAGCGAATTATCAAAAAGGGTGTTTTTTTGCTTCCTACATTGCCAACCTAGCGGGAACCACAAGAGAATGAAAAGTAGGAGTAAACCATCTCCCAGCCAATCCACCCATAACCAAAACGAACTTGCTAAGACCCAAAAAAAGGTGGTTAATATATCAGGTTGATTGCCATATAGATCCATTCGATGATAATTGCCAGGGGCTGCTAAGGCCAACAGATCAGTAGCAACAATAAGCAGCAAAAAAAAACTATACCAGGAAGGTATAGTTTGGCGCCTGTACAAGCGGAGGAAGAAAATGAAACCAACTATTAGGTTAATCGTAATCAGACTAATTTCATTGGCCCCAATAGTCGCTACTGTACAAAGATATAATCCACCGATAACCCAGGTTTTGCTTTTTCTTAGCATCATCGCTTTGTTCAATAGGATGACCGATATCAAGGTGAACCATAGTCCGAGACTATAAGTTAGGACACTAGAATAACTAAAAAAAGTATCATAAATCCCAGCGCTTTGATAAAGGTATAAGGAAACGACAAGAATGGCAATATTGAGTTTCCATTGCCATTTGAGAGAAGGCCAAAATTCAAGAGCTAACAAATAGGATAGTCCGAGGATCAGCAGAATATTGAAAGCGAAAACGGATTGGAATAAACGTAAGCTGTACCACCAATCCGTAAAGGATAAAATAGCGGTGCTGAAGAAACGTCCGGTATTGGTGCGGTACCAATGAATTTGTTCTTGCCAAAAGCTTGTTCCCGTATTTATTCCATGCCAATTACTGATCCAATCCCATTCGTGAATACCTAATGGGTGGTTGTAAAAAGAAAGACATAGAAAAGGAAGTAGGGAGAGAATTCCTATAGGTATTCCGATCCTGTATAACTTATGTTTAAATATCTTAGGGTAATTATTGGGCAATGACTCTCTCCCTGATTTTCTTAGCGGGTATACCTTGATAAATACCAGAAGCATCTAAATCTTTCGTTGCCACTGATCCCACGCTCAAAATCGAATCAGGGTGGGCTGTAACCCCTGGGCAAACTACTGCTTTTGCTCCAACCCAGGTACCTCTTTTTAGTGTAATCGGCTTCACTATTAGATCAAAGGTCTCTTTGGTATAATCGTGATTCCCACAAAGTAGCATAGCTCCTTGAGAAATGCAAACATGGTCCTCTATTACCACTTGATCTAGATTGTCAATCCATACTTTTTCGCCGATCCATACATGGTTTCCAATGATCAATTTCCAAGGGAATTTTATCATCACTGAAGGTTTTATAATCACACCCTGCCCAACTTTAGCGCCAAATAGTTTTAACAGATCTATTTTTAGCCTATTCACTAGGGCGAGACTATGATTGAAAAACAGAGCTCTAATAATTATCCACAATAATTCTTTCAAAATAGTTGCACCTCTTTCGAAAGTGCTATTTTGAAATTTTGATAAATCAACTCTAGGCTTTTTCATTACTGAACTCTACCCCAAAGGATACCCTAAATTTAAAAATGAAGATCAATAATTTTCACCGGGACTTTCAAACATTTCAAGGTAACGTTCTTGTAAACGGCTGTTAGTAATGAAGTCCTTGGCATATTGCCATGCTGCCTTGGACATTGCAAAATATTCACAAGGAGGCATGTTAACTGCATTTTCTATAGCAGCAACAAAAGATTCTGAAGAATCTAATGAAATATCCCACCCGATCCCTAGCTCTTGAAGTTCTTTCCATGGTGTCTGGTTACTGATGATAACCGGTAACCCCTTCGCCAATGCTTCGAAAATTGCATGGCCGAAGTTTTCTCCCTTAGTAGGGAGTAAAAGAAAATGATGTGTTTCTAGTATCTTCTTTAATCTTATAGGAGGGAGTTCTCCTAAGTAATCCACCTTAATATGAGAAGGTAAAGTCTCAATTATGCCTTGGCATTCTTGCCAATAGGAAGAAACTTCATTCGAACCAACAATAGAAAAGGTTAATGGGTGCTTGATCTTCCTTAAGAAAAGCAAAGCCTCCTTCAAGCCTTTAATTGGATGGATTCGGCCTACAAAAAGAAAGTGATAGGAATTAGTGATTAGTTTAGGGCGATATGCTTGAATAGGAACGGCATTATTAGGGATTAGGAATATTTTTGCATTCCTACCAAAAAAATTCTTAATAGCTAGAAGTTCTTTTTCGTCAGTCGCATGAAAATCTACCCAACTTGCTATCAATCCCCAATGTAGGATACGAATAAACCATCGCTTTTTTAAAGATTTGTATGCTAATGCACTATCCTTAAGCATTCCACGTGGAGCCAAAATCATTCGATTATTAAGCCTCCCTTGCCATTTTAACCACATGGGGTAAATCGTATAAACCAATGAATATAAGCTATTAAGGTAAATTACCTTTGGATTAATATTCTGTATCTGCAGATTGACTCCTCGGATTGTTTGTTGTGAAGGAGATAGGTAGCAAACCCATAGATTTTTTTGTACTTCAATCCAAATATCAGGTAAAATATCGGGGTAAGGATCAGAATCACTTAGATCCCGATCACTAGTTAAAACATAAACCTTAATTTTCTGGCTAAGAAGTAACGACAGGTTCCAGCAAGAGGTAATGGGGCCACCAGCTTTGTAGCCTGGTGGAAACCAGTCGGTGAGAAGTAAAATACTAAGCAAATTAAGGGTTTAATTGAAAAGTGGGGAGGTATTTATTTATCTTATTACTATTCTCAATTAAAAAATAATATAGAAATACCAAAACGCCAGTTTTTATGATCCAATTTCCGATAATGTAAAATTCATTTCCTGCACGCATAGAATAAAAGAAGATCAAAATGCCCCAAATGGGTAAGGTTGGATAAGTTTTTGCAAGACGATAAAATAATTTAAAAATGTAACCTAGTACTAATCCAAAAATAAAACAAAAGATTATCCCTCCATTTCTGCCAAAGTTGCCATAACCATCCCCCATTACTCCAACATTCATGGCGGTGCCTTTACCTAGCTTCCAGCCTAGAAATTCTTCAAACTTATTTCTGTCCCCGACAATAGGTTTGTCAGGATATAAAAAACGAGGTAATAGAAGGCCCAAAACTTCTTTTTTTATGTAACGACCATCTGCAAATGGAGTTCTGGAGGGCATGTTATCTAAAATTCCCGTTAAAATCCAACCTTGATTAAGCCGGACATTAACATTTGCTCCAACAGTTTTGAAGTCCAATGTATTTATATTTGCTATCTGCTGATACATCATGTTAGCCAAAACCAATCCACTATTACCTTCAAATTCTATTGCCCATACTACATTACGATAGGAATACTTAACCGATTGAAGGATAAATATGGAGAAAAAACCTAAGATGGCAATGGAGACTATTTTCCATTTTTCGACCTTGTACTTCATTACATAGACAGAGGTGATTAAGATAGCAAATACAATAAGATCAATAAAAATTGTCGCTCTCACAATTAGAACAAGGAAAGGAATAAACACGCTAATAAAAGCTATTTTACTATACCTACTATTAGCTATCCAAAGGTAGAAAAAACCAATAAATCGCATAAATGCTAAAGTAAATATGATAAAATTCAGAACATTTGGGACATAATTACTCAATAAATAGCAACAATATCCAACAATAATTAAACGAATACCGATTGAAGTATTTACTTCTGGACGTTTTTTTAATAATTCAAATAACTCTTTTTCATAAGTATTTTTGGGGTAAAATAAATTTAAGCCAAATTGTATTGCAATTGTTGCAGGTAAAGTATATGAGAAGTAGGTGATTTCATCTACGGTCATTATACCAAAGACCTCATTGTTAAAATAATAGTATTCTAAATATGGGGCAATTAACATTTGTAACCCCATAAGAGAAAGAATTAGTTCTTTAAACGGTAATCTTTCTCCTAGAGCATCAAATAATTGTTTTAAAAGGTAAAAGGCATAAATGAGGCTGAAAGCGGATATAGGTTTTACATCAAAGGACTGTATGAGGTATTGCGATCCGATTGTAAAATAAGCAACACTTATTAAATATTTTAAAATAACAGTTTTTCCCATTATTTATTCTGATCGCATATACTGATGTTTCACCTTGAAATTTTGATAGGAGAATATATTCCTAGCGACTTTCCCGGCACTTATCGCTTTCTTATGCCTGATTTCTGGTTGATCTATTAGTTTTTCAAAGAAAGCCACATGAGCTTCTAAATCAAAAGGATCAATTATTGTTCCATTGGCACCATCAAAAACAGCCTCTTGTGAACCGTCGTGATTACCGACAATGATAGGAACTTCACAAGCCATAGCTTCTAAGGGAGTAAGCGGAATCCCTTCTCCTCTGCCTTTTCCCCGATCACTCACTAAGGAAAACACATGTGCATAAGAATATAATGCAGCCATGTCATCGTCATGAACCATTCCTGTAAAGGTAACCTTATCTTCTAGGCCAAATGTACTCACTTGTCGACTTAACTCTTCTTTCATATTCCCTTTACCCGCGATGACTAATCTAGCTTGTGGCTGCTTTTTCTGGAGTTCGGCAAATACTTTAATTAGTCGATCATACCCTTTATGGGCCGCTTCAAAAGCTAACCGGCCTAAGGTCAGGATGATGAAATGTTGTTCTCTATCGGGTAACTGATATTGTTGTTTGATGTATTCCCATCGTGAGGGCTGTGATTGGAATCGTTCCAAATCGACACAATCCCAAATGACGGTAGTACTGCCTCTTGTACGGAAACCTTCTGTTTCGATGTAGTTGGCTGTATAATGACAATCAGATATGACTTCATCCACTCGGCGCAATCCAAAGTCAGCATCTTTACTCAAGCCACTCCATACCTCTAAGCCGTATACGTTTAGGACTGTTTTACAGCCTCCCAATCGACCAAGGGCTACTGCTAAACCACTAAAGTTAACATGGGCCACGAGGATAAGATCGGGTTTCCAACCTATTACTTCTTTTAAAGCGGCACCTACAAAACGAATTTTTTCAACTAAACCGTTTCCTTTTCCATGCCATTTTACATCGAATTGGCTTTCAAAACCATCTTCCTCAGGCCCTAAAAGAGATAAAACTCGGACTTGTTTAGCTCCAAATATCTCCCTTAAAGCACAGATCTGATACCGATTGTATCTACTGATCCCGCCTTTATCGAAACAACCAGGTGTGAGGTATAGAATTTTCATTTACTTAAATCTAGGTCCAATTACTTGTAAGGGATACCCTCCAGCCACAGAATTGGTAGGTATAATGGTATGGATTAGACTATGTGGTTTAACAAAAACATCATCTCCAATCGTATTTCCAATCATGCTTACCCCTAAACCCAACCAAACATTGCTGCCAATCTGAACAGGTGTCTCTACATAAAAGGAAGACGATCCAGGTAAGGTGCCTTGTTGACATAAATAAGGATCATTGGAATAGGAGAATATTGATACATTGGCGGAGCAGGTAAAGTAATCACCAATACTAACCCCTCCATGTCCTTGTATAGTACTTCGTATTCCTAAATGAACTTGACTACCAATATGAATTTCTCCTTGCTTTCCTGTGAAGGATAGATTTTCAATGTATTTGATATTCTTAGAAGGTGAAGCAGGACCAGCTAATAAAGTGGATTGTTTATCAATCCAAACTTTTTCTCCCAAGCGGATGCATTCTGGATGGGAGATATGGACACCTGTTTCTATTACTAGGCCTTTACCACAGGTTTGGAAACGAGAGCTATAATAGAATCGCCGTAGTCGGATACCTATGGGCCCACTAATGGAACGAATAATATCCTCCCATAAGCGCCGTAATATGAAACCTATCCTACGCACACTAATTCTGTTAGGTTTTCACAAACCCTTTGGATGTCTTTTTCTGTCAAGTCAAAATAGGTAGGAAGATTGATGCCCTGTTGTGCCATTCGATAAGATACCGGATTATTGGCGGTTTCAAAATAGGGCATGGCGGACATGGGATAAAAATAAGGACGACTATCTATGCCCCGTTCCTTTAAGGATTGCATCAATTGATCTCTTTCTATTTCTTTATAGTTTGGAAATTCAGCACAGACTAACCAATAGGCATTATTAGCCCACGGGTAGGTTCGATTGAGTGAAACAAAGTCTCCTGAATGTTTTAAGGCTTGATCATAAAGGGCGAAAATTTCTTCTCTTTTGGTCATTAATTCTCCTATCCGTTCCATTTGAGCCACACCTAAAGCTGCCTGCAAATTCGTCATTCTATAATTATACCCCAATTCTGTATGCCAATAGCGTTTTTCTTTACTCATGGCATGATCACGAAGGTATCGACATTGACGGTAAAAAGCTTCATCGTTAGTCGTTATCATCCCACCTTCCCCAGTGGTTAGATTCTTATTTCCGTAAAAACTAAAAGTGCCACAAAATCCCCAGTTTCCTACTCTTTTATCTCCAATCGTAGCGCCATGTGCTTCAGCTGCATCTTCTATTACTAGTAGATCATGTTTTTTGGCAATTGCATTGATGGATGGCATATCGGCTGGGTGTCCGTATAAATGGACAGGCATAATAGCCTTGGTTCGAGGAGTAATAGCCGCTTCAATAGCCTTTGGGTCAATGCATAAATTGAAAGAATCAATATCTACAAAGACGGCCTTGGCACCACTATAAGTTACTGCATTTGCGGTGGCAATAAAGGACAGATCTGGAACAATGACCTCATCGCCTTCTCCTATCCCCATTGCTTTCAAAGCTAAATGAAGGGCTACTGTACCATTGGAAGTAGTAATGGCATATTTGGTGCCACAAAAGGCGGCAAAGTCTTCCTCAAAACGATCTATATACTTACCTAGAGAAGATATCCAGGTAGATTTGACTGCATCAGTAACGTAATCGATTTCCTTCTGCGTGATGGAAGGTTGTGAAATAGGGATGAAATTCATAAGCTCAAATCACTTATAATTGATGCAAGGCATCAATGATTTTTGTCAATCGTTTTTCGTACGTGTGTTGATCGTGTGCTCTTTTGTGTCCAGCCATCCTGATTTTGGCCATTTCCTTAGGTGATTTAATAGCTCTATCGATGATCGCGAGTAATTCCTCGTAGGATCTGTATACTAATATCTCCTTTCCTATCTCGAAGTAGTGTTCAATCGATGGCCGATATTCCATGATCTGTAAGCCAGCTGCTCCAGCAATTTCAAAAGCTCTACAGTTAACGGAATCAAATTCACTCATAGCTGTAGAGTTTAGCACGGCCAGACCTGCGCCAAATACTTGACTTTTTCTTTCCTTAACAACGAATTCTCCTGTGTGATGGAGCCTTAGTTGAGGATCAGCCCACCGCGGCAAGCCACTTCCATAGAATTGTACCTCGACCTGATCTTGAATGAGTTTCCGAGTGAGGAAATGTCTATAGTTATAAAATGAGCCTGCAAAGATCAGATAGTTATTTTCCTGTGCCTTTAGGGCCTTGTGCCAGTACGGATTCATGGCTTCTCCCATCTGAAAAGCATTTAATCCTACCGTCTGAAGTTTGTAAGCGGCATACTCATCTTTGATATAGATTAGATCCCAACCATCCACGAGCAGCCCTTCTTGTTTCATATTGCCCGCTGTATCTCCCCACCACACTACCGTCTTGATGTTGTCTTTTTTCAGTTGGAATAGCAATTGCTCAGACAAGGATTGGGTAAGGGTCAAAACTACATCAGGCCGGAAAGTTTGGTAAGTCTTGGACAACCATTTCTCCTGATCGGTTTGATAATTTCTATCTACCTTTTCTCGGACTTGCATCCAGAGTTTGCGATAAGGGGAACTAAACCTGCTATTACTAAGATTCGGCATGGTTAGTACTTCATGCCCCATCTGACGCAGGGTGAAGGACACATTATCTACAAAGGAATCAGCTGGGCAGTAATTAGGTATGAGAAACTTCATGGATGATTTTGTCTGCCAATTCTCTATAGATTTGCTCACAGTAATAAGGAGTGGGTACTTCAGATAAACCACTTCTACTTACGGCTTCTCGCCAGTCGAAGTGATCTAGTTTTTGAAAATCTACCTCTATGATTTTGGGATAACAATCTTCTCTCATATATGCTTTACTGGAAATTAGGTCATTTGAAAACCATACGTCAAGCCCACAGGCCAAGTATTCAAAAAGTTTATTGGGAGCATTATAAATATAATTCGGAGAATGTCCTTTGTAAATCACCAAACCTACATGATATTGAGGGAGTTTTTTAGGTATATTATCATATTGGATACCACCCATCATACGAATGAACGGACAGTCTAGTTCTTTGAGAAATGATTTTATGTCCGACTTGAAATTGATAGAATAGATATGCAAGGTTGCCAGTCCATTTAATTTCTTTATCCATTCGAAGAGTTCAATAGAATACATATGGGAAGTCGATAGCGAACCTACATAAACAAGTCTTAGTGGCGAGGATGGGATAAGGTTAGAATTGTTATCCGTTTTTTGCCGGTCTTTAGCAATTTGAATCCACTCTTGGGGTGGAAAATTTGGCATAGTTTGGAGTTTATTGCCAAAATTGATAGAAGCATGATCTTTCTTAAATAAGGTTAACCTTTCTTCATTAGTCTGAGAAATCCATTCCGCCCGGTTGTAGAGATAGGGCTCCTTTTGATGGAAAACTCGGAATAACTTCATTTCCGTTTTATACTGTGTAGGGGATATGTACTCATGATAATGAGTAAATATTCTGCTTTTTACTCCAAAGAAACGATGTAATAAATAGGGTGGGAAAGAGGAGTAGGTCTCGTAATAAAGGATTACCTGTGGTCGTCTGACTAGCAGGGATACAAAAGTGGCAATATTGAAGTACAAGTACCCAAGAAACCTAACCCAACGATTGGTGAATCTCTCTATGTTAATAATCCTCTTTACCTTACCTCGTGAGTAGCTGTGTGGCGGTAATCCTTTATTGTTGGCAGTGGTATATAGATGGAATTGGCTTTCAGGTGGGAGAACCCGGAGGAGATACCGATAGGTATTGTGAACAGGTGGATAATATTCAATAGGCTGAAAATGAATGACGGCAATTTTAATGTACTTTCCGATGATTTAAGCCTTTTTCCTTTGAACTAGGTAGTTACCTATGGCGAGAATATCCACGCTTCCCTGATCGAAGGCTCGAAGAGCATCTTCTGGAGATGCAACAATGGGTTCTTCGTGCATATTAAAACTTGTATTCACAATACAACCTATCCCACTTAATCGGTTGTATTCCTTTAGTATTTTATAGTAGGAAGGATTGAAAGTTTCTTTAACAACCTGAGGCCTTGCAGTACCATCAACATGGACTACCGCCTCAATCTCCTTTTGTTTTTTCCGGAAGACATCATAAGTTATGGTCATCCAGTCGGCAGTCAAGTGTTTTGGATCATATCCTATAAAGTAATCTTTAGCCCGAAAATCAATTACACTTGGCGCAAAGGGCATAAATTCGGTGCGCTTTAACCGTTTATTTACGATCCCGTTGAGTCTATCATCAGACGGATGAAGCAAAATAGATCTATTTCCTAATGCTCTTGGACCAAATTCCATTTTACCATTAAAGCGACCAATGATTTTTCCTTCATGGATAAGTCGAGCAATCTCTAACTCTACTTCTTCGTGGAATTGAAACTCTATAGGATTAGACCATTTATCTAAAGCCAACTTGATTTCTTCATTCGTATACCAATTGCCAAGATAAGGAGGCTGCACCATTGGTTCAAGTCTGCGTACGGATAATTCTTGGTACCGTAGTATGGCAGCCCCAAGTGAGAGGCCTCCATCGCCCATGGCTGGCTGCACAAATACATTGTTGACTTCTGATCCAAGCCCTCTAATTCGCTGATTCAACTTAACATTGGCAAACAAGCCACCCGCCAAACCGATATCTACTGGTTGCTCAACCTTCGCTACTTGCAAGGTTTTTGCTATTGATTTAAGCATGACTTCCTCTGTAGCTGCCTGAATGGCGAAAGCAACATCCTCTCTGGTATAATTTGCGCCATGTTGTTTTAGCCACTGTTGGAAGGACAACCCAAATTCATTAAAATCGGTATATTCTTCAGGGCTAGCTTTCAGAATCTTTTTTTGACTAGTACTTACTTGACTTAATGACCCGTTTTGTTGTTGAATCCTGGTTTTGTTTATCATTCCATTCTCTTCAATGGAGAAAAGCTGGATTATTTGATCTTTTAATTCTGTACTTTTTCCGAAAGCAGCCAAGCCAGTAATCTTCCCCTCATGGCGCAGGGGCCTAAAGCCTAAATATTTGGTAACACCCGCATATAATTGTGCTAGAGAATCTCCACTAT
>Ga0070729_10005166_pt1 | contig 13667 bp, 11 predicted proteins | sample tdDd472_FD_66725 | JGI IMG/M metagenome (GOLD analysis project Ga0070729, IMG submission 66725) | Marine sediment microbial communities from the Atlantic coast under amendment with organic carbon and nitrate - tdDd47.2 | ecosystem: Environmental > Aquatic > Marine > Coastal > Sediment | place...
CCCGGCGGCATCGCCTGGGACATCTACGACGCGCGCCTGCACGAACTCGGCATGGGGTTCGAGGATTACCGCCGGGCGATCGCGGCCGGCGCGGTGCTGGAAGCCGCCGACGCGAGCGAATTGGCGGCGCTCTGCGATCTGCCCGAAGCCGCCCTCGCCGAGACGCTCGCCGACATCGACCGTTTTACTGCCGACGCCGCCGATCCTTTCGGCCGCGTCTTCGCGCCCGAAACCCGTTTGCAACCGCCCTATTTCGCGGTCCGGGTCACGGGTTCCCTGTTCCACACCCAGGGCGGACTGGCGGTCGACGGCAATGCGCGGGTTCTGAAGCGGGACGGCACCCCGATGCCGAACCTCTATGCCGGCGGCGGCGCGGCGCGCGGGCTGTCCGGGCCGTCCGACTGGGGCTACCTGTCGGGCAACGGTCTGCTGGCGGCCGTGATGCTCGGCCGGCTCGCCGGGCTCGATGCGGCCCGGTTCGTATCGGAGGGGTGAAGGAACGCCGTCAGGCGACCTTGTCGATCAGCTTTTTCAGGCTCGGATCGATCTGGGGGGACTCGTCGCGAATGAAGCGCAGCAGCGCCCGTTCGTTCTCGTGCATGATGCCGTCGCCCTGGATGCGCTCGATCAGCCAGTCCGCCTCTTCCGCCGTGATATGCTCGTTGGCGGCGATCTCGGACTGCATCTCGTCGAAGCGAACCTTGGTTTCCGGTTCACGCGGCTTGTAGGCGTCGAGCACTCCGCTCAGCCCGCCGGAAAACGCGCGGCGGAAGAACCCGCTGACATTGACCTCGGTATCGGCGAGCCAGGCTTCCCGCTTCAGCGCCTCCTCGCGGGTCGGCACCCGGTAGCCCGACAGCGCCATCAGGTAGTTGGCGATCGCCTTGACGAACAGGTCGGCCCAGCTCGGATGGTTGTCCTCGTCGACGGTGGCGTCGGCGATGTCGAACAGGGCCTCGGCTTCGCTGCGGCTGATGGCGATGGCCCGGCCGCCGCCATAGGCGTAGAGGATGCGCCTTAGCAGGTCGACTTCCCCCTCGCCGATGCGTCCCGGCTCGAGATCGACGCCGACGCGGGTCGGTCCGGTGCCGAACAGCGCGCCGCGGCGCACCTGGTCGAGCGCGAAGCGTTCGAGGCTTTCGGGAGAGCTCTGCGCCACCTCGAGCACCTTGACCAGCAATTCGAGCTCGGTCCGGCTCTTGACGACGCCCGATTGCGAGATCCGGTCGATCAGCCAGCGGGCGTTTTCTTCGGAGATATGCCGCTCGGGGAATGTCTGGTTGACGATGTAGTCGGTCAGCGCCTCGACGAACAGGTCGGGCCAGGCGTCGCACTCGCCATCACAGCGGTCGTTGAGGCGGAACAGCCATTCGGCTTCGTCGGCGCTGATCGCCCCGTCGCCGGTATAGACAAGCCGGCGCAGGTCCAGCGCGTCCTCGGCGTCGATGCGGCCTTTCTGGAAAATCGAATTGATCGGCTCGGGCGTCGCCATCGTAAGTCCCCCATCACTCGCTACAAATCGTCCACTCGGCGTAAAACCGCGAGGCCCATCCTACCGGCGAGGCGTTGCGATTTGACTAACGCTTGGTGCGGGACCGGACTCGCTTTTATTTCTCGGCGCGAGACTTGAAGGGAAATATCTTCGGCAGGAATTCCATCTTGAACTTGACGTAGTCCGCGTCGGACGCACTGCCGCGTCCGTCGTTGACGCAGAAGAAACGCACCTTCTTGTAGAGTTCCTCTTTTATGAACGTCCTGAAATTGTGCGCCCTGACGACGATTGCCTCCTCGTTGCTTTCCACCGCCTCCCCGCGCGCAAGGCAGAAATGGTGATACAGGAACGCCGTGAAATTGTGGTCGGAAGCGGCGCGAAATCGCGAGCGCCGGGTCTCCTCGATCTCCTGTCCGTAGGTCTCGACCAGCTTCCTGTAGGCCGAGATCTTGAGCGCGTAATTGGTATGGTTGTGAAGCCGGGCGGGCAGCACCTTGTCGTCTTGAAGCAGCAATCGGGCCGAATTGGCGGTCGCGGCCTGCCATTCCTCGCACCGGTCCGGATTGTCGAGGAAATAGGGCACCATCCCACTGCGCTCCAGCCGCGACACCCCCTGCCCGAAATCGGTGAAGAAATCCGAAGGCCTGACGAAACCGCTCAGGAACATGTCGTCGTTGAAATAGAGGAAGCGATCCGAGAGCCCCGGTATCTCGTGAAGGAAGGTCTCGATGGCATGGGAGTTGAACAGCGGCAGGTACGCCTTGTCGATGACGTCCTTGTGGTAAACCCATTCGACGCGATCGCCGCCGCGGAACCAGTCGGGCGGCCGGCAGTCGGAGAACACGAAGATCTTGCGGATCCAGGGCGCGAACATGTCGATCGAGCGGATGGAGAATTTCATCTCGTCGAACTGCTGGAACCGGTCCTTGTCGATGTCGCCATCCGGCCGAAACTCCGACAGGGAGGCACGCCATTCGGGATCCTCCGAATTCACCCAGCAATAGACCGCATCGATCGGTTCGGTTTGGGTCGCCCGCTCGGCTTCGCCGTATCCCCGGCGCGCGCGCGCCATGCTCACCCGTTTGATCGGGGCCTTCGGATTGTGGCAGTACAGCGACGAGTCCCGGCTCGACCAGCGGGCGATCGAATATCGCGATTCCAGTCGATCGTCCCGGTCGGCGATTGCCAGCTCGATGCAACCGCTGCGGGCCGTCTCTTGCGGTCGAAAGGTCGTGTCTTCCCCTTCGAAATCCCTCCATTCGCCGTCGGTATCGTGGAAACAGAGGCGCCGGTCGGCGAGCCGTGCCGCTTCCGCCAGACGTTTCAGCAGCGCCGGGAGTGTCAGGACGGTGACGTCCACGTCGCCGGCCAGTCCGCTGTGGCTTCGTGTGATCCCCAGGCTGATCTTTTCGAGAATATCCCCGACGCTGAAAATCCGGCTGGCCCGGATCCGCGCGTCGCCATCCTGCTCGCGTTCGGGCGCCAATTCCAGCAGACGGGCTTCGAGGCGTTCGATACGCCGCTTCATCGCCTTCAGTCTGGATGAAAACAGGAAATCGAAAATACTCATAATATTGAAGGCGATACGCTTTCATTCCGATAGACGGTCGAAGGTAGCAAACATCCAACTCGAAACGCAAAGTTTCAATGACGTCCGGCCGAAGTCGGGCCCGGACGGGATCGCACCCGCCGGTTCGGGAATCGATCGCCGGCATTCAGGCACGCCCGCTCGTCAACCACACCATTCCCACGGAAATCGAACCGGAAGCGAACTTATCAACCGATTTTTTGCCAGCTAAGGGCGAATTGAGGCCGGACAAGCGCGGCGGAGGATTGCATCCGGGGATTGTATCCGGGATGGTTGGTTTACCGATACCCGAACGCCCTCGCCTCGCCGCGATATACAGACCATCCTTCCGCAGAACATTCCGTGCCCTTTCCGAAAGCCATTTCCCATCCGCTCCTGGCGATCCGCGACTCTCTCAACGAACGCTTCCCGCCCTCGTCGGTAAAATTGCGATCGATGTTGCGCAGGCACCGCAACCGTGCCGAAGACGCGAGCGGAGAAGGCACTGGCGACGGCGTTCAATATGTTCGAATACCGGCGGGAGCCGGCACCGAGGCGCTGTTCGCCAAAATCGTGGCGCACCTTGACCGGCATTCCGTCCGCTATCTTGCCGGCGGCGGGCCCGTACCCTCGGCGATGCGCCTCAATATCGCGGGCTCGGATGCGCCGTCGTTCGTATCGGTTCTGGCAACCGCACTCGACCGGGATTCATCCGTATGCATCCGTGCCGCGGGCGGGCGGATCAAACCGCCCGATGCCGCAGCGGAAATCCTCGCCGGAAACAAGGCCAGGAGTTTCGAACTGATGAACCCCGAACGAACCTGCGACGGCCCGCGAGGACGGACGGTCTTCTACTCTGCGATCGAGGTCAATATCTGGAACGAAATGGAGACCCATAGCGGGGAAACCCTTCTGCAGAGTGGATTGAACTCACCCTATGCCTCTCAAATCAGGCCAGGGACGTTCCGGGACCTCCAGGACCGCGGAGGCGACCTCGCGGACCATGAATCGCCTGTCGGTTTCGTGCGGTTTCCGGTGGATATCGTCTATACGTGGGTCGATGACCGGGACGCCGAATGGCGCGATCTCAAGGCCCGTCACCTTGGCGCGATCGCGAAATCCGGCGGCAGGAGCGGCGATTCGGAACGCTTCAGGAACCGGGAAGAGCTCAGATATTCGCTTCGCTCGGTGGAGCTGTTCGCCCCGTTCGTGCGGACGATCCATATCGTGACCTCCGGTCAGATTCCCGCATGGCTCGATCTCGACCATCCGAAAATCCGAATCGTTCCGCATTCCGAGATCTACCGGTCTCCCGATATGCTGCCGACCTTCAATTCCAGCGGCATCGAGACGCAGCTTCATCACATCGACGGGCTGGCGGAGCATTTCTTGTATTTCAATGACGATTTCTTCCTGGGAAAGGTCTGCTCCGCCGAGGATTTCTTTTTCTCCAACGGCATGCTGAAATATTTTCCCGGCAGGAAGCGTGTATTCGAGGCCGATATCGACGAATCCAGCGAGGAATACATCGCCGCGGACGCCAATGCGATCGGCCTGATCGGCGGCGCCTACGGCTCGTGCAACCGGGAGATCATGCAGCACGCGCCCTATCCGTCGAGCCGGTCCCTGCTTTCGAAGATGGAGGACATGTTCCGGACGGAATTCGACAAATGCGCGGCGTCGAAGTTCCGGTCCGCCGACGACCTCAGACCCATCGCTTTCATGCAGTATCATATGGGATTTCACGAGCGGATGGCCGTTCCCTCGCGAATAAGCCATCGCTACCTGACGCTTTCGGCGCCATCCATCGCCGCGCAGCTCGAAGAGATCCTGCTGAGCCGGAAATACAGGACATTCTGCATCAACGACGGATGGGTCGCGCCGGAAAAGGCGCAAGCCACGGATACCCTCGTGCGCGACTTCCTGGAACACTATTTCCCGTTGAAGAGCACATTCGAAATCTGACGCGGCGAAAGCCCCGTCCGACACCTGCCTGCCAAGGGAGAACGGCGCGCGCGGGTTGCGGCGCGCGCCGAAGGGATTCGGAGCTTGCGCGCCCTACGCGCCCATCGCCTCGAAGACGTAGCCGTTGCCGTCTTTCGATATCCGGCCGGCATTGGGGAAGCCGAAATGATAGCCGGCGACGGTGGCGCCTTCGGCGATCGCCGTCCGGAACAGCTTGTGGCGGTTCTCCTGGGCCAGTTGCGGAATGGCGTCGAAGACCGCGTGCCAGTCGGGATGGACGACGAACAGTGCCGGGATATTGGCGATGTCGCCCATGATATAGGCCTGGTCGCCGCCGGAGCTGACATGGTACGCGGTGTGGCCCGGCGTGTGGCCGTAGGCGGCGACGGAACGGATACCGGGGGCCACCTCGGCACCGGCCGCCACCTGTTTGACGTTCTTCCAGCCCGGGAACGTCGCCTGAATGCGCTTGGCGAGCCCCTGAGCGCCCTTGGGCAGCTTCGAAAGCGTCGCCGGGTCTGTCCAGAACGCGTATTCGGCCTCCGGCACGACGATCTCGGCATTGGGGAAGATCTGCTCGTTGGTGCCCTTGGCCATCAGTCCGAAGATGTGGTCGGGATGGAAGTGGGAAATGAGCACCGTGTCGATCTTGCCCGCATCGACGCCGGCTGCCGCGAGGTGCTTCATCATCATCCCGGCGTCCGGCGACAATTGCCCACCCGTCCCCGCATCGATCAGGATCGTCCTGCCGCCGGTGCGGATGACGGTCTGGGTGAACTCGATGGGCACGTATTCGTCGGTCAGCCCGCCCGCCTTCAGCGCCGCCTTGGTCTCGTCGACGGAGGCGTTGCGGATGAAGCCGGCATCGTGCTGCTTCTTCCAGATCCCGTCATAGACCGAGATGCATTCGATATCGCCGACCTTGTAGGCGTGGAAGCCCTTGGCCCGCATGTCCGCGGCATTCGCCGGTCGAATGAAGGTCAGAGGGCCGCTCAACCCAAGCACCGCCGCGCCCGCCGCGGACAGCACCATTTCGCGTCTTGTCAGATCGACCATTTCGTTCTCCTCCCTGGGGTCTTAGGACCCTGGACAACACCCCCCTTGCAAGCGCGCCGATGCGGCGAACGCAAGCGATGAATAAGTGTCATCGCCGGGAGGAAACGCCAATCCCGGAATGGCGAGATCACGCCGAATTGAGAGAGGGACGGACCGCATCAGAAGGACCGGAATCCGGGGCGGGCGAACCGGAGGTTGCCGGGCGGTCTGCCATCACTTAGCTTTCCCGCAACATGACCGGATCGGCCACGAACGAGAGAACGGATATGCGCGAACTACTTGCCAAGGCCGCGGTCTACGCCTCTGACTATCTAGACGCCTTACCCGAGAGGTCCGTCTGCGCCCTGCCCGGCGCGGCCGAGGCTCTGGTCCGGGCCCTCGATACGCCGCTTCCCGAACAGCGGAGCGATGCCGCCGAAGTCCTCGATTTCCTGAACCGGCTCGGCGGCCCGGCGACGACCGCCAGCGCCGGCGGCCGCTATTTCGGTTTCGTCACCGGCGGCTCCCTGCCCGCGTCGCTGGCCTCCCATGTCCTGGCGAGCGCCTGGGACCAGAACGCGTTCGGCTGGGTCAGTTCGCCCGCCGCCGCCGCGTTCGAGGAGACCGCGCTCAGATGGATCAAGCAGGCGCTCGGTATCCCGCCGTCGGTCGAGGGTGCGCTCACCACCGGCGCGACCATGGCCCATTTCGCCTGCCTTGCCGCCGCCCGCAACCGGGTGCTGACCGATGCCGGCTGGGACGTCGAGGCGAACGGCCTGTTCGGCGCGCCCGAAATCACGGTCGTGGTCGGCGAGGAAGCCCATGCCTCGCTGTTCAAGGTCCTGTCGATGCTCGGCTTCGGCCGCGCCCGGGTCGTGCGCCTGCCGGTCGACGAGCAGGGCTGCGTGACGGGAGCCGGACTGCCCGAGATCAAGGCCCCGGCGATCGTCTGCATTCAGGCCGGCAACGTGAATTCCGGCGGTTTCGACAAAGCCCGCCCGGTCGTCGAATGGGCGCGCCGCGCCGGCGCCTGGATCCATGTCGACGGCGCCTTCGGCCTGTGGGCGCTGGCCTCGCCCGACCTGAAGGCGTTGGCCGAGGACTTTCTCGACGCCGATTCCTGGGCGCTCGACGGCCACAAATGGCTCAACGTGCCCTACGATTCCGGCATCGCGCTGGTCGCCGACACGGAAGCGTTAACCGCTGCGATGTCGATCACCGGGGCGTATTTGTTGAAGACCACCCGCCGCGACGCCCTCGACGTGACGCCGGACAGCTCGCGCCGGGCGCGCGGCATCGATATCTGGGCGGCTTTGTGCTCGCTGGGCCGGACGGGACTGGCTGAGCTGATCGACCGCAATTGCCGGCAGGCCCGGCAGGTGGCCGACGGCCTTCGCGCGGCGGATCTGGAAATCCTCAACGACGTGGTGCTGAACCAGGTGGTCGTCTCCTTCGGCGACGCGGACGCGACGGAAAAACTCGTCGAACGGGTCCAGCAATCCGGCGAATGCTGGTGCGGCGGAACCGTCTGGCGCGGCCGATCCGCCATGCGGATCAGTGTCAGCTCCTGGGCGACCACAGACGAAGATATCGACCGGTCGATCGTGGCGATCGTCGAAGCGGCCCGCGCGGTTTCGGCCTGAGCAGTTGGCCCCTCACCCGCCCGCGAACACCTCGGCCAGCGACGGCCCCGGCTTGTCGCGTTCGACCAGGTCGAGCCCCGAGTGAAGATCGACGATGTGGCTTTTCATGATTTCCTCGGCCTTGGCCCCGTCGTTCCCGGCGAAGGCATCGAGCAGCGCGCGGTGCGAATGGCGCTCGCAGGCGGTGTCGCGACGGCGCCAGTAGAGCGCGATGATCAGCGATGAGCGCGAGACCAGGGTCCGAAGAATGCCGGCGAGCACCTTCTGGTCGGCGAAATCGGCGATTGCGGTATGAAACGAGCCCGACAGCGACAGCGCCAGACCCATGTCGCCCTTTGCGATCGCCTCGTGTTCGGCCTCCTCGTGGCGCCGGAGCCGTTCGACACCCTCCGGCGTCATCGCCTTCGCCGCCATGCGGGCGATGCGCGGCTCGATCAGCGCGCGGGCCTCGAACACCTCGTGCGCCTCCTCGATGGTCGGCCGCGAGACGAAGGCGCCGCGATTGCGCTCTATCGTCACCAGCCCGCCATGGGCGAGCGCCTGCAACGCGGTGCGCGCCACCGTGCGGCTGACGCCGAAGGTCTCCCCCACCTCGTCCTCGGCGAGCTTGGCGCCGGGCGGAATGCGGTGCTGGAGAATGGCGGATTCGAGCCTGTGGCAGATGTCGAGCGCCCGTCCCGGAGGAAGGGAATAGGTCTTGCCGAGATCCGCCGTGAAGGTCGTCATGGCCCGCTCTGATCGTGTTGCCGGGACCTGAGCCCCGTTTCCAAATACGCCGGGGTGGAGAATCAATCAACGGTGAAATTGTATACAATCCTTGCGTAAAATGTATCCTATCTGCTTAAATATTGTGCGCGCCGATTTTTTACGCATTCCGCGCTCTTCCAAAATCTTAATGAAACATCAACGTTTTATCGCGCCGCAACCGACTGGCACGGCGATTGCTACGACAGGAACGAACCCAAGCGGAGCTCGTCCATGTCGTCAAAACCGGCGCTCGAACTCGTCAAGCTGACCAAGCGGTACGGCGACACCGTCGCTGTCGATCGCGTAGACCAGAAGATCCCCGACGGGACCTATACCTGCCTGCTCGGCCCCTCGGGCTGCGGCAAGTCGTCGACCCTGCGGATGATCGCCGGCCACGAGACCGTCTCCGCCGGCGACATCGTCCACGCGGGACAGAACATCACCGACCTGCCCCCCGCCCGGCGGGGCACCGCGATGATGTTCCAGAGCTACGCCCTGTTCCCGCACCTCAGCGTCACCGACAATGTCGCGTTCTCGCTGAAGATGAAGGGCGTCGACAAGCCGACCCGGCATTCCGAGGCGAAGACGCTGCTCGAGCTCGTCGACATGGGCGCTTACGGCGACCGCCTGCCGGCGCAGCTTTCCGGCGGCCAGCAGCAGCGCGTTGCGCTGGCCCGGGCGCTGATCACCAAGCCGTCGATCCTGCTCCTCGACGAGCCGCTCTCCGCGCTGGACCCGTTCCTGAGGATCCGCATGCGCACCGAGCTCAAGCGCCTGCAACGCGAACTCGGCATCTCCTTCATCCACGTCACCCACAGCCAGGACGAGGCGCTGGCGCTCGCCGACCACATCATCGTCATGAACGACGGCCGCATCGAGCAGGACGGCCCGCCGCAGCAGGTCTTCGACGCGCCGCGCACCGAGTTCGTCGCCCGCTTCATCGGCGGCCACAACATTCTCGGCAACGGAGAAGGCAAGCGCGCCGTGCGCATCGATCGGATGGCGATCCTAGCCGACAAGCCGGAGGCCGAGTCCCTCCCCGCCACGGTCAGCGCCGTCGAATATCTCGGCGCCAACGTCAACGTCACCGTCGAGGCGGCGGAAGCGGGAGAGCTGACGGTCAGCATCGGCGACGGCGCCTTCTTCGCCGCCCCGGTCGAGATCGGCCAGTCCGTCTTCCTGACCTGGAAGCCGGACGACGCCCACGCGCTCGCCGCCTGACGTAACGCGACAGAACGACAACACCACCGAACCAGCCTTCACGCAGAAAAGAGGAGAGGCAAAGATGACGAACAAGAACGCGAAGACGGGCGTCAGCCGGCGATCCGTTCTCAAGGGCGCCGCGGCGACCGCCGGCGCCGCTATCGGATCGGGCGCGGTCACCGGATTCCCGACCGTCTGGGCGCAGAACATCAAGAACGTGACCCTGCGCCAGTTCGGCACGGGCGTGTCCAATCTCAACGACGTCGCCAACAAGGTGAAGGAGGATCTCGGCTTCACCCTGGAAATGACGGCGCTCGATTCCGACAGCGTCACCCAGCGCGCCGCGACCCAGCCCGGCAGCTTCGACATCGCCGACATCGAATACTGGATCTGCAAGAAGGTGTGGCCGACCGGCAACCTTCAGGCGATGGATACCTCGAAGATCAAGAACTACGACAAGATCGTCGGCATCTTCAAATCCGGCAAGCTGACCCCGGAAAGCACGATCGCGCAGGGCACCGCGCCGCACAGTGTCGGCTTCGTCGACGGCCCCGGCGGCACCAGGTTCGCCGGCTCCGAAACCGGCTGGATGACGCTGATCCCGACCATCTACAACGCCGACACGCTGGGCATCCGCCCCGACCTGATCGGCCGGCCGATCTCGAGCTGGACCGAGCTTCTGAATCCCGAATTCAAGGGCAAGGCCTCGATCCTCGACATCTCCTCGATCGGCATCATGGACGCCGCCATGGTCTGCGAGGCCATGGGCGAGGTCAAATACGGCGACAAGGGCAACATGACCCGCGAGGAGATCGACAAGACGATGGCGATCTTCACCGAGGCCAAGAAGTCGGGCCAGTTCCGCGCCTTCTGGAAGACCTTCGACGAGAGCGTCAACCTGATGGCTTCGGGCGAGGTGGTGATCCAGTCCATGTGGTCGCCGGCGATCACCGCGGTGAAGTCGCGCGGCATCCCCTGCGTCTACCAGCCGCTGAAGGAAGGCTATCGCTCGTGGGGTGGCGGCATCGGCCTGTCGAGCAATCTGAAGGGCATCGAGCTCGAAGCCGCCTACGAGTACATCAACTGGTATCTCTCGGGCTGGGTCGGCGGCTACCTGATGCGCCAGGGCTATTATTCGGCGGTGCCGGAGACCTCGAAGAACTTCATGAGCGAGAACGAGTGGGGCTACTGGTTCGAGGGCAAGAAGGCCACCGGCGACATCACCAGCCCGACCGGCGACAAGCTCGCCAGCGCCGGCGACACCCGCGACGGCGGCTCCTTCCACGATCGCATGGGCGCGGTCGCCTGCTGGAACGCGGTCATGGACGAGAACCGGTACATGGTCCGCAAGTGGAACGAGTTCATCGCGGCGTAACCCCGCGATGATGTCGCGGCGTCCCGGTCAAGCCTAACCGCCGGGGCGCCGCCTCCCCTTTCTGGAAATTCGCGCATGTCGGACCAGACCCTCGCCATCGAGACCGCGGCTCCCGCGCCGGAAAGCAAACCGGCGCGACGCGGCCTGTCGGACGCCCTGAGCGGCTGGCTGCTGTCGCTGCCGCTGATGCTTGTCCTGTTCTTCTTCCTGCTGCTGCCGATCGCGATGATTGTCGTCGTCAGTTTCTGGGGCGCGACCGAATTCTCGATCTACCCGGCCTTCCAGTTCGACAATTACGAATTCCTGCTGACCTCGCCCGTCACCTATTCGGTGTTCCTCAACACCGTCAAATACGCGGTGATAAGCTGGGCCTGCACCTTGCTGATCGGCTTCACGATCGCTTACTTCCTCGCTTTCCATGTGCGCAGCCTGGTCTGGCAGATCGCCCTGTTCCTGGTGTGCACGATCCCGTTCTGGACCTCGAACATTATCCGGATGATCTCCTGGATCCCGTTCCTGGGCCGCAACGGCATCGCCAATTCGACGCTCATCCAATTCGGCGTCATCGACCGGCCGCTCGAATGGCTGCTCTATTCCGATTTCTCGGTGATCCTCGCCTTCGTGCATCTGTACACGCTGTTCATGGTGGTGCCGATCTTCAACACCATGATGCGCATCGACAAATCCTTGATCGAAGCCGCCTACGACAACGGCGCCACCGGCTTTCAGACCCTGACCAACGTCATCATCCCGCTGACCAAGCCCGGGATCATGATCGGCTCGATCTTCGTGGTCACGCTGGTGATGGGCGACTTCATCACCGTTCGCTTCATGTCCGGCTCGCAAAAGGCCAATGTCGGCCGGCTGATCTCCAACGACATCGCGCTCCTGCAATACCCCTCGGCCTGCGCCACCGCGGTGATCCTGCTGATCACGGTTCTGCTGGTGATCGCCGTGCTGCTGCGCTTCGTCGATATCCGGAAGGAACTGTAGGTCCAACCAATGGTCAAGGTTGTGGCGCCGGTTTGACTGGATTTGTTCAGTTTCGTGCCACGACGAGGAAGGACAGGCCGGAGCCTATTCAACGAGGAGAGGTGCGAAAATGGAGAAATCCAGTCAAATCCAGGGGACGCGGCCCATTTCGCCCCTGGACGCCGCTATGAAACGCTTTAAGTGCGCTTGGCACTATGGCGCGTTTCCTATCGCCGCCAGCGACGAAATGGGCCACGCCGGCACCACATCCTTGACCATTGGTTGGACCTAGCGATGGAGAAACGGTCCCGCTCCTTCTACCTCCTCGCCGCCTTTTTCGTCCTGTTTCTGATCTTCCTCTACGGGCCGACGATCACCATCGCCATCCTGTCGTTCCAGGGGCCGGAAGGCGGACTAACCTTCCCCATGCGCGGCGTCTCGCTGCACTGGTTCCGCGACCTGTTCAAGCAGCAGGCGGTGGGCGACATCTGGGGCAGCTTCGGCCGCTCCTTCGCGCTCGGCCTGATGGTGATGGTGACCACGGTCGTGGTTTCGGTGATGGGCGGGCTCGCCTTCCGCAAGCGCTTTCCCGGCGCCGGCGTGGTCTTCTACCTGATCGTCACCTCGCTGGTGATCCCCTCGATCCTGGTCTCGCTCGGCGTCGGCCTGATCTTCTCGCAATCGGGCCTGCCGGTGCACTGGGCCTCGTCCGGCTTCGGCTCGCAACTGACCTGGACCCTGCCCTTCGGCCTGTTGATCATGTTCGCGGTGTTCAATCGCTTCGACAAATCCTACGAGGAAGCCGCCCGCGACCAGGGGGCGAGCGCCTGGCAGACGGTCTGGCACGTGGTGCTGCCGATCATCGCGCCGATGCTGATCGGCGTCGCCCTGTTCGGCTTCACATTGTCCTACGACGAATTCGCCCGCACGCTTCTGACGGCCGGCAGCCACAACACCCTGCCGCTCGAGATCTACGGCATGACCACCAACGTCACCAAGCCGGTGATCTTCGCGCTCGGCACCCTGACCACCGGCTTCTCGCTTGCGATCATCGCCACGTTCCTGATCACGGTTCTGATCGTCAACCGCCGCCGGGCGCGGGCCGGCTCCGACGCGGGCAAGGGCCTCGTCTGACCGGAATGCATATCCTGGTGATCAACCCCAATTCGACCGCTTCGATGACCCGGTCGATCGATGCGGCCGCGACCGCGGTTGCGGGGCCGGAAACGCGGATCACTGCGGTCAACCCGACCGACACGCCGCCGGCGATCCAGGGACCGGAGGACGGCGCCGCCGCCCTGCCCGGCCTTTTCCGCCTGTTCGACTCCGAAATCGCCAAGGGCGGCTACGATGCCTGCATCATCGCCTGTTTCGACGATACCGGCCTCGCCGAGCTCAAGGCCCGCGCGCCCTTCCCCGTCCTCGGCATCGGCGAAGCGTCCTTCCACATGGCGATGCTGCTCGGCGAGCGTTTCACGGTCGTCACCACCCTCGGCGTCTCCGTGCCGGTAATCGAAGACAATCTCAGCCGTTACGGCTTCGCGGCCCGCTGCGCGCGGGTGCGCGCTTCCGAAGTTCCCGTCCTCGATCTCGAGACGTCGAAAGACGCTTCCGCCGACATGATCGCGACGGAAATCGCCCGGGCGCTCGACGAGGACAGGCCCGACG
>Ga0070729_10005176_pt1 | contig 13651 bp, 11 predicted proteins | sample tdDd472_FD_66725 | JGI IMG/M metagenome (GOLD analysis project Ga0070729, IMG submission 66725) | Marine sediment microbial communities from the Atlantic coast under amendment with organic carbon and nitrate - tdDd47.2 | ecosystem: Environmental > Aquatic > Marine > Coastal > Sediment | place...
GAGCAACGAGCAAAACTGCCGCAAAAGGAGGAGCTTTTGAAAACGGTGCAGTTTCGGAAGCGGAAGTGAATTAGGGAGTAAGAAAATTACTATCTTTAGTAACGGTTAGTTATAAGATTATCGTGACTGCCTTGGCTAATCCAGTGAAGGCGATACGGACGGAATAGCTCAAAAGCCAACTACCTGTTTTGTGCATACTGATGTAGTAACTCGACAATGCCCGGGTCAGAAACCTTGGCTTTCTGAAGAAACCTATACGCCTGCCCCGAAATGTAGTTGTTTTTATTTTTTAAAATTTCGGCTACAGTTTTCAGGGTATCTAGGTCATTAATGGCATGTTTGGTGTATAATTTCAGGACATCACCTAGCTGTTTGCCATTCAACTGGCGGAGTACTTTTCGGAAGCTTGCTGTTACTTCGGCATGTAAAGCGGGAGCCTCCATCAGTTTTTCAATAAGCAGGCTTTTGATACTATGAGAGGCTTCTTGGTAAATGGAGAACAATGCAAATTGTAGGGTGTCAATAGAAAGGTGAACGGGTTTTATGGCATTAATGGCGGCATAGGATAGGAAAAAGTCTTCACCCGAAATAATACCTACAAGGGCAGTGCTAAGCTGTGGACTCAATGTCGTTTTTTTACTTAATCTATTCAAGGCCCAAGCTTTATCACTTAGATCTGGGCTTTGCAAGATCAAGGTCATCAATGCTGGGGAGAGCTGCTTTTCGGTAAGATGCATGACAAGGTCTTGGGTGGGCCCATATATAATATTCCATAAGGTATAGGTGGTATAAGCGGCTCCTTGTACCACCACCTGAGAAAGAGCAGGTGTCGTTGCACCGGTAACTCCATCTATTGAATCCGCCGGAGTATTGGGGCGTTCTAGGAGGTTGTGGAAGGAGACTTCCCCTAAGGGTAATGTCGGATCAGCTAGCAAATCATTTAGCCGCTCGTATTCATCATTGAAGAAGGGTTCATGGTCACGTTTGCTCAAAAACTCTCCCGCTGGTAACTCAAACCCGAGATAGCGCCCGGTAATGTTCCAAAAAACGATAATGCTTAAAAGGCGGCATTCCTGATCAAAACATACTTCCGTCGTGATCGGCTTGAAGTAGTGGAGGGGGATATGATCCTGGGTTTTTACCAAAAAAAGGGAATCCTCACTAAGGGTGTCCCGAAAGGCGAGCACAATGCTTTGTTCCGGATCATGATCACTAGCTATGGTCGGCGCTTGTGTGTATTTTAATTCTTGAGCATCAGGCAAAAAAGAAAATAAGGTACAGCTTAGCAAAAGGCTGGCGGCCACGATAGCGTAATTAGTAGATGGTAACTTCATCTTTAGATAGTAAATATTTAGGCTCGATTGGGGACAATGGCACCATGTTCTTCTAACAGCTGTTTGATGTCATTGATCGGAACCTCTGTGGGCGTTGTTCCCTGTTGATTGGCGAGGACTGCGGCAGCGGCAGCGGCTTGCCCCATTCCCATACAGGAAGCTTGGACGCGCAAGGCAGAATTGGCCAACCTATCACTGCTAACACAACGTCCTGCTACTAGAAAATTCTTGCTTCTTTTGGGGATCAGTGCCCTTAGGGGGATGCTGGCCACGATGTCTGGCTTTAGAAATTCTTGATAGATAGATTTTCCTTCTCGATGCAAATCGATCGGGTAGAAGGAATGAGATAAAGAATCTTCGAAGACCCTTCCTTGTACATAGTCCTGATGGGTCATTTGGTAGAGACCATCAATGCGGTAGGTTTCCCGCACAGCAGTTTCCGTCTTTAGGTCCAGTATTTTTAACTGCTCACATCCTGGAAAAGACCGTAGGGTGCGTACTAGTTCCAACAAGGTGGCTCTCCCCTCATGATTAGCCTTGGTATGAGATTCGGAAGTGGTAGAATCGGCACCAGGAACATACACATAGCCATAAGGTACAAAGGTATGTTCGCGATTGGTTCTGGTTTGTCTTTCCAGCATGTTTTGTCTGAGTACGCGATGGTATTGTTTAGGGATTTTCGTGAGATCCAGCGCTTCATAATCATATCCACCGATCCTAAATACAAGCGAACCGGGTTGGGTATCTGCTTCCCGCAAGACATCGAAACCAGCCATCGATGCAATCAAGGCATTACCCGTGCAATCAATCAGTTGATCGCAAGTGATTTGAGTCCGGCTGCCTTTACCAACGGTTTCGACTTCCCATTTCCCATTCTTAAATTCAATTTGAGTGGGTGTCTCATAATAGCGGATGTTTACGCCAGCCTCCAAGCACTTTTCCTCAGCTAGCAGTGTGTATAAAGGCGCATTTACGGTAACTTGATGCTTCCAATGTCGATCGGGTAAAAGAGAAAAATTAGGCACCTTATCTCCGTTGAGTTGGACGCAATCCATGACGAGTTCCCAGCCAATTCCATCAATAATTTGTTTGCCCCAGGCATGGAATATCCCAGGAAAGGCCACCCCGCCAGTCGTCGTCGTCCCACCGAGTTGGCTCCCACTTTCTACCAGCACGGTTTTGGCGCCTGCTCGCCCGGCTTGGATGGCGGCAATCGTTCCAGCCGTTCCTCCTCCAACCACCAATATATCGGTGGAAATACTTTGCTGTTTGATTGTATAAGACGCCACTAATTTTTCTGCTTTTGAGATGGCGGGTGTAGCAACAGCAAGAGACAAGGCTCCCAAGGATTTAATGGCGGTTCTTCGTTCTATTTTTCCCATTTTGTTGTGTCTATTTCTAAAGTTGGTTTAAAAAAGTGGTTTGAACTTAGTGGTAGATGGAGGTAGGGTTGGCGCAGTTCATATTGAACAGGCGATTGGAAAGATACAATCGTATCATTAAAGTGAGCAATATATTTGAGCTGAAAGTTGCTTTCTTCAGTTATTATGCTCCATTGTCTCAAGCGTATTGTTCCAATGGTAGTTTGCGTATCGAAAAAATTTAAGTGTTTGAGAAAAACCGACTACTTCAACACATAGGGCGTATATTCAATTGAACCACACCGCATACCGTTGCCTACGCAACAGCAAAGCCAGTTCCTCTTCGGCTTCCATCGCTGCTTTTTTGGTTTTCCGATCTATGTGATTGTAAAGACTAGGTCGAAGAAAATTTCCATATTTCCGAACAATGTTCGAAGACAATTGATGGCCTCTTTTACTTTTATATCCTTCTTTATGCTGCTTAAATCGCTCTTGAGGGGTCTTGCTGGTCATGCCCACGTAAAGACATTCTAGTACACCATTATATTGTGGATTAGCTGCTCGGAATTTCGCATTTTCGGTAAATACCCGTTTTGATAATTCGATGACGTAAACTTGATAGCTTAATCTGGGCATAGCTTTCTCATTTTCTTGCTTGTATTGGAGGCCGTCAAATGAAGTTACCCAATCGGGGCGTGAAAAACAAGAGACGGGCGTCGAATTATTCATCAAGAAAATCCAAACCTAGGCTTGAGTCCAGCATTTAGCTAATAAAGCCTTCTTTATTGAAGGCGGTAACTTTCCCAGAAGACAACTGCATAAAACGGATCAGCATCTCCATCACCTGTGTACATTCCCGATCCATTTCCCTAAGCAGCTAAGCAGGTTCAAGCCAGTTGTTAGGTTTCCGGAGTGAGCAATTAGTCCTCACAAAGAAGAAGACCCTATTTCAAAACAATTTCGAAAGCAGTAGGATGTTTGGCTTTCAAGGTAGTTAAGAAATAGAGCCTTTCTTCCCATTATCGGATTACTGAACTTAGATTATTTTCGAAGATTTAGGGGGCTAATACTGCCCTTCATTTCCTCCTTGCATTCCTCCTTGGTCTCTTATTCCCCCTTTCTTTTTTTGTTGATTGAGTCGATAGGTTAAGGTCATTCTTACCGACCTGGCTCTCCATTGAAAATCATTGATCGTGATAAAGTTTTCACCCTCTGCGGTATAGCGCCAGCGTTTTGAATTGAATAAGTCTCTAACACTTAAGGTTAAGGTTCCTTTTTTGTGAAAGACATCTTGGCTGGCAGCCAAATCTACGCCATACATAGCTAGCCTTTTTCCCTGGGTGTTGATCTGAGGCGCGCGGTAATCAAAGCGTACTTGCACATCTGTTGTTTTTCCCAGAGAGAATCGAGAGGTTCCTCTGGTAAACCAACTGTAGGCATCACTTTGGAAAGAATCGCCCAAGTTGCCTCCGTCGGTGACAGCTCTGTAAAAATTAAAATCGGCATTCAAGCGCCACCATTTATACGGATTGTAAGAAGCTGTGAATTCGAACCCAAAAGCATCTTCGGTCAACAGGTTTTCGGGCTGGGTAACCGATTTTCCGGTATCATCAATTCTTCTAATTCGATCAATTTTCCCATTGGTATGTCGATAATATAGGCTTGAACTCAATGAACCTTGGTCCCAATATTTGATGTGTCCGATTTCCCAAGCATCTGCAAATTCTGGGTTCAAGTCTGGATTTCCGCTGAAGAAATTTCGGTTGTCACTAAAAGTAAAGAAAGGGTTCAAATCCCAGAATCTAGGACGGCGTACTCGCTTGCTGTAGCTGATCTGAATGGCATTTTCCGCTGGTAAATCATAAGTGAAATGGACGCTGGGAAAGAGGTTCAAGTAGTCTCTGTTGTTGGTTTGTTGCGTTTGTAATAGTTGGGTTGAAACTTGACTGTATTCCGGTCGTAGCCCAAATTGATAAGAAAACTTCCCTTTTTTATTCCCATAAATTAGGTAAGCAGCGTGAATGTTTTCATCGTATTGAAAGTTGTTACTTAAGCCTTCCAGTGGCAACCAGACATCATCCGAAAATTCCTCTACTAAGAAATCATTATCTATATCCCTAAAGGAACTTCTAAGTCCAACTTCAAATTTACTTTCTTTGCTAAAAGGGTGGACATAATCCAGTTGGAAAGTCAACAGCCGCTCACTCTCCTTATTATTGGATTGTTGGAGGAGGTCAGGAGAGCCATCAGGGTTTCTGCCATCCGTAAAAAACTGGTTTCTTAGATCAGACCCTTCCTCTTCTGTCTTGTCCCGATAACGTAAGTCTAAGCTTAGCTCATGGCCTTCTCGTTTAAACTTTCTTTTCAAAGTCATCGCGTATTCAAGGTTCATTTCATCTTCCACCTCTTCATCCGTACGCAAGGTAGTTCCTACTGGCGTATCGAGGTTAAACAAAAAGTCTCGGTAATCTGTCTGTTGAAAATTGTCGTCCATTCCTGTGCGATAAGTCAGCGCAGTGGTTAAAGTTGTTTTGGGGCCGAAAAAATAGTCTGCTCCAAAACGCAGGGTATGGTTTAAGCCTGAGCGGGTTCGCTGATTATTCTGCTGCGTAATGTAGGTCGTGTCATTTCTAAATATTTCCTGATAGAGTGAACCTTTACCAGGGCCATTTCGATAGGATAGTCCATAGTTGGTAAAGAAATTTAGCTTTTTTGTTCGGAAATTAAGATTGACAGCCGCCCCGTAATTTTCTGGGTATCCCAAGGTCAGATCGAAAGAGCCGTTAAGGCCGGATTTTCGCTCTTTTTTCAATATGATATTGATGATACCTGCGGATCCTTCTGCCTGGTAACGTGCAGAAGGATTAGTAATGAGTTCGATTTTTTCAATCATATTGGCCTGCAATTGTTGCAAGCCACTCCCATTACCAATCAAACCAGAGGGCTGGCCGTCAATCAAGATACGTACATTATTGCTGCCTCTTAAACTTACTTCTCCTTCTACATCGACTTGTATAGAGGGGACATTATCTAGTAAATCGGCCGCACTGCCGCCACGACTGGCCAGGTCTTTGCCAACGTTGAAGATTTTTTTATCCAGCGAAAGCTCCATTTGACTCTTTTCTGCAACCACGACGATTTCATCTAAAGCAGTGGCTTGTGATTGCAACGCAATTGTGCCAAGGTCTATTCGAGTTTGCCCCGCTTGCGGATTTATTTGGTTAATCGTTTGTGTTTGATAGGCTAAAAAATCTACAACGGCATAATACACTCCAATGGGTGCCTGGATGGAAAAATTTCCTTTGATATCACTTACATTACCCGCGATTAGGGTGCTATCCTTTAAGCGATAGAGGCTAATCGTAGCGTAGTCTAGCGGAAGATTTGTAGCTTGGTCCACCACCTTTCCGACGAAGGCCAGCGTTTTTGTGGAAGCTTGATCTTGAGCGGATAGTTCAAGAGAAAGGACTAAAAAAGAGAAAAGCATGATCGGAAGGAGAAATAGGGTCTTCATAATTTTCATTAAGCAGTCAGGAATAATGGTGTACTCGTACTTCTGGTACAAAAATGGATACTATATCATGGGGGGTCAAACTTAATCGGTATACTGCCTTTTCAGCGGGGTAAATGACTACTCCTGCCTAAACGGTTGTTTGCCCCACCATTTGTGTCGTTTACCGTACTAATTTGGTGAAGCCGTTCTTTTGAAGAATCTTTAATAAATTGCTAAAAGTCCTGTAAAGACTCATTCATGCATGTATTGACTAAGATCAACAGTTGGCATAAAGGAATCTCTAAAGAATTGACGATCAATCTATTTCTTTGGGTTTTATATTTTGTGGGGGTGGCCTACCAAAATGGGTCTAAGAATGGAGAAGCGGGAGAGACTCCTTTCATTCACTGGGCTGATATCGCTATTGCCAGCAACTACTTTCTAGTAGTGATGGTGATCAATTATGTGCTGCTGCCCCATCTCTTTTATAGGAAGAGATATCTGCCGTTTGCGTTTTTTTGTGCCTTCCTCCTGTACGGGGCTATTATCGTTGAGGAGTTTTGGCTCGAACCGCTCCTGTACCCCAATACCCCCAAAGGAGATTCTTTCTTGGGGTACTTTGCTACCTTATTGCAAATTGGCCCCACCGTCTTGTTTTTTGTTGGGTTTAAATTTGCCTGGGATAACTTGAAAAAACAATCTGACCTGGAGCAAATGGAGAAAGAAAAAGTGGAAAGCCAATTACAATTCCTAAAATCTCAACTCAACCCTCATTTCCTATTCAACAATTTGAATAACCTCTATTCCTACGCACAAGAGCAGTCACCCAAGACGCCTGAAATCATTATGCAGTTATCGGCGATTATGCGTTATATTCTATATGAGAGCCAAGGACAGGTCGTTCCTTTAGAAAAGGAATTAAACTACTTGGGGGATTTTATTGAATTGCAAGAACTGCAAATGGAAGAGCGAGGAAAGGTGGAATACTATGTAACTGGCGAGATTCGAGCTAAAGAAATAGCTCCCCTAATCTTGATTACCTTTGTGGAGAATAGTTTTAAACACAGCTTGTCTAGCCTGGCCGACAATATCTCTATCATCATAAAGATAGATGTGGTCGATCACCAATTGAGGTTCCACTGTAGCAATAGGTATAGTAAAGGAGAGGATCCCTCAAGGAAACTACTTTCTCATGGTGTAGGCTTGCAAAATATCAAAAAGCGACTGGAACTGCAGTATTTTGAAAAATACCAACTGGATATCAGCACAGAAGACGAAACCTTCCTGGTAGATCTTCAGCTGGACCTTAGTGTTTCGTAACTAAATCAAATGAGAACTTATAATTGCATCATTGTCGAGGATCAATTACCCGCGCAGCGGATACTACAGCGCTATATTGAAAAGCTTCCCGAACTACAATTGGTCGAATCCTTTACTGATCCTTTGAAGGCGCTAGCTTTTATGCGTAAAACGACGATTTCCATCATCTTTCTGGATATTCACCTTCCTAGTCTTACAGGCATGGAATTGTTGAAGATATTACCCTACCAACCGAAAATCATTCTGACTACGGCATTCTCTGAGTACGCCCTTGATGGGTATGAGTTTGATGTAGCTGATTATTTGCTCAAACCGATTTCGCTGGACCGCTTCATTAAGGCGGTAAGTCGGGTTATCGCCAGCCTTGAAAGTTCATCCGTGGCCAATGTCCAATCTATCGCTTCTACAGTTTCTACTGATCCAGACTTTGTGTTTATGAAATCAGATCGGATGATCATAAAAATTGAATGCCAAAGCATTCGATATATAAAATCAGAGGATGATTTTACAAGGGTTTTTATGGAAGGGAAAAATCATTTTCTCTCCAATACCCTCAAGTTCTGGTCTGATATTCTCTCCAAAAATGATTTTGTTAGAATCCATCGATCGTATATCGTTAATATAAAATGTATAGATAAAATCGTCGGTAATCAGGTTTATCTAGGGGAGGAACGTTTGCCGATTGGACGAAGCTTTAGAGATGCCTTCATGGCTAAGATTGACTTAAAGGTTTAGTTTTTTGGAAAGAGCGCTTTCCACGCCGAGTTGATCATTTATTACCTTCCAATACGGTAGGACCCCATTGGGAAACCTTGAATGGCACTGGCCCAAACATGCGCTGATCTAATTAAAGAAGAAGTTGGTATTGTCGAAGAACTGCCACTTCTTTATATAACAAACATCATGACTGAATTTTGGGAAAAAAATTTCATTGAAAAGCAAGAAATGTGGGGTTTTGAGCCTTCTCACTCCGCTTTATTGGCCAAAGATTTCTTTATACAAAAAGCAGTGAAAAACGTCCTCGTTCCTGGCATTGGTTACGGACGTAATGCCCAGGTTTTTATAGAAAATGGAATGACAGTAACAGGAATAGAAATATCAGAAACTGCCATTGAGATGGCGAGAAAACATTATGGAACTGATATGAAAATCTATCACGGTTCTGTACTAGATATGCCATTCGACACTAAGAAGTATGACGGTATATTTTGCTATGCTTTAATTCACTTATTGAGCAGTAAGGAAAGAGAAAAACTCATCAGGGATTGTTATCATCAACTATCCGATAATGGGTACATGGTATTTACGGCTATATCCAAAGCTGCCTCAACTTATGGAAAAGGAAAGCTGATTAGTGAAGACTGTTATGAAGTACACCCAGGGGTAAATATCTATTTTTATGATAAAGAGACCATTCGTACAGATTTTGCAAAGGCAGGTCTTTTTGAGGTTACAAAGATTAATGAAAACCAAGCATTCTTTTTAATTAAATGCAGGAAGGTCAAAAGTAAGAGCATGTTTGGGCAGGCGTGATTAGCCGAAAGTGAGCAGATTTTATTTTAGACAAGGCAGATTTTGCTGCCGATAGCTATCGGCAAATGCGGGAAATTAGGCGAAAAATCTAACACAGAATAAAAGAAAATTTGCCGCTTGGAGGCAATTAAGGCCTACCCAAACATGCTCTAAATAATTTTTCAATTTGTAAATCAATTCTAATGAAATTCTTCAGCTTATCAAGTAGAGTTTTCCTTCCTTTTTTATGGCTAGCCATAGTTCTTCCCTTACAAGGCCAATCTAACTTAGCCTCGAATGTATATAGCTGGCCAGGTTTGGACAAAGACACAGAGAAGGTCATGCTAGTGGGTAATACGACACATTTAAAACACTTAGAGATCAAGGCGGTCCAATTAGTGTCAAAGAAGAGGGCAAAGCACGAACGAGTTCACACTGGTGAAGAGGAATTGATCATTGTTAAGGAAGGACAACTTAAAATCAAGATGGGAACCACGAAAAGCATTTTAGGTCCGGGTAGTGTGGCTTTGATTTTGCCAGGAGATAAGCATAAACTCAGCCCGGCAGGAAATGGTCCAACGGTCTACTATAGTATGAAATACCAGTCTAAAAAACCAATGTCGATGGAAAGAGGGAAAAAGGCGGGTGGTTCCTTCGTCGTTTATTGGGAAGAAGTGGCTTTTCGAGAGCATAGTAAAGGGGGCCGAAGAGACTTTTTTGACCGGCCGACGGCGATGGCCGAAGACTTCGAGATGCATGTGACCAATTTAAATGAAAGGGTGCAAAGTCATGCCCCACATACTCATCAAGTAGAGGAAATCATTTTAATGATACAAGGTAATATTGAAATGCATATTGATGGAGCCACGCCAAAGGCAGATGTGGGTGACTTTGCTTTTATCGATGCTCTAATTCCACATGCACCGACCAATATAGGTAAAGGACAAGCCATCTATTTTGCTTTTCAGTGGAAGTAGAAAACAAGGGACTATTGAATTTGTGGTAAAACGATGCTTTTCTATCGTCTTTTCCCGGAATAGGTCAAAATAAAGCCTGCCAGATTGAGGTAGGTGTTGCAGGATTACTATTTTGGGAGTAAAACGAAAAGATGAACCAACTAAGAAGAATTACCTGGATAATTTTAGGTGTCTGCCTGTTGATGAGTTGTCAAACACAGCCAATACCGCAAGTCGATCAAAAACCTAATGTGCTGCTCATTTGTGTAGATGATCTGCGCCCTGAGCTCAATAGTTTTGGAGCCAGCTATATTAGCTCACCCAATATTGATGCCTTGGCAGAAAAAGGCGTCTCTTTTCGGAGTCACTATGTCAATGCACCCAGTTGCGGGCCGTCTCGTTATACCCTATTAACTGGTCAATACGGCACAGCCGGCAACACGGCCCTTTTCCTTCGGGCCGATAAAATAGCAGAAGGAGCGGACATAGACCCAAGTATGCCGGAGTGGTTCAAAGCCCACGGTTATACAACGGTTTCGGTCGGGAAAGTATCTCATCATCCCGGTGGAAGGGGAGGAGCGGATTGGAATGATTCGACTATTGTAGAAATGCCCGAAGCCTGGGATCAACACCTGATGCCGGTGGCAGAATGGGAGCATCCGCGTGGCATGATGCATGGATTGGCCAATGGTGAAATTCGCATCAAAAGAGGCGAGATGGATGTTTTTCAATCTGTAGAAGGTGAGGATAGTATCTACCCAGATGGAGCGATTACAGCGGAGGCCCTGAAACAAGTTAGCGCACTTGCTGCGGATGAGGAAAAGCCATTTTTCCTCGCTGTTGGAATTATTAGACCCCACTTGCCTTTTGGCGCGCCCAAAGCTTATCTGGATCGATACGAGGGCGTAAATCTTCCAGCTATAGAACACCCACAGCAACCCGAAGGAAAAACGACCTGGCACCGTTCCGGTGAATTTAAGAACTACAATCTTTGGGGGAAAGACCCCAATAAAGATGCCGCCTTTGCGGATGAGGTGCGTCGTCACTATGCTGCTTGTGTTAGTTATGCGGATGCGCAGGTGGGAAAGGTCTTGGCAGAATTGAAGCGAACCGGGGCAGATAAAAATACGATTGTTGTACTTTGGGGAGACCATGGTTGGCACTTGGGAGAACACGCCATTTGGGGGAAGCATAGTTTGTTTGAAGAATCCCTGCATTCACCCATGATCATTCACTATCCTGGAATGAGCCAGCAAGGTGCTACAACAGATGCTATCGTGGAAACACTTGATATCTTTCCAACGCTTTGTGACTTAACAGGAATTAAGCGACCTGAATTTGCTCAAGGTGTATCCTTGAAGGACATATTGGAAAGCCCGACTACAGCGACTGGCCATCCCGCCTTCGGATACTGGAGAAAGGCCAAAACCATCCGAACGGAAACGCATAGACTGTCGCTGCATGAAGATGGTTTTGTGGAGCTGTATGATCATACCTCCGCTGCTAAGGAAACCAAAAATGTAGCGGAACAATATCCAGACTTAGTAGAGGAGTTAACAGAAGCCTTGAAAGCTAAATTACAGTGATGGCGTTTTATCAGCTTATCTACCGTTCCCTTCCGATTTCCGCTTTTTCAATATCGTCTGGCTCATTTCTGTTACATTTTTAGAAGTGAACATCTTACATGAGATGAACCGCTGATAAAGCCAAATACCCACTTACAATGTTTAATTCAAACCATAAAGCCTCTGCCTTTGGCGAAAGAAAATCCAAGCAGTGGCTCATCTTTACCCTGCTCATTGGACTTGTCATTTTTTCCCCAGCCTGTAATGGTGATAAAATGCCTACGGAAGAGCGCCCCAATATCATTATTTTCTTCACCGATGATCAAGGGTATGGAGATCTCAGTTGTTATGGTGCAACAGATTTTCAAACGCCTCACATCGACCAAGTGGCGAGCAACGGAATTCGATTTACTGACTTCTATGTGACTGCATCAGTTTGTACGCCTTCTAGGGCAGCCTTACTGACCGGAAAATATCCCAAGCAAGTAGGTCTCCACGAAGCGGTACTGTTCCCTTTTTCCGAACATGGATTGTCTCCGGAAGAGGTCACCTTTCCCGAATTATTAAAACCCTTGGGCTATAACACCGCCTGCATTGGCAAATGGCATTTGGGACATTTACCAGCATTTATGCCCAGGGAGCAGGGCTTTGATTTTTTCTACGGGGTTCCTTATTCCAATGATATGGATGGGCACTATTACCAACACAACCAGTTTCAATCTCCACCGCTTCCGGTGTTCAGAAATAGAGAACAAGTAATCGATGGCCCAGATCAGGATTTCCTGACCAAGATGTGGACAGAAGCCGCTGTGGAATTTATCGATGCGCATCAGGGCGATCCGTTTTTTCTCTATCTCGCTCACAATATGCCGCACTTGCCTTGGCATGCCTCGGCAGCCTTTCAGGGGAGCAGCGAGCGAGGATTGTATGGCGACATGATCCAGGAGCTAGATTGGAGCATGGGTGAAATTACAAAGGCACTCAAGAAAAATGGTTTGGACGAGAATACCATTATCATTTTTACGTCGGATAACGGCCCAGCCAATTGGAAAGAGAAGGGCGGCACCGCCGGACCGCTGCGAGGCGGCAAGGCGACTACCTGGGAAGGAGGAATGCGAGTACCTGGCATTATCAGTTGGCCAGGCAAAATTCCAGCAGGAGTAGTCTGCCATCAGCCCGTTTCCACAATGGATTTACTACCCACTTTAGTGCCACTAGTAGGGGGTGAGATCCCGGGCGAAATCAATACGCATGCCCGTGACATTAGCGCCTTACTTTTTGAACCCACTAAGAAAATCACGGCGGACTTTGAACTACTCTATTACGCACGAGATGGGAGCCTTGAAGCTTTTCGACAAGGAGATTGGAAACTTCACATCGCCAAAAGCCGTGGCTGGAAAAAGGAAGATGGCGAATTCCCGATTAGCCTGTACAACCTGAAAGAAGACATCGGGGAGACTACTAATGTCGCAGTTGAATATCCCGAGATTGTCGAACGACTTCGTAGTCGGATGAAGGTGTTGGATGCTGACATGTAGCGATGCTATTGGGCTGTTAGTGCAATCGCATCTAAATAAGTATTGGAGGACGAGGACGAGCTAATCCTAACATAGATTTCTGAGGTATCGTCCATTACTAAATGTTAAACTTTTGGGTGTACATTCTGGATCACTTTGAGTTGTCTCATGTAAGTGGTTCCGAAATAGGCTACGATCATACCCGAGTTAATGGCAGGCTAAAATATACTAATTTGAAAGAAATTCCCAACATAGTATGCTGGAGATCAAAAGGGCCATCATGAGCACCAACAACAGCCTTAAAGAGATCGCTTATGAAATGGGATTTGAGGAAGTGACCAATTTTACCAAATTCTTTAAGAAGCATACCGGCCTTACTCCCAAGGTATTTAAAATCAACCTATAACACCTTTTGGTTTCGGATTTACCATTTTGATCATCATTTTGATCGTGATAAGACTTTAGGAAGCCTGCAACTTTGTGGTAAGTAGCTGAACCTATATACTCGACACTTTATGGCGGGCTCTTTTTGCGTTATACTGCGTTAGATTTTCTTCAAGTAGCTTGGGCTATTATCATCAAATCTGCCTAGT
>Ga0070729_10005180_pt1 | contig 13641 bp, 12 predicted proteins | sample tdDd472_FD_66725 | JGI IMG/M metagenome (GOLD analysis project Ga0070729, IMG submission 66725) | Marine sediment microbial communities from the Atlantic coast under amendment with organic carbon and nitrate - tdDd47.2 | ecosystem: Environmental > Aquatic > Marine > Coastal > Sediment | place...
GGCGGGCAGGAGCCCGCGGCGTAAAACCGCGAACGAGCAGAGCTCGTCTCGGACATCCAAAAATAGGGCCTTTGAACTAAGCGTTTTTTGAATCTATCGACCAACCCACTTCAGAAGTTTCTTAGGCGTGACACGGAAAACTTCTGAAGTCTGACAAATATGACATCTAAATGGCCGAAATATTGTTATCACTTTTATGAAAGCCGAAGAAAAGCTCAAACACTTATACCAAAAAGTGATACTAGGGCACAGCAAACAGCCTTATCACTACCAAAAAATGGACGAGGCCGATTACATCATTGAGGCCTATAATCCTTTGTGCGGAGATAAGTTCAAGTTATTTCTCAAAATGAAGGAAGGTACCATCCAGACGGCTAGTTTCAGTGGGTATGGGTGTGCCATCTCTAAAGCATCTACCTCTATCCTGGTACAACGTTTGGAAGGCTTGAAGCTAGCTGATATAGCAGCGCTCCGACAGCAATTTAAGGCGGTGGCCCTGGGGGATAAAAGCAGTGAGGATGAAGAATTTGAAGCCTTTTCGACAGCCAAGGAGTTTCCTGGAAGGGCCAACTGTGTTAGCTTAAGTTGGGATAGCTTGGAGGAATGGCTTTTGGAGTTAAAATGACGAGGATAATGGAAATCAAAATGACAATCAAAAGGGTAATGGTAATCAAAAGGCGAGGAATTGGCGGCTAGTTGCCATCGCTGCTGGCTTGTTTCTAGCCGAAATGAAGAAGTGCAATGGAGAAGAAGTGAAAGTGTCATTTTACCTTTTCGATATAGATCGTAATTCCTCCTCTTCCAAACTTCACCTCTTCTGTACATCACCTCTTCTGTACTTCACCACTTCACATTCGTCTACCTCAAACTTCCAGTAGTCTCCCCCTCCGTTTCTACGTTTATCTGTCGGGCCAGGGAGATGGGCAGATGAATTTCTTTTTCATCTATTTTGAGCAAAAATTCCTTTTTATCCTTTTGTTCTATTAAGAAACTAGCGCCTGGAACTAGCCCCAAACGCCATAGCTGCGTCATAACATATTGGCTAGCTTGGTGCTCGGCAATGCGACCTAGCTCGCGTTCGCCCAGGCGGATCAAGGGGAAATTAGGGTCACCCTGTTTGCCTGGAATAGGAGAACCATGCGGGTCTGTACTAGGAAAACCCAATTCTTGATCGACAGCATCGAGGAGCGCTTCAGGAAGTAAGTGCTCGTACCGCTCTGCCTCCTCGTGTATTTGTTCATTATTCAAGCCAATCTTGGTCACCAGGTATGTCTCCCACAAGCGATGGGCTCGAACTAATTTTTCGGCCTCCCCTACCCCAATCGAAGTGAGCTTCAAATCGCCTTTTTCCAATAATCCTTTGGCACGAAGAATCTGAACAATTTGCTGCAAACTAGTGGGCGTTGTACCCAATTTCCCAGCCAAACTATCCACCGTTAATTCCCCCAGTTGTTGCAAACGATAGGCTTCCTTTAGGCCATCCTCCAACTTGATGCGGTGCTTAAGTTTTCGATTTCGGAAAAAGCGAAAAACCAAGCCTTTTTCTGGCGCAAAGAACACGGCTACCAAGTAAAATAAGGTAGCGGTAACGGCTATAGCTGGACCAGGTGTCGTATCAAAAATGATGGCTAATAATAATCCCAAAACAGCCGCAAATAAACCAATTACAGCTGATAGTCCGATCACAACGGGTAGCCGATTGGATAAGAGTAAAGCGGTAGAGGCCGGAGTAATCAGCATGGCCACTACTAAAATCACACCCACTGTTTGTAAGGAAGCTACCACGGCAAAAGAAAGCAGCAACATCAGGAAGTAATGAATCAGTCCAACTGGAATACCCATCGTCTCAGCAATAACGGGCTGAAAAGTGGATACAAATAAGTAGCGATAGAAAACCATGATGCTCAATACCACATAAACCGTCACCCCTGCTGTCAAATACAAATCGCTGTTGGCGACCCCCAGAACATTCCCAAACAAAAAATCCTTGAGATCTAAATGCACGCCTTCATTCCTGCTGATCCACGATATTCCCATCACCCCAATACTAAACATAGCAGTGAAAACAATCCCAATTGCCGCATCATTTTTCGTCCCTACATTATGCTGAATCCAGGTAATTCCAACGGCCGTTAATAATCCGGCAATCACCGCTCCAGTAAAAAAACCAAGCGCACTGTACCCGACCAAAACAAAAGCAAATACAACACCTGGCAAGATGGCATGGGCCAAGGCATCCCCCACCAATGACATGTTGCGAAGTACAATAAAACTGCCTAGAACGCCGCACATTACACCTACTAGACTAGAAGCAATCAATGCTCTGATTGCCCATTCTTGCTGTAAAATATCAAACAGGGTACTCATACTTTTTCTTTTGTCGCTTAACAAAGCTAAAGAATATATTTCAATTTGGCAAAAAATATTTTTAGTATAGTCTAAAAATTAAGAAAAATCATTTTACCCCCCCAAATTGAACAAAAAGTCTCAATAGATTACTTTACTTTTGAAGCGTATTTACCTATCGGATAGGCAAGAACTAAAAAACTAGATCGTATTACACCTCAAAAACAACCCATTTTACCAGATGCTATGGCATCTTTTACATCATGCTAATTCTTTTTCATGAATTTCCGTATCACCTTTATACTCTTCTCATGCTTATGCCTGAGTACGATTATGATGGGGCAAAACCCTCAAATCATTCTCGGTCGCATCCTTGATAAAACAGATACAACACCTGTAGAATATGCAAGTATCACCCTATATAACACCGCAGATTCCAGTCTTATTACCGGGGTCGTGAGCGATACAGAGGGCCGGTTTCAAATCGAGCAAAAACTGTCTAAGCCTGCCTTTATCTCTGTGCAATTTCTGGGGTATGAGACCTACTATGCCACGATTGGGAAGACGGGAACCATACTGGATTTGGGTGATATCCTGCTAAATGTAAGCAGTGCCATTTTGGAAGCAGTCGAAGTAACCGGGCGTAAATTGACCTCGATGCACCAATTAGATAAACAAGTTTTCGATGCGGAGCAATTTGAAAATGCCAAAGGGGGAACCGCTATGGATATCCTGCGAAATCTTCCAGCAGTAACAGTCAGCCCACTAGGAGAAATATCAGTGCGTGGTACGACGGGTTTTATTGTGATGATTAACGGAAAACCGGTCCAAACGGATCCGGCCATTATTTTGGGTCAATTAAACGCCAATGCCATCGAAGATATAGAAGTCATTACGGCTCCTTCTGCCAAATATGATCCGGATGGTAAAGCCGGAATCATTAATATAAAAACAAGGCAAAACGCAATAGATGGGGTCTATTTAATGGCCAATGTCCTCGTAGGCCTACCTAGTATCGAACCCTATGACAATGGAGAAGCCGCTCGTCGTTATGGCGCCGATCTCACCCTCAATGTCAAACGAGATAAATGGGATATATCATTCGGAATGGATTATCGTCGTAATGATGTTTCTGGGCGCCGCATCGGCTATGTCAACACCTATATTGATGAAGTTTTGACAGAGTTCCCCTCCTATGGCGAACGCAGTTTTGACCGCGAGCAATACGCAGGGCGACTCTCCCTGTCTTATTCGCCCAATGCAGTATCTACCTTGACCACTAGTTTTTATGCGGGTAAGCGTACCCAAGACAGACGGGCGGATATCCTGTATGATAACCAACAACGGAGTATCGTATCCAGTGAGTCTTTTTTAAATCCAGAAGCTTATTGGGATTTGTACAATACCAATGGGTCTGTCTTCGGCGGTGGAACTGTTTTTGATCAATTAAGTTATTTCAACGAAAACCTGCGAGTGCGGAGGGGTGATTTCTTTATTGGATCAGTCGATTACTCCATTACTTTTCAAAACGAGTCAAGTCTATCTTTTTCTGCGCTTTATGAAAGAACCATTCTAGGTGGCCCTACCGATAATGTCAATTTAGCTTGGCCGCTCAATCGCGACACCTTACAGCTACAATTCAACGACAATGATAATCCATTGGATGGTGTTCGTTTACAAGTCAACTACCAACAAAAAATAGGTACAGCCCAGTGGGAAAGTGGCTACCAGTATCGCTATTTGAAGCACCCAGGGGATTTCATCTATCTCGATCGCAATTTTCAGACTAATACTTGGGAAACGAATCCGCTATTTACTAATAGTATCGATCTACAAAGAGATATTCATTCGGTGTATAGCCAAATTGGGGGTAGTGCGGGTAAATGGCAGTACAGTTTTGGTTTGCGACTCGAATATTTTGATCGATCGGTAGGTTTAGCGAATCCGAATACTTCTTTTGAATTGAAACAATTCAACCCCTTCCCCTCTGCGAATCTAAGGTATGACTTAGGTGACGGGCTCTCCGCTAAAATGGCTTACAGCCGGCGGATTGAACGTACGACTACCTTCAAAATGACCCCCTTCCCAGAAAGAGAACACTCTGAGACCTTAGAACAAGGAGATGCTGAGCTAAAACCCGAATTCATCGACCTGCTTGAATTAGGTCTGGTTAAAAACTGGGAAGAAAATAGCTTATTTGCTACTGCTTATTTTCGAAATGTAAATAATGTCATCAACCGCGTCAACAGTATTTTCAATGATACTATTCTCAATCGAATCTATACGAATGCCGGTAAGGCGGAGGCGATTGGCCTCGAACTAGGAACGACCCTCTATCCTTCGAAAGGCTGGCGCCTAACTCTTGGCACCAATATCTTTAACTACAGCATTAAGGGCCAATTATTGGGTGATGAAATCAACACATCCAATACGATCTACTCGATCAATGCCAACAATAATTTTAAGCTATCTAGTAGTTTTGATTTACAGCTTGGCGTCAATTATCTGTCGGAACGCGTAACTGCACAAGGACGAGATTCTCGGTTTTATAATCCCTTTCTCAGCATGAAGAAGTCTTTTGCAGATAAGAAATGGGCCATTACCTTGCAGTGGTTGAATATCGATATGGGACTGCTCTCCTCCAATGAGCAAAGAATTACCACTGTACGGGATAACTTCTTTACCACTACCAACTATGTGTATGAGGTAGATATTCTGCAATTGAGCTTTAGTTATCAACTCAATCAGCCTTCTAAAAAAATGAAATTTATCAATAGTGAATTCGGAGCGAAAGAGTTTTAGCGGCGGCTCAAAGCAAGCCTTCGTACAAATCCATCATTTGATGAACTAGGGGCTCTCCTTTAAATTGTTGGGCATATTCAAAGCCTTCTTTGATGAGATTGGCTCGATAGGAGTCGTCAGTCAAGATTTTCTCGATTCCCGCAGCGATATCTTCCGCTGAATGTGGATCGGCTAGGTAAGCTCCTGGCCCTGCGGCCTCTGGTAGGGAGGAGCAGTTGGAAGTTACCACGGGTACTTTACTATACAATGCCTCCAAGACGGGTATTCCAAATCCTTCTGCAAAGGAGGGATAAAGAAACAACCTGGCCTGTTGATAGAGTGCAGATAGATCTTTGAATGTAGGGTCAATAATAATTACCTGGCCGGTCCAACCTCTCTTTTGGATAAATGCATCTACCTGTTTTTGGTATTCACTACGCCGCCCCACTACTACCAAGGGGAGTTGTAGGTCCTTAGGTAGCAAGTCAATCGCTTGTACTATCCCCAAAAGATTTTTCCGTGCTATAATTGATCCCACATAAAATAGATAGGCATCCGGTAATTGGTATTTTTCTTTAACAGCATCAAGTGTTTTTTGAGATCTCTCTTGCATAAAACGATCGTGGCAGGTTTGATAAATCACTTCAATTTTCTCTCCAGGAATATCAAAAAAGTCAATGATATCTTTTTTAGTGGCTTCGCTAATGGCTACGATCTTATTGGCATGTTCACAAGCATAGCGAAATTTGAAGTCATAAATCTGTCGATCAGCCCAAGCATACTGTTCAGGAAAATGTTTGTACAGTAAGTCGTGAATCGTCACCACTGTAGGTATTCCCGATTTAGCCATTCCGATTGGAATTTCATGACTCAAACCATGATAGAGTTGTATATGCTGTCGCTTTAGGGAGCTGATGACCCCCCGAGTACGCCAATAAGCTTTAGGCAAAATCCGGGGTGTCTGAACACTATAGGATGGACTATTCAGGAAATACTGGGTCTCTCCATTTTTCTTCGTCTTCGGTGTATATAGAAAATAAGCATGGTCTGGGAAGTACTGTCCCAAGTTGTATAGCAGCGTTCGACTGTAGTTGCCTAAGCCTGTAAAGTTATTAAATAGCCTTTTGGCATCGAAGCCGAGTCTGTACATGTGAAGAAATAAAGCGGTTAAACAGCAAAGCTTTCTCCGCAGGCACAGGAGCGAGAAGCATTAGGATTATTGAAGTAGAAACCTTTACCATCCAGGCCTCCAGAAAATTCGAGTGTAGTATTACAGAGATATAAAAAACTCCGGAGGTCCGTTACGATCTTTTCACCATTGTCCTCAAAAATCTGGTCATCCGGCTTTTGCTCATTGTCAAAATCCATGTTATAGGTCAAACCAGAACAACCGCCGCTGGTCACACTTACTCGGACAAAGTAGTCTTCCGTCAAGCCATCCTTCTCTTTAATTTCCACAATTTTTTCCTTGGCACTATTTGCAACGAATAACATGTAGTCTAGTTTAATGAATATCAAATATAAGCTTCGCTGACTAAAAAGAGTATCAAACAACTGGACATTTACCATTGAGGAGTTTAAATGCTGGGCCGTTTAGTGTCCCATTCCTGGTCTAAACCGCTTAAACCCTAGACATTTCAAACAAAAGCCCCAGTAGTATGACCTTCATCAGCTTATCAAAAATAAGTTACAATAAGTTAACAAACAATCTTCCCGATTAGTTTTTTATTAGAAGCGTTCAATAGCTGTCAATATCGATCCCTTCCTTAAACATTTCCCATACGGGACTTTGGCTACGTAAGTGCATTACGCCTTCCTTTACGGCATTCACCACTTTTGGCACTTCTCCAGCTGTGTTAAATCGCCCAAAACTAAAGCGCAATGAAGATTCAGCCTGCATTTTCCCCAATCCCATATTGATTAAGACATGAGAGGGTTCGGGATTAGCAGAAGTACAAGCAGAGCCAGCTGAAACGGCAATAAAACGATTGAAGGTAGCCATTAGACCTTCCGCATCTACACAGCGAAAACTAAGATTGCTCACATGTGGCATTCGCTGGGTAAGGTGCCCGTTCAAATGTACTTCTTCTAGCTCCTTGAGCAGTGCTTGTTCGAGTTGATCCCGCCAGTCTTTCATTTGCTTCGCTGCCGTATCCATTTCCTGCCCCGCCAATTCCATGGCCTTTCCCAAGCCCACAATTCCGGGCACGTTAAGCGTTCCTGATCGAAATCCGTGCTCATGCCCTCCCCCATCCATTTGGGCGCTTAGGCGCACCCGGGGAGCCCGTTGGTTGACAAATAAGGCCCCGACTCCTTTGGGTCCATATAACTTATGCCCAGAAAAGGCCATTAAGTGTACGCCTACCTCCTTTGGTAAGACGGGAATTTTTCCCACCGCCTGCGTTGCATCACTGAGTAATAAGACCCCGTGTCGATCACAAATTTCACCGATCGCCTTCATGTCTTGGATTACCCCAGTTTCGTTATTGGCCCACATAATGGATACCAATATCGTATCGGGTCGGATACTTTTATCCAGTTGCTCCAAATCTATCAATCCCGTCTTATCTACTGGCAAATAAGTCAGCTCCCCACCCTGCTTTTCCAAGTAATGACAACTATCTAATACCGCTTTGTGCTCGGTACCTACTGTAACCACATGATTGCCCTTGCGATGATACATTTCGAATACCCCTTTGATCGCCAGATTGAGCGATTCGGTAGCCCCCGAAGTGAAAACGATTTCTTTGGTTTCTGCGCCAATCAAGTTTGCCGTCTGCTCTCTGGCCCAGTCCACCGCCTCTGTTGCTACCCAACCAAAGGGGTGACTTCGGCTGGCTGCATTACCCGGTTTTTCGTAGAAATAAGGCAGCATCGTCTCCAATACCCGTGGATCCGTCGCAGTTGTCGCATTGTTATCCAAGTAGATCATATCCATAAAACGAGATTCATTTGGCAAAAGTTAAGGCTATTTGCTTTAATTCGGTAATTTCGCCATCTGTCAACCTCTTATTAATGGAAAATAAAGCGTCACTTTTTACTGAATTTCCTTCTATTTCAAAAGAAGAATGGTTAGCCAAAGTTGAAAAAGACCTCAAAGGCAGGTCTATAGCCGAATTGGATTGGGAGCCCGAAGCAGGCATCAAGATTAGTCCATTTTTCCATGTACAAGATCAGAAAAAACCGGCTACGACTGGAGATCATCGCGAACAAAATCATTGGGAAATTGGACAATACATCCCCCTTACCGATGCTAAGACGGCTAACCTTAGAACCTTAAGTGCATTAAACGGTGGAGTGAATGCACCACGCTTTGCCTTGGAATCTCAGTTGACAGTACCCGCCTTGACACAATTGTTCGAAGGGATTGTACCCAGCTATATTTCAACGCATTTTTCATTCTTAAAACCGGATATTGACCCCGTGGCCCTCTGGCAGGCCTTTCAGCTTTTCTTACAACAAAACGATATTCCCCTAGCTCAAATCAAGGGTTCTTTTGCCTATGATCCTTTGGCCCACCACAACGACATAAATCCGTTGCTTGCTTTACTTTCAGGGAGAGAAGCTCCTTATTTCCAGTTTGTGACCTTAGCTGCCGAGGCTGAAATGGGGACGGTCGAAGCCTTGGCTGATTTGATCCTCCGAGGACAAACTTATCTGTCGAAGCTCCAAGACCAAGGCATAGCCCCATCCCAGACCCAAGCCCATTTGCAATTTTCGATCGTGCTAGGGGATCACTTCTTTATGGAAATCGCCAAGATTAGGGCCTTACGCTTATTGTGGTTGAATGTCCTGCATGCTTACCAGGTCGAGCCGATAGCGCCTAGCATCGTGGCTCACACCAAAGCGCCCCAGTCTGGAGAAGATCCGTACCTGCATATGATTCGATCAGCCACCCAGAGTATGTCTGCTGTCATTGGTGGCGCACAGCGTCTCTACGTAGCGCCTGCCGATTATCAGCAGGCCACCCATGAAAGTCGCTTTGCCGATAATCCCGATTTTGGGCCAAGAATTGCCAGAAACGTACAGCATCTTTTACAGATGGAAAGCTTTTTGGATCGAGTCATTGACCCTGCCGCTGGTAGTTATTACATTGAACACCTCAGTGAACAGCTTGCTGTAAAGGCTTGGGAAATTTTTCAAGCAAAGGTGTAAGGATAGAGGAGGGTTGTCGGTCGATGGTGCCGCCAAGATTCCGACTTCGGAAAGGGTTGTCAGTCGATGGTCCATGGTCGATGGTGCCGCCAAGATTCCGACTTCGGAAAGGGTTGTCAGTCGATGGTGCATGGTCGATGGTGCGGCCAAGATTCCGACTTTGGAAAGGGTTGTCAGTCGATGGTGCGGCCAAGATTCCGACTTCGTACTTCAGACTTCCGCCTTCAGACTTCCGACCTAATCCAGCCCCCCCTCCATCCGCCCTGTAATCTGCTTAACGATTTTAAACTTGATCAGAAATTCTCTAGCAATTACGCGAAGAACGGTGTAGACCGGAATCGCCAAAACCATGCCATTGATCCCATTGATTTGGGCGCCCATCAAGATTACAATGAATATTTCTAAAGGATGAGCCAAAACACTATTGGAGAAGATATAGGGTTGTAGAACAAAATTATCTAGCAGCTGCATGGCGCCAAAAACGATCACCACTTTGGCAATGAGGGGAAGCAACTGCGTATAGAAATCGAGTTCTACATTAGCTGATATGGTCAAAAATACGCCAAAGGCTGCACCGATTAGTGGTCCGATATAGGGAATTACATTGATCAAAGCGGCAAAAAGGCCAATTAGAACCGCATTGGGTACGCCCATAATGCTGAGAAATATACTGACGAATAGGGTGATCACTGTAATTTGCAATAGGATTCCCCCAAAATAGCGCGTTAACAAATGAGAAATGTCTTCAATTGCATTGCGAACCTGTACTTCGTACTTTTGCGGGGCCATACTTACCACAAACAGGGTAAATAAGCCCTCTTCTTTGAGAAAGAAAAAAGTGATAAATACAACGGAGAAAATCCCCATCATCAGGTTGCCGGCTACCGATAAAAACGAGCTAAAATAGTCGCCAATGGCATCTGGCTGAAACCAGCCTTTCAACTGATCACTCAGCATTTGTCCAGCTGAACTATACTTGGGCGTAAAACCCCGCTTTTCCATCCATTGCACGACTGCCTTGTAAGGTTCTTCAATCGCTTCACCAATGGCTGCATAACTCACCCCCGATAAATTATTGGCTTGTTGAATTAGCAGGGGAACAAAGAGCGCCACTACGAAAATTACAAACACAAATAGACAAATAATCGTGAGGGCCGCACAAAGTGAAGGTCCTGCTTCCCACTTTCGAATCTTCAAGTATCGTTTGAACAATCGCATCAAAGGCTGCCCAACCATAGATAATACCCAGGCGATGAGTATGTAGGAAACGATAGATCTAAATGTGTACAGTAAAAAAGCAACTAATAACAAAGAAACACCTATAGCTAAGTAACGACTGAGGTTTTTCATAACAACAAGATAAGAGGGTTCTTCGATAAATACTTACGACTGTATCATAGGGCCCAAGACCCGCCAGACATTTTCGGCCATTATTTGTTGCCCTTTTTCGTTGGGATGAAGTCCATCGGATAAATTTAATGCTGGTACATCCATCACCCCCTTTAGGAAGCCACCGATCAGCACTACATCGAGTTCTTTTGCCAACTTTTGGTACATAGCCGTAAATGCTAGCCTTATGCTTTCGTCATACTCCTGGGGGAGGCTCAATTCAGTCAGCAAAATTTGGGTTTCTGGTGCTGCTATTTGAACCTTTTTTATGATGGAAGCTAGGTTTTGGTAGATCTCATCCAGGCTTGCACCTTGGAAAATATCATTCAAGCCCAGTTCTAGTACAAAATAGTCAATTCGTTGCTGCAAGACCCAGTCTACCCTTGCATTGCCCTCTTTTGCCGTATCTCCACTAATTCCAGCATTAATTATTCTAAAAAATGAATCCTTTTCTTTTAACTTACGTTCAATTATGGCAGTAAAGCCATCTTGCGGATCTAAACCAAATGCAGCAGTCAGGCTATTACCGAAAAAAACAATTTTTTTAGGTCGAATAGTCTTGGTGGATTGATCTTCCATGATATCTTCAGATTCACTCAGTAAAGTGTTTTTATCTCCTCTGCAGGAACAAAGTATTAACATACCCAATAGTAATAAGTAAGAACAAACTCTCATTCCAAGAAAAAATTGTGGAGCAGGTGGTTGCTCTTTTGAGCTCAGCCTCCGCTTAGTAATGATGCATCTATTAGATAGATCATTACCTACTTAGCACATGTTTAAGGCTTATCTTTCGTTGGTTTCGAAAATGAAACTCAAACATGTACTAACTCCAAATTATCAAATACATTATTTTCACTTGTTGCAAAAGTACTGCAAATCGGCAAAAATACTATTGCAACAGTTTTTACTTATTGTATGCGGTCCTCTGACAAGGTTGCAATGCTGGTTCAGAAAAGGTTGTATGCTTATTCAAGCTCATTCTCATGCATGTGAAAAAAAAGATCGTTCTAGTCGAAGACAATCCAGCCGATGTGATGTTGGCTGAAATTGCCTTACAAAACTTGAATTGTAAAAACGAGTTAGTTCATTTTAGTAATGGAAAAGACTTTGTAAAATTTATCCCCAATGCTAGGTTAGATGAAATATCCCTGGTACTTCTAGACCTCAATATGCCACTTATGAACGGCTGGGAAGTGCTCGAATTTTTAAAAGACAATACCCTCTTTTGCCAATTACCTGTCGTCGTTTTTTCCTGTTCCGCTGCCGAACAGGACATAGCCTCTTGTTATGCACTAGGCGCTAACGCTTTTGTACGGAAACCCACAGATCTCGATGCTTTTGATGAAATTATGGCTTCAATTGTTTCTTTCTGGGGACATACCAATATTCAGGCTAGTTATGCCTGATGCTCGGGGAAAAGAAAGGAAATATTACGTTTGAGTCCAGCAAATTTAGTGCGCTTCACCGCGGACTTTCTAAAGACGGTCTGGAACACTTCTTGGCTCAGGTCGATCCAATCTCGCTGGCTTAAGCCTAAAAGATCGGGATGGGGTTCGAAGGCGGGTTCATTATGTGGCCTTGAAAACCTGTTCCAGGGACAGACTTCCTGGCAAATATCACATCCAAACATCCAGTTTTCGAAAGTCCCTCGATGTTCTTCGGGAATCGCCTCTTTCAGCTCAATCGTGAAATAGGAGATGCACTTACTGCCATCCATCACATACCCCTCTTCTGAAATAGCCTCCGTAGGACAAGCATCAATACAACGAGTGCAAGTGCCACAATAATCACTAATCGGGTTATCATGTACCAGGTCGAGATCAATGATCAATTCTGCCAGAAAAAAATAAGAGCCTGCTTTGGGATGAATGAGCATGGTATTTTTACCTACCCAACCGATTCCACTCCGACGTGCCCAATCTCGTTCCAGCACCGGCGCTGAATCCACAAAGCACCTACCTTGCACTTCTCCGATTTCAGCTTGGATAAACTGCAAAAGCGACTTCAGTTTGTGCTTAATCACAAAGTGATAATCTTTTCCGTAGGCGTATTTGGAGATTTTTGGCGCGTCGGGGTCTTCTTGCTCGGCAGGGGTATAATAATTATACATGAGGCTCACTACCGAGCGCGCACCTTCGACCAGTTTGCGAGGATCGGTTCGCTTATCGAAGTGATTGGCCATATAATGCATTTTTCCATGCTTATGCTGATTGAGCCAATCTTCTAGTCGGCGGGCTTCTTCATCCATATGGGCCGCACGAGCCATCCCCACGAAACTAAAGCCCAAACGTTGGGCTTCTTGCCGAATGAGGTGCGTATGCCGCGTACGAGCTTCCATGCGTGTTAAAATATGCCTGGGTTATTCGCCTGGTTCTGGTTCTTCGTTGCCCATTTGGTTTTCTTGTCGCAAGCGATTGAATAGAGCATCCACTCGATACATTTCATCCATGGTTTCATCTATATAAAAGGCAATGTTTGGAATTCGCCGCACATGCTTCCGAATACGGTAGGCCAAAGATTGGCGCAAGCGGACGATTTCTTCTTCCATATGCAAGATGATAGCTTGCTTATTTTCAGTATTATAGATACTCAGATAAATCTTCGCTAATCCAAAATCTGGTGATAATTTGACGGCAGTAACGGTGACTAATGGTTCATGACCATACAGGTAAGAACCTTCCTCCTGCAACACTATACTAAAATTGCGTCTTATCAATTCCGCAACTTGTCTTTGTCTCTTCGTTTCCATCTTTTCAAATTGATATGGTTCTCTGACAACTTTTGTGCTCTTGCGTCAGAGAAGGGTTGATATCCGATAAGTTCGGCAAAAATAACCTAAAAAACAATATAAGAGCATGTTTGGGCAACACCATTTGGGCCTGTCTGACTACCAGGCAGGCCTAAAACGTCCTTTTTTCGCTAATACTTCGTTTCTTTTTTTGCCCGTATCTATGGATATGCGCTTCAAAA
>Ga0070729_10005183_pt1 | contig 13635 bp, 16 predicted proteins | sample tdDd472_FD_66725 | JGI IMG/M metagenome (GOLD analysis project Ga0070729, IMG submission 66725) | Marine sediment microbial communities from the Atlantic coast under amendment with organic carbon and nitrate - tdDd47.2 | ecosystem: Environmental > Aquatic > Marine > Coastal > Sediment | place...
GCCTATCCCCCTGCGCCAATGTGTGCAGGATGGGGCCGTGTGGAATGTGTTGAATTTATCGATGCTGTGGGGGGCAGCGAAGAACTGGGCACCAAAGTCGCACTCTTATCATCTGTCGCGGGGTCCGTTTGAGCACCGTGTTCCGATGCTGCACGGGCAGCATCTGGATTCTTCAACATGTTAAAAGCATCTTCGATGCGCTCAACATAAGGCACGCCATAAAAACCGGCGCGTAATTTGATGGGGTTTTTCGGCACTGCGCCAGGGGCATCAATCATCAATGTGCCGGTGCCACGATGGACATCTTTGATAAACACACGGCGGATTGAGGAAATGGGGAAACTTTGAACACGATGTTTGGGAAAGAGGCTGAGGATCATCAAACGTTTGTCGGTCAGTGCATAAAACACATAAACCTTACCCTGCACATAGGCTATCAAGGGCACACACAGATAGGCGACACCAACACCGGCAAACAACCACGTGAGCACACCAAAATGTGGAACCGCCGTGGCCTTCATCACCATGCCCTGCCACAACATGGCGGTCATAATAAAAGGCATACCCATTGCGGCTGCACGAACATGCGCCAGCGCAAACGTGAACGCATCCGGTCTATAAGACCACAATAGCTGCTCATTTTTATTCAGCTCGGCCTCAAGGGCAGACTTCGGTTTTTGTGTTGAAGCTCTCCCTGCATTTCGACTTGTTATTTGGCGCTTTTTTTGACCTGCCGTCTTCGTCTTTTGCGATTTAACCATCGCACTTCCCTCACAATTGTCTGACGCCCATTCAAACAACTGTGGAAATGCTATACCCACATACGTGACAGAGGTATTACACAAACAGACAATACGCAGCATCCAAATGGATAATTCGCATGGAAACTGTTCAGGCCATGTGGAGCGCTAAAAGGAGGAATCGGGTTCCGTCAAAAATTGTTCCTCATCCGCCGTGCTGGTCCGGCCCAACACAGCATTGCGATGGGGAAACCGGCCAAAACGGGCGATGATGATGTGGTGTTTTTGTGCCCATTCCAGATCTTGCCCCCCCAAGGTTCCAAACAAGTCCAGCGCACGTTCTTGATCTTCAAGCTTTTCAGAATGTTCAAACGGCAAATACAAAAATTTACGCATCATCGGCATGACAAGCTGGTCAAAACCTTTGGCCAATGCTTGTTTGGCAATATCCAACGCCTTGGCATCCGTGGCGAACGCACGCGGGTGATCGCGAAAAACATTGCGCGGGAACTGGTCCAACGTCACCACCAGCGCCACCGCCCCTTCCGGACTTTCGGCCATCGCATCCAATTTTGCGGTCCCCGCAGATTCAATTACCGACATAAAGCGATCTTTGATTTCAGCATCGAAAGCATCATTTTTCATGAACCATACGGCCCGGTCCTTGCCATAATCCGGCGATTCCGGATCACCAAACCAAAACAACAAGATATCTTCGATGATATGAGACATGACCTTGGGCGACATGGGCAGACCCTTTCCTCATACGTTCAACTGCTTGTCATATGGTAAAGGAACACCAGCGTGTCCACACGCTGAACCATGGCGCACCTACAACGATGAAACGGGAGAGAACCTAAGTTCTCTCCCGTCATCATCGCCGGATCGCCGATGCGGACTGACCGCGAACGGCCAAATCGTATCTGCGAGGCGAACCTGTTAGGCCGAACACTCGGATCGCTCCCGAATTCTTCCAACAGGACGCAGAGTTTCCCCCGCTTGGTCATCACTTGGTCGCAGCGCCCAACCCTGGCGCGGGCCCGGTTTTGAGGCCGGACTCTGGTCCGAGGTTGCCCCCAGTCCAGTCCTGAATTGACCGTCAGGCGCGGCGCCCAGCCGAAAACTTACTTTGTCCACATCCCCCCGAAGAGCGATATTTTCGAAGCAAGCCCGCCGCCGAAGCGGCAAAGCTGAGTCCCGTCCCGTCTCTCCCACCCCGGAGGGTGTGCTCCAAAGAGCATGCCCCGAAGAACACGAGCGCCTGGACGACAGGTCCACCCTTTTCCTCTGTCACCAACACCCTCCTGCACTCACCGTTTTTTACGTGGCGGCGACCCACAGCAGGTGAGAGCGGCTCCGTCAACAGACCAGAGCTTCCCTTTGGCCTTGTCCCTCAATGACCCCGGTAGGGCCAGAGCTTCAAAACCACCCCCGTCAAGATCGAATCCAAAGACACGAACTTTGAAGAGGTTGCCGCCGCATTTTATGTAAGCCCCCCGAAAGGGCGCACACAAAAATTGGTGACGAAGGACTTGCATCCCCCGAACCGATGGTCGATTTCCAAGAAAAATTCGAAGCAAGCTTCGGACTTTCTCAAAGTGTCTTGCGACATCCCCCGTCGATCTAAGGAAATCCTGCCACTACATTTACGTGTAAACAATATTTAGTTTTCCACACATGGTACACAGAATATCCACCGGCTAACCAACTGAAAATGCTTTTTTATGCCAATTATCTAATGAAAGCGGTGTGGAAAACATACGCGCCCAGAAGCATAAATTTATGTCGAGACGCAATTCCGCCCACCATCCTTGGCACGGTAAAGCGCCGCATCCGCAGCCTTGAGGGTGTCTTGGGGCATTTGTTCGTCTTGATGCTCGGCCGCACCGATGGAAATGGTGACGCTGACAATGCCTTTGCCTGCATTCGTCTTTGGGCTACGGGCCTTTTTTTGTGCCGTCGGTTTGGTCTTGGGCCTGTCTTCGGCGCGCAAATTGAACGATGCGGCCCCAATGGCTTTGCGCAGCGTGTCCAGATGCTCTAAGGCGTCTTGTACGCTTTTGCGCGGGAACAAAACCGTGAATTCTTCACCGCCATAACGAAATGCCCGCCCCCCACCGGTGACATGCATCATACGACCGGAAACCATTTTCAACACTTGATCACCAACATCGTGACCATAGGTATCATTGAATTTTTTAAAATGATCGACGTCCAGCATGGCCACCGTGTAATGCCCGCTTAAAGCCGCCAAATCATGCATCAACGCCCGCCGTCCCGGCAGGCCTGTCAATTCATCAATAAAGGCCAAACGGTAACTTTCCTGTGCCACCGCCACCAACAGCACCATGCCTGCACCGGTGAACAAAGCCGCCGACACCACCCCGTTGGCCGCACCGTGCAATGCCAACCCCGACATCAACACCACACCGAAAAACCCACCGTCCAGGGCACTGCCTGTGTATGCCGCGCGGGCCAACAAGCCCACGCATACGCCCCCAAACAGCAACAACGCGGGTTGCGGCAACAAGCTCCAATAATCAAAATCTTTGGCAAACGCCCGCACGTGCAATACATCATCAAGCACCTGACGTGCGCCGTCCCCTGCATCCCAGGCGACCATCAACGCCACACCCTGCAAACAGAAAAACAACACCCGGCTGAGCATCCCTTGAGACAGCAATCCGCGATCAGCCATAACGGCGACCAACGCAGCATTGAGGGGAAACAGCACCGCCAGAGCCGCAAAGATGACCGTGATTTCCGGCCCCCGGTCATAGATATTGACGCCTGCGACAAAAGTCTGCACAACCCCATGCGCGCTGACGATTAAGCCCGCCATCAACACCACGCGTGGACGCTTGAACCAGCCACCGACAACAGCGGCCAAAATACACAGAATATGGGGTATATATCCCAACACGGTGTTCAAAGCCCACCCCACCGCAGGTTGGGACACCAACACGGCCAAACCCACCGCCACCATCAAGGTGGGGAACACGAGCACAAGCAGGGCATTTCGCAACATCATGTTTTGAGGCATGATTTGGTGATACCCCCAAACGCTCAACATACGGTTAAAGGACACACACTATGAACATCTGGATTTTGTTGGCAGGTATAAACGGTGCCCTTTCGGTGGCCGCAGGGGCTTACGGTTGGCACAGCCTGGGTGACACACCGGAAATCCGCGATATCTTTATGATGGGTTCACAATACCAGATGTGGCATGCCCTTGCTTTGCTGGGCGTGGGCCTGATGATCCATCGCACGCACACACCAAACAGCGCCAAAGCACTTCACGTTTCAGGTGCTTTTTTTCAGTTGGGTATTTTTCTCTTTTCCGGAACGCTGTACAGTTTTGGTGAGTTTATGATCGTACCCGTTGAAGGGGCCGCACCGATCGGGGGTGGGTTCTTAATCATCGGCTGGTTGATTTTGGCTGTGGTCGGTGGGTTTAAGTTGAAAAGTGCTTAAATGCGCCGTTCTTAAAAAAAACACCCCCTTAAAAAAACACCTGGCCTGCCAAAATTTCACCAATGATCATTCCAATAGCTCGCTATACTGTGTAGACTCAACCTCAACCATAAAATGTGCCGTTTGAGGAAGGACCCCCGTCAATGTCCCTGGATCGCGACAAATCGCTGACCTACATCATCAATCACCTTTCGCGTCAGTTCACCCAATCGCTCAACGATGAATTAAAATCTCACGGTGTCGCACCGGGCCAATTCCCGGTGTTGATGTGCCTGTGGGAACAAGATGGCCTGACACAGCGTGAATTGTACGAACGCATCAAAATCGAACAGGCGACCATGTCCAACACCCTAAAACGCATGGAACGCGATTGTTTGATTTACCGCGAACCCGACCCGGCGGACCGCCGGTCCATGCGCATTCATCTGACCGGCATGGCAAAAAAACTTGAAGACAAGCTCACCAAAGGGGCCAAAGCCGTCAACAAAACAGCCCTGAACGGCATCAAGAAAAAAGAACGCAAACACCTGATGGAATTGCTTGAACACATCGGCGCCAATTTGGACAAAGCCGCCGGTGAAGGTTGACTTCATGTCGCATTGAAAAGTCGGCCGTTTCTAGTGAACGTTGCCTGACTTCAGCACCAGTATCTTGCCGAATGAGCACAAAGAAACCTGTTCTTCCAACATCAAGCCGCTGCGCTTAAACAGGTTCGTCCATTCAGCGGATGTTCTTTCCCGTCCTCGGGTGCCGACAAACATCTGTAGATCAAATGTTGTGCTGACCGGGTCAGCCTTCTTTTCAGCAACTACCAGCTCAAACAAGGCAATCCGGGCGCCCGTTTCGGCACAAGCTGAACTCAGATTTTGGAGAATTTTGACGCAGGTGTCATCATCGAACCCATGGAGAATGGCGCTCAACAAAACTATATCCTTGTCATTCAACGGCATGGGAACAAAATTCAGCACATCCCCAACCTCAAAACTTAAGCGCGCGAGAAGGCCTGGGTCTTCCCGTCCGATCCAATAATATTGAGCGTCAGAAATAACCGGTTCACGGTCCACCACCAGGGATTTGAGGTGCGGGTGACGCTTGAGAATGGCAATGGATTTACGGCCTTTTGAACCACCAATATCGATAACCCGGTTAAACCGCCCCCAATCGAATTCCGTTGCAAAGCTGTCACCGGTTAATGAGTCCACGCGGTCCATAGCGCGGGAAAACAAGGTATCAAACTCACCATGGTCGTCCATGTAGGTGAACAGCCCTTGGTTAAAGACTCGTTCAAAAGGAACGCCGCCGCTTCGAATGCCGTTTTCGAGTTGCTCATACCAGGGGCGGCTCATTTCTTCTGAATTGTGCATCAAAACCATCTCCCGAACGGACTTGGGGTGATCTTGACGAAGATGATGAGAAACCTTGTTGTTCTTGAAGGCACGTGGTGAAACCTCTTCAAAAACACCCAAGCTCGCAAGCATACGCATCAACCGGAACACAGCATCCGGCTGCGCCGAAACTCGATCCGCAATATCCTGAATGGAAAGGCTCTCATTTCCCAACACCGTCGCAATATCAAGACGCGCCGAAACGTACAGTGCCCTGGATTGCCAAAATGCCGAGCCTATTTGCATAAGCCGGAATGGCGGTGGCGTCAGCTTCGCCGGTAATTCCTGTAACCAATTGGCAAACTTCATCGCCCGGGAAAACCGCCGTACGGCCCCGGTATTTTTTTGAAATGTCATGTCAAACACCTGTTTACTGTGTGCCGTCTCGCGCAAGACCCGCTAAAAAAAGACGACCATTGAAATCGGCAAGAGCATCCAAGAAGGTTGCATCCAAAGGCGCGTTCATTTGCTCTTCAAATATGTCTTTCAAAAGCATGGGCGTGATGGCAAGGCTGACGAAAGCCATGCGCAGGATATCCGCATTCACGGACGGAGCGATTTGCCCGTCGCTCTTCATCTCTTCAACATGTTGGGCGCCTTGCGTACGTCCTCGTTCCAGCAATTGCTGAATAAAACGCCGCCCCGGTCCCTGATTCAACGCCAGCACTTTCAAAATCAATTTTGGGAACTCGGGCCGCTCGGACATGGTCGTGTAGTAAATACCAAAAAAATCCCGGAAACCTTCCGTCGACTTCAGCAATTTTCCGTCCAACACATCCAAGAGCGGCTTCAAGGCCTCCCGGATCATTTCTTCGTAAAGCCCTTCTTTGTTGCCGAAGTAGTAGCGAATCATCGAAACGTTCGCATTGGCTTGCTCAGCAATTCTTCTGGTGGTGACCTTGTGGTACTCGTCAGCCAAGAAACAATCTTGGGCCGCAGACAACAATCGGTCCCGAACGGTATCGGAAGAGGGATCACGCATCGACATTTCCCATTTTCATATTCAAACAAACGTTAGCACCCGATATTTTACATCCACAGCGCTTTCATCAATCAATCGGCAGGATTTGATTGGTTTACAAACTTGCCAACACCCACATCGAAACAAAATGGAATCAACAAACCCGGGTTAGGCATTCCAAATTGACATGGTTTTATAATCTCACTATGACTTGGGCAGGGTGAAGGCCCCTGCCGCTCGCTGGCATATCGCCATGGTGAAGCCTTTTTTGACTCCATCCACCGATTTCAGTCGTGTGCGGCCCAATGGAAACGCGAGCCCCATTTACTTTCCGCATCAAAACACTGAATGAGGATTGTGATGAGTAAATCAACATTACCACCTTCGATCGCGACATTGAAAAATCAAGCAAAACGCCTGCGTGCTGTTTTGGCAAGCACAGGGCATTCAATTGGCCACAGTGGATCACTGGAACTGCTTGCGCATCAACATGGTTTCAAAGATTGGAATACCCTTCATGCCGCCATGCAGGCACGCGCACCTGCATGTCCCGTGGTGACGGGCGACCACGTGCAAGGGCACTATTTGGGCCAATTTTTCACAGGCACAGTCATGGGCATTCAAAATCTGATGAAATCAGATCGATTTCGCATAACATTGATGTTTGACGCCCCGGTTGATGTTGTGAAATTTGACAGTTGGTCCGCATTTCGCAGGCGGGTTTCGTGCATCATCACCCGTGATGGGTTGACCATAGAAAAAACATCGGACGGCAAGCCCCACTTAGTCCTTCAAGTGTAGATCATGGCGACAAACCGGAACTCAAGCGTAGCGTTCCCATGTTTGCGTACACAAAGTGGTGCCCAAAACAAAACCGCCGCCCAATGACGGGCGGCGGTTTGCTGTTTCAAGCTGCAAATTTGCTTACTTGGGCAGGCTCCACACCTCCGGCGCATCGTTCAAACGCTTGATCTGGGCCTGGCGTTGGGCTTCCATTTCTTTCGGCAGTTTGTCCCCAAACTTATCGAACAGGTTGATTTGGTCTTCGGCATCGGCCATGGCACCTGCGCGGTCGACTTCCATCAGATGTTCGAACGTATCCTTGGCGTAATCCAGGCCGTCCCAGGTGATGTCGTCGTGGGTCGGCATCACGCCAATGGGGCTTTCCACTGCGTTTTCGGCACGACCGTTCACCCGGTCCACAATCCATTTCAGCACGCGCATGTTTTGACCAAAGCCCGGCCACATGAATTTGCCGTTTTCATCTTTGCGGAACCAGTTGACGCGGAAGATCGCCGGCGGGTTGCTCAGCTTGGCGCCAAAGTCCACCCAATGCTGCCAGTAGTCACCCATGTTGTAGCCACAGAACGGCAACATGGCGAACGGATCACGACGGATGGCCGCCTGACCGACCGCTGCCGCCGTAGCTTCGGATCCCATGGTCGCGGCCATGTACACACCGTGGTTCCAATCAAAGGATTGATACGCCAATGGGAAGGTTTTGGACAAACGACCACCGAAGATAAACGCCGAAATCGGCACGCCCTTGGGATCTTCCCAAGCCGGGTCGATAGACGGACACTGGCTTGCAGGTGCGGTAAAGCGTGCATTGGGGTGTGCGGCCGGTGTTTCGGAATCAGGCGTCCAATCTTTGCCTTTCCAGTCGATGGCGTGCGCGGGCGGTTCGGACATATCTTCCCACCACACATCGTTGTCATCGGTGTGCGCAACATTGGTAAAAATACAATTTTTGGTCAGCGATTGCATGGCCGACGGATTGGATTGATCCGACGTGCCCGGGGCAACACCGAAATAACCATATTCCGGATTGATGGCATAAAGCCGCCCATCATCACCTGGCTTGATCCACGCGATGTCATCGCCCACGGTCCACACTTTCCAGCCTTCGAACCCTTCGGGCGGGATCAACATGGCCAGATTGGTTTTGCCACACGCCGATGGGAAGGCCGCGGCAACGTATGTTTTTTCGCCTTCGGGGCTTTCCAGGCCAACGATCAACATGTGTTCCGCCAGCCAGCCTTCATCACGCGCCATGGCGGATGCAATGCGCAACGCAAAGCATTTTTTGCCCAACAATGCATTGCCACCATAGCCAGAGCCAAACGACCAGATTTCACGGCTTTCTGGGAAGTGCACGATGTACTTTTCTGCGTTACACGGCCATTTGCTGTCGGCTTCACCTTCCGCCAGCGGCGCGCCAACGGAATGCACACACGGGACAAATTCACCATCCGTGCCCAAGACGTCCAAAACCTGAGACCCCATGCGGGTCATGATGCGCATGTTGGCTGCCGCATACGCACTGTCGGTCAACTGCACCCCAATGTGTGCAATGGGGGAGCCCAACGGCCCCATGGAAAACGGCACCACATACAAGGTGCGGCCCTGCATGCAACCGTCGAACAAGCCATCCAACGTCACACGCATGTCAGACGGAGCCATCCAGTTGTTGGTCGGCCCGGCGTCTTCTTCGCGTTCGGAACAAATGAACGTGCGGTCTTCGACACGCGCCACATCGGACGGATCGGAACACGCCAGATAGCTGCCCGGACGTTTTTCGTCGTTCAGTTTGATCAGGGTGCCCGCGTCCACCATTTCGGCACACATGCGGTCAAATTCTTCCTGGCTACCATCGCACCAATGAATAGCGGCCGGTTTTGTCAGCGCTGCAATCTCTTCGATCCAGGCATTGAGTCTGGCGTGCACCATGGGCGCCTCCGCACTGTTGAGCATCGTTTAGTGTCCTCCGAACGATAATTCACACCTCCCCAAGGGGCGTTTAGATTAACGAGCGAAACGCCCCCGTCAAAAGAAATTGTGCAGGTGCGAAAAGACCTTCTTTCACAAGGCCTTGCGCAGGCTTTTCCAGATTTTCCACAGAGGCTTTGACACAAAACCGTCAAAAAAACCCATGAACGGGGGATCAAGACTGGGAATCGGACTGAAATTTTTGATGAACGAACGACTTATTGGAGGCTGGGTTTGCTGTCGGACTTATCTTCAGTCTTAGCTGGGCGCACGCGATAGCGTGCCGGTATGGACTGGTCCAATTCCTCGAGCTGTTCACTCAACTGAGCAAGGCGCCCCTTGAGACTGAGAAGGAGTTTGGTCTGATCGTTCAAACGCTGATCAAGGGCCGATTGGCCTTCTTCAAAGCTTTTTGCCAAACGCGATGTTTTGGTGATGTCCTTATCCATATCGCGCAAGTTTTCACGCAGGGCCGCAATGTGCGCACGCACAAACTTTTCATTTTGGCTTTCAACTTTTTTGGCGACATCACTGGTCAGCCACAAAGCAACCATGGCAATGAAAAATGCAAGCAAAGCAAGGATGGTGGCGAAACCCATGAAAAACCTTGGACTATGACGAGCGTTCAACTGACCCAAAAGGTATGAACGCAAGTGGTTCGAATCAAGTTCCGGCGCAACAAACCGGAACGTGCAATTGAAGCAAAAAAAACCGCCCACGTGTAGTGGAAATCGGTACTGGATTGTATGTATATATTCAAAAAATTCTAAAAAACCACGTTCAACGTTGTACACGCTTAACTAGAGTCTGAAACCGCCCCCGCCACGATTTCAAATCCCGCGCCGGTGATTTGAAATCAAGCCGCATGTGTTTTCCCTTAGGTCCCGCCAACGTTACGCCATCGGCATCCACCCCCAACGCTTTCCACCCCCGCGCGGAACGCTTGGCGGCATATGCGAACGCAGTGCGCAAGTCGGCCAACGCGCCCTCATTGAGGGATATAAGCAATGTTTCTCGCGCCGCCGCAATATCTGGGGCTGAGGTCAAATAATCAGCAGCCTTGAGCCACTTTGCAACACCGAAACCACCGACGTAGTGTATTTTGTCAATTTCCATGCGCCACAGGGCAAAATCCCCAAAACCGGCGTACAACGCGGCACCGGGATGGTGGGCGAGATAAAGATCGCGGGCCGCTTCTTGTTCGTCATCAGGCAGCTTTTCAACCCGGCCCACCAATGTGCAACGCGCGCCTTCCAATGGATTTTGTGCATCGCTCGGGGCTTCCAGAAGCACCGAAGCGCGGCTGTCCGCCATCAAGTCTTGCGTGTGTGCGGCCAAAGTCGAAAACAAAAACAACGGTGCACCGTCCACACCCACGGCCACACCGACCTTGGAAACATAAGGTTGGCCTTTGGCCTCGGGGCGCGCGGCACGCCGTGTGGTCGCCAGGGCGCCTTTCAGTGCACCGCGAACAATCAGGCGTGCTTCACGCGCCACTGTTTTCACTTTGGTTTTCACGGACAGATCCCGATCAAACGTTGATGTGGCGCAACACCAAGTCACGCAATGTCACGATGCCCACCGGGGCGCGCTGTTCATCCACCACCAAACCACGTGAAACGCCGAATTGCACCAACAAGCGCACGGCATAGCGAATGTTCATGTCTTTGGGCACGGTCAAGACCGGCTTAGACATGATTTCGTAGACATTGACCCGTTCGGGCGATCGGTTTTCCGCAATCACATGCTTGGCGATGTCTGAGACCACAACAAGTCCGTATTCATCCGATTCGTCACGGCGTTCGGCAACCAAGGAACTGACGCCCGCATCGTGCATTTTCAACACGGCATCTTGTACCGTGGCTGTCGCATCGATGGTCGCGATGGTCGTGGACATGATGTCTTCGACTTTGACATAACTTTTTTCGGTCATAGCTCTTTCTCGACTTCATCAATCAACGTTGGCAACTGGGTGGACAGGCCGACCGCATCCTCAAGCGCAATTTGACATGCGATGCCTGCACCTGGTTGTTCATCGAATTTGCCCGCCTCGGCGATGGTTTCAAGAATTTCGCGTGCAATGGGTTCGGCGACCAAAAACAGCACGATATCGCGCTGCGCCGCCAGGTCCAGCCCCAAAAAGGTTTTTTCCTTTTTCAGACCTTCGCCTTGGGCACTGGTGATCACGGTCGCCCCTGTGGCGCCCTTATCACGCGCCGCATCAATCACCGTTTGGGTAATATCATCGTTCACAAGAGCCATTATCATTTTGAGGTTCATGGGTTCGTCTCCTTTTCCCCCTCTTGATCTTTTTTCTGCCTTCGTGCCTGAACCCATTCGACGATATTGGCGTACGCCAAGACCGCCATAATGGGGAAAAGGCTGGCGAAAGCAATCAGTCCAAAACCGTCCAAAACCGGACTGCGTCCGGGAATGGTCGATGCCAACCCCAATCCCAACGCCGTGACCACCGGAACCGTCACCGTAGATGTGGTGACGCCACCACTGTCATAAGCCAAGGCGATGATGAATTTTGAGGCCCAGATGGTCTGGATGATGACCACCACATAGCCTGCTATGATATACCAGTGTAGTGGTGTGCCTGACACAATGCGGTACGTCCCCAACGACACGCCCACGGCAACACCGATGGCCACCGCAACGCGTAAACCCCAGGCCTTGATCGCACCGCCTGAAATTTGTTCAGCCTTTATGGCGACCGCAATTAAGGACGGTTCCGCTGCCGTGGTGGCGAACCCGATGGCGGCGGCAAATGCATAAACCCACAGGTAGTCCAGCCAATTGACCTTGCCCAACAGTGCATCACCGCCCAAAAATTGTGGATCCGTCAATTGGCGCGCCATGGTTTCCCCAACGGGGAATAGGGCCATTTCCAATCCAACCAGGAACAGCGTCAAACCGATCAACACATACAAAAAGCCCACGGCGATACGTTTGGGGTTGGGTGGCATGCGCCGCAACGCCACCACCTGAAAAAACACCAAAAGCGCGGCGATGGGCGCAACATCGAACACTTCTTCCCAAGCGGTGTGCAAGATGTGATTGAAAAGGTCCATCATCTCAGTACACCATGCCGTAGATCATCACGAACATCATCGGCGTCAAACTGGCGAACGCGATCAGGCCGAAACCATCGACCATCGGATTGCGCCCACGAATGGATGTCGCCAACCCAACACCCAAGGCCGTCACCAGCGGCACCGTAATGGTGGATGTCGTAACGCCGCCACTGTCGTAGGCGATCCCGACAATTTCAGGCGGTGCAAAAAACGTCAGCACCACCACGCCCAAATACCCCGCAATAATCACCCATTGAATGGGCCAACCCTTAATGATGCGCACCACACCGACAACGATGGCGATCCCCACCGACAGGGCCACCGTCATACGCAAACCGTAGGCGTAACTGTCCAAAGTCTCTTCATTGTTTAAAATCAGTCCCCCTTCGGCCACGGTTTTGGCGGCTTCCGCCGCCACCGCAATCAGCGCCGGTTCGGCCACCGTGGTGCCAAACCCTAAGGCAAATGCAAATCCCAACAGCCACACCACACTGCCTTTTTTGGCAAATGCCTGGGCCATTGTTTCACCCAACGGAAACAAGCCCATTTCCAAACCGCGCACAAAAAACGCCAGCCCCAGGATCACCAACACCGTGCCGATGACAATGTCGCCCAGATTGGGAAACGGTTGGCGAATGACCACAGCCTGAAAAAACGTGATCACCACCACAATGGGCAGCAAGTCACGTCCGGCTTCCATCAACAAACGCGCCAACCCTTTGGCAATTTTTAGGAATTCACCCACTTAAGGCCCCGTTCCCCCACGGATTGAAGGGAAAATATCAACGGTTCAAGACAGTTTGTTTGCGTGTGTCGTTTATACTTGGACGGGGTTATCAAAATGTTTGAAAAGACAAAATCAAAGCCGTCATCAAACTCAACAGACCGATGACAACGACTATAGGGTCGATCACAGGTTTCTCAACCGCCTTGGCGCGAACCCGTGCCCGAGATGTTTTTTGCATCTCTGTTTGACGTGCTCGATCATGATAAGCGCTGCGCATCGTCGACCTCCGCTTTCGGTACCTATAATATCGGCGCCCGTTTGGTGCCTTGTTGCAACTATAATTTTGCCACAAAGCAAAGGTCAATTGGGATTCAGCCACAACACACACTTTTTTTGCCAAGGTGCGCCCCATTTCGGGGTAAGCTTGCCCCTTACCGACGTTGGAGCCGAATATGTCCCAGACCATCGCCCTGGTTGATGACGACCGCAACATCCT
>Ga0070729_10005187_pt1 | contig 13633 bp, 7 predicted proteins | sample tdDd472_FD_66725 | JGI IMG/M metagenome (GOLD analysis project Ga0070729, IMG submission 66725) | Marine sediment microbial communities from the Atlantic coast under amendment with organic carbon and nitrate - tdDd47.2 | ecosystem: Environmental > Aquatic > Marine > Coastal > Sediment | place...
TTTTGAATCAATCCCCAGGGGATTATCCAATAGCGTTTGAGAATTGGATACAAGAACCACTTTAAAATAACTCTATCACTCATTACTATTATAATAATCATTTATTCTTTCTAAAAAGAAATAAGCCAATATATTCATGTCAGCCGATTATTTATCATTTCGATAAGCTACTGCAAAATAATTCCCTCAACAACACCAGTTATGAGTCTTCATAAACTCACAACAGAAAACAATCTTCAGTGATCCGGCTCAAGAGCGTTAAATAAGGCGAATAACCCATCCGGTGTAATTTTCTGGTACCTGAATAATTATTAAAATTGTAAAAAGGGGTGGGCGTATTATCAATTTTATAATAGAGGGGTTATTAAAATGATAATCGGTTACTTCAAAGAGAAAATAAACATGCCGAATAAGTATCAAAATGATAAAAATGGTATTGGCATTAAAAATGTATTAAATCTTTTTTTATCACTTACGGGTAAATTTTGATCGGAAATCTTAACATAGCTGACAGTATGGTTATTCTTGGTTATTTTTTAATAACCCTGCTGATAGTTATTTATCATTTCAGGGATAAAGATCAAAAAAAATCCGATTATTTTCTTGCCGGAAGAAATCTTGGATGGTTTGCTGTTGGAATGTCATTATTCGCGACAAATATCTCCAGTGAGCACATTGTTGGTTTAGCAGGTTCCGGTGCTTCACGTGGCTTGGCGGTAGGGCAGTTCGAATGGTTTGCAATTTTTATTCTGCTGCTGTTGGGTTGGTTTTTTGCTCCACTTTTTTTGAAGACAAAAGTTTACACCGTCCCACAACTATTCGAAATGCGATTCGACCACCGTTCAAAAATGTACCTCACTTATGTTTCCATTCTCGCTTATGTAATTACCAAAATTTCAGTAACAATATTTGCCGGCGGGTTATTGCTCCGCGAGGTCTTGGGCTGGGATCTTTTTACTTCTGCCGTTGTGATGGTGTTACTCACCGGTATATATACACTTACAGGCGGGATGTATGCTGTTGTGAGAACACAGATATTCCAGGGGATAGTTATTATTGCCGGTTCAGCCATGCTCACTATTTTCGGTTTAAAGGAGGTAGGGGGTATTTCAGCGCTGGTAGACAAACTGCCCACGGATTATTTTATTTTATTCAAACCTATGTCTGACCCTGATTTCCCATGGACAGGTATAATATTTGGGGCTCCGATTATCGCAATATGGTACTGGTGTACTGACCAGTACATGGTGCAGCGAATATTAAGTGCCAAGGGAATTGAAGATGCCAGGCGTGGTAGTTTATTCGCGGCATTCTTAAAATTATTACCCGTTTTTATTTTTGTATTACCGGGATTGATTGCCGTAGTATTATATCCCGAGGTAAAAGGTGATGCGGCTTTCCCATTTCTTGTAACCAGCTCTTTGCTTCCTGCCGGGATTAAAGGTTTGGTTGTTGCCGGATTGATTGCTGCTCTAATGTCTTCTCTCGCGAGTGTATTTCACAGCACTGCTACTCTTTATACTTTTGATATTTACAGCCCGAAACACCCGGAAGCATCTGATAGAAAACTTGTTCTTGTAGGGAGACTTGCAGTAACAGTAACGGTTATTTCAGCGATACTATGGGTTCCGCTTATCAAAATAATAAGCACTAGCGTGTATGTATATTTACAAAGCATTCAGGCATATATTGCCCCGCCGATTGCAGCGGTGTTTCTTTTTGGTTTTTTCTGGAAAGGGGCAAATGCCAATGGCGCAATTTATACACTTGTAAGTGGCGGCTTTTTAGGTCTTTTAAAGCTTATCGCGGAAATATCAACTACCAACCAATTTATAGACAATCCATTTTTAACTTTTGTAGCGGGGATAAATTATCTCCATTTCGCAATTTTGCTTTTCATTTTTTCAACAATCGTGCTCGTGTCGGTTAGTCTTTATAGTGAAAAAAATAAAGTATTCGACACAAAATTATACAACTACGGGATTCACGTGGGGATAAATGTATTAAAACAAAGCGGAGTAACACTCAGAAAGCTTAACGTGAAAAAAAGGGAAATAGCGATGTTCTGTTTCCTGATTGTAGCAGCCGTGGCTTTTTGGACCATTTTAGCATAAATAACCAGTATTTTCTAATTGGAGGTTAAACAATGAAAAACCTACTTACTTTTTTAACGTTAATGATTCTTGCTTCTGCAATGTTTTCGCAGACTCAAGTAGTTGACGATTATGAAACAGCACAGGATACAACTTATTGGACTCTTGTTCTTTCCGATAATGCTGATCCTGAAATTTCTCATATTGACTATTCATATATTGCGGACCCGATACACGAAGGTTCACAATCAATGCGTATTGATTACGCTTGCCAGGATATTGAGACTTATGGTGGATTTGGTAAACTTGAACACTGGTATCCAGATTCAACAGGGTATTTTGATTTTTCAAATTATGATAGCCTTAGTATCTGGTATTATAATGCAACTCCACAGGATTCTACAGGACGCGTTCACTTAAGAATTCAATTTTATGATGCAAGTGACTCACCAAATGGTCCTAACACTTATTCTGCTAATGACACAGAATTGTACTATTCTTTTCATTATATATTAGATAACGAACCGGGTTGGAATAATATCCGCATGCCCATGATAAGAAATGACGACTGGGATGGTAACGGATTTAACCTAACAGGTTGGAGCGGGATCCCCGGTAACGGCGAATTAGACCTGGATAAAATTAAAGGTTACGGATTTGAATTTTCGATAAGTGGATCAGGCTCCGGTGATGTTTCTACCGGTGCGATAATTTTTGACCAGTTTGAACTTGTTGGTATTGCTGAAAAACCATTTTTAATCTTTAATGGTAAATTTTTAGATTCCCGTTTAGCTCAGTTTACATGGGGTCAGTCTACTCTTGAACTAGTAGAAGGCGGTGGCGAAGACCCGGCAACAAATTCTCTAAAATGGGTTCTTGGCGACGAATGGGCAAACGGTTTCACCGGTGCGGGTTGGAATATTGACCCGGCAGTTGACAGAGGTTTTAGATGGCAATATGATTCACTTAAATTTAAAATGAAAGCTCAGACTGGTACAAGCACTTTGAGAGCACAATTTGAATCAGGCGCTAATGGTGCTGTAGGTTATGATTTTGAACCAACTGCAGATGGCAGCTGGCATGATTATGCGCTTCCATTGCGTGACTTCATCGTGGTTGATAATAAAGTTGATTTTGATCCAGCTCATCTTACCGTATTCCAGTTCATGGCCCCGGGTACTGCTACCGCCGGTCAGGTAGTGGAATTTGATTATGTCTGGACTGGCAACCCGATTATTGACGTTGTTGCACCTGCAGCTCCTGAAGGAATAACCGGCTCTGCAGATTCTTATTTGAATGTTGTTACCTGGCTTGATGTACCTAACGAAGCAGGCGAAACTTATAATGTTTATTATAGCACAGAACCAATTACTGATGTTCATGCAGCAGGCGTTGAGATGGTTGCCAATGGTATTGCTGAAGGTATCCAGGCGGCAGAACATGTTCTTTTGGCTCCAGCAAGTGATCAGACAGTTAGCTATTATTATGCTGTTGTTTGTTTTGATTCTTTTGGTAACGAAAGTGAAGCTGGTGTAACTGCTTCCGCTGTTCCAAATACTGCAAAAGGTGTTACAGTTATTCATCCTACAGCTCCAACCGGTTTTGTTGCCGATGGTAATTTTGGTGACTGGGCAGGTATTCCAAGTTTCAGAATGTATCCTTCAGATGGTAGTGGGTCAGTTGTAACAAACACTACAATTGATGGTGATGCTGACTTATCAGCTGATGTTTACGTTGCCATGGATGATGATTTCCTTTATATCGGATATGATATTGAAGATGACGTTGTAAGTTCTGACACTTCTTTCTCTTCATGGTTAATTGACTCTCCTGACTTATACATCGGTTTGTATAACTGGCACGGTCCATCTCATGTTAGTTACCAGAGAGGCGACGAGCCTGATTATCACTTCAGATTTAACAGCAACAAAGTTATCATTGATAACCTTGGTTCTGCAACAGTTATGTCTGTAGCAAACGCGAATTATTATTGGGGAGAAAAATTCCCATCAGGTTATTCTGTTGAAGCGAAAATATCATTGGATTCTCTCGCGAAAATTGGCAAAGATGCAAGATTTTTACCTGATGTTGGTAAACGTATCCCGATAGATTTTTCAATCAATGATAATGATACTGAAAATTCTGATGTACGTGATGGTATTTTAACTTATTCGCCGAAAAACGAAGATTTATCATATTCTGATGTTTCACGCTGGAGTTACACCTGGATTGGTGAACAATGGGTTAGTGCAGTAGATGATGAATCCGGCAACATGCCTTTAACTTTCGGACTTGAACAAAATTATCCTAATCCATTTAACCCTGCAACAAGCATCAGATTCTCGATACCTGAAGCTTCAAGGGTAACTTTGGAAGTATATAATATTCTTGGTGAGAGAGTAACAACTTTGGTTGATGCGATGAAAGAAGCAGGTGTTCATACTGTTAATTTCAATGCCTCTGCACTCTCAAGTGGTGTATATATCTATCACCTTAAAGCCGGTGAATTTGTAAATACCAAAAAAATGCTATTGTTGAAGTAATTTCTTCACGGGTGTGGTTGAAAAACCACACCCTTTAATTTTATGATTTTTATTTGACTAATTTGACGAGGAGGACATGAAACCTACCAGAATTTGGTACTTCGCTGTCTTAAATACATTACTCCTTTTTCTCCTCTGTAACGGATTAATTTTCGCGGGACAGACAGGTAAAATATCAGGATATATAACCGATGCGGAAACAGGTGAGCCTGTAATTGGCGCAAACGTTATCCTGGAGGGTACTTTTTTCGGTGCTGCCTGCGATATCGAAGGTTATTTTTTCATAAATAATATTCCGCCGGGAAAATACAAGGTTGTAGTGAGCGCGATCGGGTATAAAAAAACTACTGTAACCGATGTGCTTGTAAAAATTGATCTTACAACTTCCGTTGATGTTGCCCTTCACACGGATGTTCTTGAACTTGGTGAAGAAGTTGTAATTCAGGCTAAAAAGCCTTTGATTCAAAAAGATTTAACCTCAACTTCGGTTACTGTTTCTTCAGATGATATTAAAATGATTCCTGTTGAAAATATCCAGCAGGTTGTTAATCTTCAAGCCGGTGTAATGGCTGGCCACTTCAGGGGTGGAAGACTTGGTGAAGTTGCGTACCTGGTTGACGGTATCTCCGTTACCGACGCATATAATGGTTCAATTTCGGTTGAAGTAGAAAACAGCTCTGTTCGTCAACTTGAAGTAATTTCCGGTACTTTTAACGCCGAGTATGGGCAGGCATTATCAGGTATCGTAAATATTGTTACAAAGGAAGGTTCTCCTACAAAATTTGAGGGGAGTGTTTCCGGTTTTATCGGTAACTATCTTGCAGGCGACAGCCAACTTTTCCCAAATGCAGACAGATTATCATTAAACGGGCCAAAAGATTTCCAGTTTTCTCTTAGCGGTCCAACCAAAGTATTATCAAATTTAACGTTTTTCATGACCGGTCGTTATTTTAGCGAGGAAGGATATCTTTACGGTAAAAGGGTTTATAATACTACAGATTTTTTCCCTTATTTCCCAACAGGAGACCTCGAATACGTTCCGATGAACCCGTACGAGAAAAAATCGTTTAACGGTAAACTTACTTACGCATTACAAAATTGGAAATTCAGTTATTCATTGTTTTTTGATAATAACTGGAATAAATATTATGATCACGCTTACAGATGGGCGCCTGATGGAATCATGAATCATTATCGTGATAACATGATTCATAACTTTCAAGCGTTTTATTATCCTAATAACAGTACTTACGCGAGTTTAAAAGTATCGTCAAATCTTCATAAATACTATGGTTACCTTTATGAAGACCCGTTTGATTCAAGATACGTTTCACCCCAGGCAGGCGTACCAACTTCAGGATATACATACAGATTTGGGGGAAACCAGGTAAACCGCTATGAAAGAAACACGCTTACTTACATAGCCCAGTTCGCGGTTGAATCACAGCTTTCAAAAGAACATAAGGTGAAATTAGGCGGAGAAACGCGTATTCACAATATGTTTAATCATGGTAAAGATATCGTCAACCTTACAGAAGATCAGGAAGATGAGAACGGGTTCCCGCTGTTCACGCTTGGTTACAGGCAGGAGCATACGGAGGGGAACCAGTTATATCAAAAGTATCCATACGAGTATTCAGTTTATATTCAGGATAAGATGGAATATGATATCATGATAATCAATTTCGGATTACGCTATGATTATTTTAACTCAAATTCCACATTACCTGCTGATCTTAAAAACCCGTTGAACAACCCGGATCTACCCGGTTATAATCAAACGGTTGATTCGGAGCCGGAATCTCAGATTAGTCCTCGTTTGGGTGTGTCATTCCCGATAAGTGACAAAGGTGCGATTTATTTCTCTTACGGGCACTTTTTGCAGATTCCCCGTTTTGAAAATTTGTACCTGAATGATGAATACCTGATTAATCAGGGTGCTTCGTTATCATCAATTACAGGTAATCCTAACCTAAAAGTTGAAAGAAGAATCCAGTATGAAGTTGGGTTGCAGCAAGTTGTATTTCCAAATGTTTCATTAGACCTCACGGTTTATTACAGTGATATTCGTAACCTTCTGGGGATGGAAATTATAAATACATACGAGGGCTTTAAATATGCCCGTTTTACCAACCGTGATTATGGTAACGTGAAAGGATTTATTGTAGCGTTTGATAAACGTTTCGCCGATTATTTCAGTGCGAAAGTTGACTATACTTATCAGGTTGCCGAAGGTAATGCTTCCGATCCTTACGCTGTTTATAACGATAATCAAACAGACCCACCCGTGGAATCTGAGAAGAAAAACGTACCGTTGGATTGGGATCAGCGTTCTACCCTTAATCTAACTGCAAACGTTGGTGATCCCGGCGACTGGATGCTTGGTTTTATTTTCAGTTATGGTTCGGGAACACCTTATACAGAAGATATTCGCGTGTCTAATGGTGTACGATTTGAAAATGGTGGAAGAAAACCAACCTTCTTAAATCTTGATTTAAGAGCCGACAAGTTTTTTAATGTTGCCGGATTAAATTTACATACGTACCTGTGGGTATATAATGTACTTGATATAAGAAATGAATACGGAGTTTATGCCACAACAGGCAGAGCAAATTCCGATTTGAATACAAAATTTGCCGGTGAAATTATCGGTCTTAATACAATTGAACAATATGTGAGTAATCCAAGTATGTACTCGTCACCAAGACAGGTAAGACTTGGATTCAGTGTAGGATTCTAAACTAAACTATAGATACAGGAGAACCCTGATGTATCGAAAATTTTTGATAATACTTTTATTTCTGATTTCGGGAATAATTTCAGCGCAGATAAGTCAGCAAACGCAGGATTACCGGAACGATTCATACGGGGATATACAGTTTCGCCGTGAAGGAACGATGGATGGTAATCAGGTGCGAACATTGTTTTATAACAATGGTGAAGTCGGGCAATGGCCATTTCAGCCATCCGGCGAGTGGCCAAAAGGAACAGGCCACAGTTACCTTGATGGTGTTGCTGTAATAATTGCCACGGAAATAGTTGCACCTGGAAACAATCAGATTGTCCACCCGCTTGAATGTTCATACCGCGAATGGATGGATAAAGACCCCGTTACCGGATTGATTTGGGGACTTGAGCCTGTACCAGGCTATATGAATGTAAATGCTACTTATCCGGCAATAAATACCAACCCGAATTCATGGCCTACAAGCTGGCCTAAAGCCTTACCCGACATAGATGTTGCTGATACTACATGGGACGGTTTGTGGTATGGATATTTCGGTAAAGGTATCGCGAACTCGGATTTTGAAACATTTTTTGTAATGGATGATTCGAAGGATAAAGAGTTTACCCGCTCTCCTTATAAATATTTTCCAATTGCCAATGATTCAGCGCGCGGTGGATTGGGTTTGAGAGTAGAGGTTAGAGGATTTCAGTGGTCACACGTTTTGGCAGAAGATATAATATTCTGGCATTACGATATCGTGAACCTTAGCGATTCTTTGTATGATAAATCGATTTTCGGTTTCTATACTGATACAGGCGTTGGCGGCTCGGATGATAGTGATGACGACAACGCGAGTTACGATACTCAACTTGACCTTGCCTATGCTTTTGATGATGATGGTAAGGGGGTTCCCGGCAGTTGGCCAACCGGTTATTTCGGTTATGCATATTTGGAAAGTCCCGGTAATGCAACGAATGGCATAGATGATGACGAAGATGGTATCATTGATGAAAGAAGAGATGACGGCATCGATAATGATGGTGACTGGACAACATTTCTTGATCTGAATGGTAACGGAGTTTGGGACCCTGAAGCAAATGAGCCTCTTAATGATGACCTCGGGCAGGATGGGATTGGTCCGTTGGATCGCCAGTACACCGGAGCAGATTTTGGCGAGGGTGATGGTATTCCTACAGCGGGCGAACCTAACTTTGATGCCAAAGATATTGACGAATCAGACATGATTGGTTTGACAAGTCTTTCAATTTACAGACTTGGTCAGCAAGGTGCCGGTGGCGGTTGGCCGAAAGATGATGAATCGATGTGGAATCGTATCAGCTATTTAAACTTTGATACTACACTTCAACGTGCTAATATATCCATGGCATTCGCATCAGGTCCTTTCCCTCTTGATGTAAACAGGAGAGAACGTTTTTCAATGGCGCTGGTTTTCGGCAGCGATCTTGAAGACCTGGTTTTTAATAAAGAGACGGTACAGGAAATTTATAATGCGAATTATAACTTTTCAAAACCTCCACTAAAACCTTCAGTTACTGCAGTACCCGGTGATAAAAAAGTATTCTTGTACTGGGATGATATTGCAGAAGAATCCCGTGATCCGTTTCTTGGTTACGATATTCCCGATGACCCTACATCCGGGTACAAGAAGGATTTTGAGGGTTACATGATTTACAGGAGTACTGAACCGGAATTTAATGATATCAAAATTATAACGGACTCGAAAGGTGAATCAAAATTCTGGAAACCAATAGCACAATTTGATCTTATTGATGATATTGAAGGTCCTGACCCGGTTGGTATTAACGGTGCACATTTCTGGCGTGGAAATAATTCCGGCTTGCAGCATTCATTTGTTGATGAGGATGTCGTAAACGGGCAGCAATATTATTATGCAGTTGTATCTTATGACATGGGTGATCCAACCTTTGGTACAAAAGGGTTAACACCTTCTGAATGTACGAAAATTATTACTGAAGATTTTGCGGGCAATATTCAGTTTGTTGATATTAACTGTGCTGTTGTAACGCCAAATTCTCCGGCTGCCGGATACAATCCGCCACAAATATCAGGTGCAACAGATAAACTTGTTTCAGGTATTGGAACCGGTTCACTTAATGTAACTATCCTGAATGCCGCGGAAATACTCGAAGGTGCCAAGTATGAAATCGGGTTCCATTCTACAGGTGAAATTCCGAATTATGCTTCAAGTTCTGCATACATCGCCAGAACATTCAGCGGTGCAACAGATACTATTGTTACTTCATTTCTTGCTGATGAATTTGGTTCGACAAAAACTACACAGCCATTTGACGGACTCACCGTCTCTGTAGTGAATGATACAGCCACAGGGATAGTTGATACTTCAACAGGCTGGTTAGTTGGTACAAGTAATCTTACAATGCGTGTATCACCAAATACCGGTAACCCTACAAATAAAAACCTCGCGTGGCCGGGTAACTACGAGATCAAGTTTTATGATCAAGTAAAAGACACTTCATTTGGTACTGGTTTGGAGGTTAATTTTATTATAACCAACACTATCACGGGTAAACAGTGCGATTTTTACATCGTTGATGATTTTGATGATGGATTCGATATTGGTGATGATATTATTATCATGGAATATCTTGATAGTTCACCAAGTTCATGGCGTTTTACCTGGAAGATTGAATATCATGCTCCGGGTATCCCAAATGTTCAGCCTAAAGAGCCTGTTGCCGGTGATATATTCCAGATTAAAACAAGAAAAGAGTTTTATGAAGGTGATTATTTTACATTTTCCACTTTGGCAGCAAATGTAAACAAAACAGAAGCAAAAACTGAACTTACTGAAATATCTGTCGTGCCAAATCCTTATATAGCCTCAGCAAGCTGGGAGAAAAGAAACATTTACCAGACAGGCAGGGGTGAGAGAAGAATTGATTTTATCAATCTTCCGGCCGAGTGTACAATCAGAATATATACCATCGCCGGATCATTGGTTAAAACATTATATAAAGAGTATTCACCTACCGACGGAACTCTCTCCTGGAATCTTGTAACAGAAGACGGGACGGAAGTAGCCTACGGAATTTATATTTATCATGTAGATGCTCCCGAAGTTGGTGAGCACATTGGAAAATTTGCACTAATCAAATAGCGGATGGTGAAAGAATATGAACCGATTTTTTATAAATATTTTTGTGGTACTTTCACTTTCGATTACTCTTTTTGCGCAAAGTAATACAAGCGTATCGAAAAGGGGAACTACCGCTGCACAATTTCTTAATATCAGTCAGGGTGCGAGAGCTTCTGCGATGGGTAGCGCTTTTGTTGCAGTTGCAGATGATCCTTCTGCCTTGTACTGGAACGTTGCCGGCTTGGCCAGGCTTGAAAATGGTGTGATGATCGATCACACCCAGTGGATTGCAGATATTGGTTACGATTTTGTAGCCATAAACTATAATCTGGGCGGTTTTGGTGCACTTGGGATAAGCCTTACAAACTCTGATATTGGTGATATGAAAGTCACAACTATTGAAGAGCCATCGGGAACCGGTGAAACATTTACCGCCAGGGACCTCTCATTCAGTATTGCCTGGGCGATAAATCTAACTGATAATTTCTCGATAGGGTTTAATCCGAAAGTAATTTATCAGAGTATCTGGCGAATGAATGATTTCGCGATAGCCGCTGACATGGGTATTCTTTATAATACCCCGTTCAAGGGAATAACGCTTGGAATGTCAATTACCAACTTTGGTCCGAAGATGCAATTACAGGGTACCAATACCACGATATTGTATGATGCGGATACCGAATCTTCAGGAAATAACAACAGAATTCCGGCAAATCTAAGCACGGAAGAGTGGGACTTGCCTTTAGGCTTTAAGGTTGGTATCTCGTACAAGAACGTGTTTTCGGACATGCATAAAATATTACTTGCAGTTGACGCATCACATCCGAATGATAACTACGAGAGCATCAATCTTGGTGGTGAATACGTATTTAACGAACGTTTTGCCATCAGGGGCGGGTATAAATCATTATTCCTTGATGAATCTGAAGAGAGTTTTACTCTCGGAGCCGGTTTAAGACAGCTTGTTGTTGGAAATGTAAGTATAAGAGTTGACTACATGTACGGCGATTTCGGCAGATTAAAAGAGATTCAAAAATTTTCAATCGGCGTGAATTTTTAGTCTATGAAAAGATTGACGGCAATATTGGTAATAGTTCTGGCGGTAATATCAAATGTTACCGCCGCGAGCGTTCTGGTGAATCAACTTGGATACACCTGTGAGAGCAAAAAGTTAGTTTACACTACCGATGGTTCATCAGGGTTTAAGGTATTTAACTCACAGACCGATGCGGAAGTGTTTTCAGGACTTTTTGTCGCGAATGATACGGTTGATCCTCTTACCGGACTAGTATTTTATATCGGTGAGTTTTCTGATCTTACAAGTGAAGGCACTTATTACATTAAGACAGATGCAGAGAATGTTTCTGTAACTTTCAGTATTGCCGATACAATCTTTAACAAACTTTATAATGCATCGTTAAAAGGTTTTTATTTTCAACGCTGCGGGAGCCAGTTATATATGGCGCACGCCGGGGAGTATCAGCATTTAAGGTGCCATAAATTTGACGGGTATTTTCATGAAACCTCCGGTGAAAGTGGATTTAAACTTTCAACAGGAGGTTGGCATGATGCCGGCGATTTTGGCAAATACGTTGTTAATGCCGGTATTTCGGTTGGTACAATGCTTCTTGCCTATGAGGTTTTCCCCGAAAGGTTTTATCATGATAATATTGGTATCCCGGAAAGTGGGAATGGTGTTCCTGATTTACTCGATGAAGTGAGGTACGAATTAAAGTGGCTTCTCACGATGCAGCATACTAACGGAGGCGTGTTCACCAAATTAACACCGGAGGTTTTTGCCGGTATGATCATGCCACAGCTTGATGAATCAACGAGGAATATTTATCAAATATCAAGTACGGCAACCGGAGATTTCGCTGCGATGATGGCGATGGCTTATCGTATTTACAAAAATTACGATGAGGTTTTCGCGAACTCTTGTCTTGAAGCATCACTTTCAGCCTGGCAATATTTACATGAGCACCCCGGTATTGTTCCTGCAGGAGGTTTTACAAATCCCACTGGTACAATCACGGGTGAATATGGAGATGGGAACGACCGGGATGAACGCTTGTGGGCATCGGTTGAGCTTTATAAATCTACAGGTGATATTGAATACCAGAATTATTTTCTTCTGAATATTGGTTCAATGAATCTTTTTGATGGAAGTTTAGGGTGGCAGAATGTTAAAAATCTGGCATTCCTCTCTTATATATACAGCGGGATTGACGGGGATGAAGGAACTATTGAAACCCTAAGTAATTCGTTAATAGCTTATTGTGACAATCTGAAACTAATTGCAGAAACAAACCGGTTAAAGTTGACGCTTAAAAACGGAGATTTTTACTGGGGGAGCAATTCTTTCGTTCTTAATAACACTATAATGCTTATCAATGCATACAATCTTACAAATGAAATAAAATATTACGATCTGGCTTTGGCACAATTAGATTATATTCTAGGGGTCAATGCCCATGATATATCGTTCATAACCGGAGTTGGAGAAAAAAGTTTACTACACCCGCACCATCGGCAATCAGAAGCAGATAATATTGAAGCACCGGTTCCGGGTTTACTTTCCGGCGGACCGAATCAATATCTGAGCGACCCGACTTTACAATCTTTGTTTAACAGCTCAACTCCCCCCGCCATGTGTTTTGTAGATGATGTTGATAGTTACGCATCAAATGAAATTGCTATAAACTGGAATTCTCCTCTTGTTTTTGCTGCAGGTTATTTCAATCGTTATAATATTCTTCCTGTTGATGATTTGAAGGGCTCTACAATTGAGAAAGGATTCAGGTTATTACCTAATTATCCCAATCCGTTTAATGGAAACACTATAATAAAATTCTACCTGGAGTATTCTATGCCGGTAGAGTTCAAGGTATATGACATTCAGGGAAAATTAGTTTACAGTAATAGTATACTGGCAAACCGGGGTGAAAACAGTTTTAAATGGTCACCTGAAAGTAGTGGTGGCAGAGCTCTTAGTTCGGGTGTTTACTTTTACCGGTTTGAAGGGGAGTTAAGTTCACCGGTGGATAAACTGGTATTTCTTAAATAATTTTGATGATTTTTTGCTTTTGGAGACACTATGAAAGGAATAGTACTAAGTTTTATTTTTATT
>Ga0070729_10005192_pt1 | contig 13625 bp, 10 predicted proteins | sample tdDd472_FD_66725 | JGI IMG/M metagenome (GOLD analysis project Ga0070729, IMG submission 66725) | Marine sediment microbial communities from the Atlantic coast under amendment with organic carbon and nitrate - tdDd47.2 | ecosystem: Environmental > Aquatic > Marine > Coastal > Sediment | place...
TTATAATTAGGAGATAATTCCCATGGCTGATATGATCCTTTTTCTACGGTGTTACTAGAAAAAAGCTCATGATCGTTAATATCTACAGTATTATAAATGATTGCTTTTCTAAAAAAAGGATCTGGCTGAATAAATAATATAATTAAACCTAGTAAAAGCGATAGAGGCAAATAAATTTTGAGTATTTTTTTCATAATATTTTTTTATAAAGCTTTCAACATACCAGAAAAGACAATTACAATTCAAGCTTGTATATGTTATGAAAGCTTTATCCTGTTGGTGATAATCTATTTAAATGTTTATTTAAAATTGATAGTAAAACTTTTGGTTTCACTGGCTTTATAAGGTAATCATTCATGCCAGAATCGAGACCTTTGTCAATATCTCCAGGCATGGCATATGCCGATTGAGAGACTATAGGGATATCTTGGTTTATCTTCTTGATTCTTCGGGTTGCTTCATAACCATCCATTTCTGGCATTTTAATATCCATAATTATGATATCGATATTCTTATTCTTTTTAAAAATTTCAACGGCCTCTTTACCATTCATTGCTTTAAGCACACGGGCTTTTGTAATTTTCAAAACTTCTTCAATATAAATGTAATTTGCGGGTTCATCTTCTGCTACCAAAATTGTTTTGTTTTCCCAGTTATAATTATCAGAAATATCAATGGTTTGAATATTTTCTTCAGCTTTTTCTATTCTGTCAAAAGGTAAATTAAAATAGAAAGTAGATCCAACAGAAGGAGTTGATTCCACCCAAATTTTACCTCCAAGTAATTCTACTAAACTTTTACTAATGGCTAAACCTAATCCGGCCCCTCTATACAGTCGATTTTTATCATCTTCAATTTTGGTAAATCGGTCAAAAACCAAATCTTTTTTCTTTTGATCCATTCCAACACCAGTATCTTTCACATAAAACAGAAGTTTATCCTTGTTTTGAATTTCGTAACCAAATTCAATAAAACCATCTTCTGTAAATTTAAGGGCATTATCAATAAGGTTTGTAAGAACCTGATTTAGTCTTAATGTGTCGGTATTTATGATTAAGTTTTGAGTTCTTACATTTTCGTTTATTCGAATATCGATGTTTTCTTTTTCCTTAATCTTTCGTATTTCTAAAAAGGATTGTTGAATTTCTTGCAAAGTAGTATTTAAATAACATTCCTTTTTATGGATCTTAATTTGTCCGGCCTCAATCTTTGAAATGTCAATAATATCGTCTATTAATCGTAAGAGATTATTCCCACTATTATTAATGAGTTTAATAAAGTTTTCTTTTTCAGGTGGAGTAACTTCAGAATCAGGCATTGTTATAAGCTCTGCAAAACCTAGAATTGCATTCATTGGAGTACGTATCTCGTGCGACATATTTGCTAAAAAAGCAGATTTTAGATTATCGCTTTCCTCTGCTTTTTCTTTGGCTGCTAACAACTTTTTTTCAGCCACATCACGAGCATCTTCTCTATGTAAAATTTGCTGAAGCATGTTGTTAAAATCATCATAAAGTATTCCAATTTCATCGTTACTTTTTCTCTCTATTCTAACTTTATAATTTCCTTCTCCAGATATTTTTCGTGTTAATTGCGCAAGTTCAAGTATAGGTTTTGAAATAGGTTTTTGTAATCGGTTAGCTAGAATAAAAGATAAAATAATCATCCCAATTAACACTGCTAATAGTATGAGGATATAGTTTTTTATATTTTGAGTTAGGAAAACAGTACTGATATGAACAATTATAATTCCATATTTATAATTCTCATAAACAATAGGATGTTCAATAATTAACGACGATTTAGAAAAAGTACTACTCGACACAACTAATTCATCTGGATTTTTTAATAAAGGAGGAATAAATATGTCTTCAGAATTTTTATATGAAGCAAATAAGATTCCATTTCGATCATAAAGAGCCGCACTTGAAACACTCTGATTTGTTGATAATTTAGACAATACATTTTCAGCTCCTATATTATCATCAAAGGTAAGTGGTGAAATTGAATATTCTCCAATAAGTTTCGCATTCATTAAATTATTCAAAAGCATGGTTTGCTTTGAATTTTTAATTTCGCCTATACCAACAATTATAAATCCAATGATAAGAGTTATAGTGCTTACAAGCAGAATAATACTTACAATTTTATTTTTAATAGATATATTTTGAAATAAGCTCATTAATTATCTTTTATTGGATTAATAATTTTAGCAGAGTTTAACAAATAAAAACTCATTTGCAGTGGTGATTGTAAAACTGCTGTTTCATTAACCTCGAATCGCAGTTTATTATTTTCTTCGTAAAAATTTATTAATACTCCCTTCGCAGCAAATCCGTCGGATTCACTAACCGTTAATATGGGTAGTTTTTTTGTTAAAGTTAAGATATTTTGAAGATTCTTTTTTTCCGAATCGGCAATAAATAGGATATGACTATTCTCTATTTCGTATAAATTAGAAATACGCTTTATGATAACTTTCTTATTGTTGATTTTTTTAACTGAATATATTTGTTCAAGATTATTTATTAAAGGTGTTCTACCTATTACAGAAATCACTAAAGGTTTACTTAAGTCATCCATGTGGCTTTCTTTGGGCCATGTAACAAAACGGGAAATTTTTTCAAGATAAACAGCTTTTAATACATAAACATTTGCTTGTGAGAAACTCTTAAATGATATTAAACTAAGGAATAAGAAAAGAACTATTCTCTTAGTAAAATCAATGTGAGATTCTGAATGTTTATATGTTGTAATTTTTTTTTCCAAGGACTATTTTCCGTAATAAGAGATTTCAACAGATTCGTTATTTTCAATTCCCCATATCACAATTTTAGGAACAGGATCTCCAAAATAATCAAAGTTAATTGGCCCTGAGGCCCCTTCATAATTAATAGATTCTCCTCCAGTAATTAAACGTTTACCATATTCAAACTCATCAACATTAATTATTATTTGATCTGTTCGGGCTTCTGTTTCAAATTGTTCTGTTCCTGAGACTTCACGCAAAAAGTTAATAATATCTTCTGAAGCGGCTGAATTTGCTTTCAGCATAGCATATGCTAGACAATATATAGCATCGTACGCATGTTCTGAATATGTTGCCGGAGGAAATCCAAATCTTTCTATATAATTTGCTTTATATGTGCTATAATTTACATTGCCTTCGTTAGTACTTGTAATTCCAATTACTGTTTCAAGGAGCTCAGGATTGCCATTTACTATTAACTCTTCAGGGATAATACCATCATTTACAAAAATGTATGGTTTGTTTTCAAAGTGTTGATAGAAAGAGTTATTGTAAATTTTGTTACTTAAGACAGCTATTTCAGAATTAAAGGCGATGATATAAATAATGTCTATCTCTTCACTCATAAGTATATTTAATTCGTGACTGAAATCATAAGTTGCTAAATCAATAATATCTCCGGGAAAAGAAACGGAATTTATAACTTGTCCTCCAAATTCTATAAAATTATCTTCTATAATATCTGCCAATCCTTGTCCATACCGATCATTTCGATAAAGAATTGCTGCTCTTCTTACTTGTAATGAATCAAAACCATACTTAGCAGAGATAACTCCAAATGTATAATCAGAAGGGCATGTTCTCCAAATAAGGTCATTATCTTCTAAAAGTGATAGCTCCGGAGTTGTAGCCGAGTATGTCATCATTAAAACATTATTTTTAATACAAAGTTCAGCCATTTCAATTGCGACTGACGAAAATGTTGGTCCAATAATTATATTTACTCCTTCGTAAATTAATTCGTTGGTAACAATTATTCCTTCTGCAGGGTCTCCGGCAGAATTTTTAAATATTAGTTCAATTTCTGACTCATTGCCCTTAATTATCAATCCACCATGATTATTAATTTCTTCACCTGCAAGTTTTGCCCCAAAGAACATATTTTCGACCTGTTCTCTAAGTACAGAAACATCACCAACTACTCCAATTTTAATTGGATTTTTGTAATGAGTCATATTATAATCCTCTTCAAAATTTTCGCAACTAAATTCCGATAATAAGAACAGAGAAATGAGTATTATAATTACTTTATGTTTTTTCAGTTTTATCATAATTATATATATTGAGTAAATCTGAAATAATATATACGACCTAATCCCGGAATATCATAATTGTTAAATCCCGGATAGTAAAATTTAGTATCAAAAAGATTCTGTATTTTTAGGCTAATCTTTGTTTTAGTGTCTTTAAAAATTTCTAAATAACTTGAACTTATAGTTAAATCTAGTATAAAGTATGGATCAAGATTGTAACGGTTAGTAGTATAGTTAATAGGATTATAAATGAAATTATTTTGATCGCTGGCAATTCTAGAACTAATATATTTCCCCTCAACATTAATCTGTGAATATAATTTATCAATGTGGTATATATCTCCAAATTTTATCATATGTGTAGGATATAAAGCAGTTTTTACTTTAACTTGTTCTAACAAAGGATCTGTTTTTTCAAGAATACTTCTCTGATAAGAATAGTTAAGGTAGGCTGTATTATTATATATACTTGCGTTAAGTTCAGTTTCAAGTCCGGCAGAATAAATATTCGATAAATTTTCGGCGGTAATATTTGAAATCTGCCCATAAGGAAGCAAATACTCAATTTTATTATCTATTTTAGTATAATAAATACTGGTATTAAAGTTCACATTTTCTATGACATTCCCTATCAGTGCCCACTCTAAAGTTTTTGCTTTTTCTGGCTTAAGATCTGGATTTCCGACAATTCCTCCTGGAGATATATAATTCGTGTAAAGTTGTGTTGCCGATGGTGCATTAAAAGATGTCCCATACATTATTTTTGTGCTCAGCTGGTCGGCAATTTTATATACAGCTGCCAACCTATAGGTTAGAACATCTTCGTATATATTATGGTAATCGAATCTATAACCAGCAGTGAATGTAAGTTTTTTTACAAAGTCGATATCAAAAAAACTAGCAGGGTTAAATATCATTTGTAAATAAATACCAAGATCATTAAAAGTTTTAATTCCTTCTGTTCCTCCGGGATTTAATGTTTTAACTCCAGCATCATTAACTGTATAGTATTTTTGATGATCGTATTGATCTGTAGTGTAATCTATCCCAAAAGTTAAGTTATTAATGTCATCAAAAAAGTATGAAAGATTTCCACTTAAATCATAGCTGGAATAACCAATATCTCGTTCAATCCATTCTGATGGATCTGAATCAGTATCAAAAACCTCTTGTTTTAATTGTTGACCGAAAGAATGAGAAATAGAAATATTAGATTCAAGAACCTTAAGTATTTCTTTTGAATAAGTTAAGCGTTCATACGACTTTAGAAGGTTTATAGTATTATTATGAGTGAGTGTTCCCCAGTCAAGAAATTCTGCATGTGAGTTTATAACTTGTTGCGTTGCATCAAAAACAAATCTTCCAATATCTTCATTGTCATAGGTCAATTTCATAAAAACTCCTAATGGATATGAATCGTTTTTCTGACTTATATTGTTAGAATTATAAATTGAACTGCCAGGAACATTCTTTGGACTTAATCCCGATTTATCAATTTGATTATACGAGCTGGCAAACATAAAATCAACATTACCTTTTTTTCCTCCCCAAACTGTGCTTAATCCAAAAGATGAGTTTTTGTTAATATCAGCTAAAAAATGTGATATGGATGATTTTTCTATATTTGATCCCGATTTAGTAATTATATTTATTACCCCCAGAAAAGCATTCTTTCCGAATAAAGCAGAGTTTGGACCTCGAACAATCTCAATTCGCTCAATAGCTTCTATTGGAATTAACGATGCATCTAAAAAGTTGTCAGAACTAGATCTGAATGATACATTTTGTCCATCAATCATAACTTTTACCAATCTCGACCAACTTCTTAATCCTCCATTAATACCCCTAGTACCTATGTTTGGCTGAAAATGATCTGTAATAACATCAAATCCCGCAACGCTCTTAAGTGCTTCGCCTACAGTTAAATACCCTCTATCCTTTATCTGATGCTCTGTAATTACTGAGACAACAGAAGGAGCATCAGCAATATTTTGATTCTGACGTACTGCAGAAACAATTTCAATATTCATTAAATCTTCAAGTGATAAATCAAAAAGATTATTTGCTGATGTGGTGTCAATTTCTTGTGAAAAACTGCTTAAACTACTTATTAGTAGCGATACTATTAATGATAGGTGTAGAAATTTTATTTTCATAACCGTTACTTTAAATTCATGCCAATTGTGGAAATTTAAGAAAAAAAAATGTTAAACTTAAATTTTGAATCTAGAATTCCAATAAGTAAATTGTATATTAATAATTTATACGTAATCCTTCGGAACAGTTACTACAAATCAATATTTTTTTTCGATGGATCAAAATATTTTTTCTAAATGTATTAAATTCATTAGATTTCCATATGTCCAGAACGCTTTGTGTTCGAGTATTTCCAAATTGATGTTTTAGATTTTTATCAAAGCAACATGAAACAACTTTTCCTTCCCAACTAACGACTAATGTACTCCAAATCCTAATACATTTGCTTGGCAATTTACTCTTTATATGAAAGAAATTATCATATCGCGAAAATTTCTTAATACTCGGAATTAATTCAGAGTTTGCTTGAAAGTTTTCAACCTGTGCTGATTTTAATTCAAGTTTAACGCCTAAAGATTTTGCTAACTGTTTTATTTCTTTAATTTGATGTTGATTATGCTTGAAAACCAAAAATTGCAAATTAATAAACGGGAATTTAGATTTGGTGGTTTTCTTTACTTCTAATAAAGTTTTAATTCCTTTTGTTACTTTTTCAAAATCTCCACCAATTCGATATTTTTCATATGTTTTCTGGTTTGTTCCATCTAATGAAATTAGAATCTTTTTTAAACCCGATTGAATAATCTTATGGCAATTTTCTTCTGACAAAAAATGTCCATTTGTTGATGTGCTTGTGATAATTTTATTTTGATCCGCATATTTAATTAGCTTGAAAAAATCAGGGTTTAAAAATGGCTCTCCCTGAAAATAGATCATTTGGTAAATAACAAAATTCTTAACTTCATCAATGATATTTTTATAGTTCTCGAAATCAATATCGCCTTTGGTTCTTGTCGAAGATTTATTTCCTGTTGGACATTCTAAACATTGCAGATTGCATTTGTTTGTTGGCTCTGTAGTTAAACTATATGGATTACCTAAAACAATGACTTTTCTTAAAAGAATGGACAAATAATAACATGCAAATACCTTAACAAGGTTAACGATTTTTTTTAAGCTTATATATTTTAAAGGGTAGATACTCATTTTAAAAACTTAAAAGGCCGATATAAATACCGGCCTCAATTCAAGTAATTATGTTCAATTAATTTGATTCTAGAATTTGGAATAACTCATCTAATTTAGGAGTAAGAATTATCTCAGTTCTACGATTTTTCTTTCGTGCATCAGGAGCTTTTGAATTAATTACGGGTTGATATTTACTTCTTCCAGCTGCAATAATTCTACTACCTTCAATTTTATTGTTTTCCATTAAAATACGAACAATTGTAGTTGCTCTTTTAACACTTAAATCCCAGTTGTCTTTTATGGCATCGCTTGCGATATATGAAACATCGTCTGTATGACCTTCAACCATAATGTTAATATCAGTATTAACAGCTAAAACTTCTGTCAATTTTTTTAATGCACTAACTCCTTTTGGGTCAACAACTGTACTTCCAGATTTAAATAACAATTGTTCATCTAACGAAACATAAACTTTTCCGTTTTTCATGTCAACAGCAAGTCCCATATCTTCAAATCCCATAAGAGCTCTGGAGACTTTATCTTTTAATGCATTTACAACAGAATCTTTTTTGTAAAGGATATTCTCAAGCTCAACTAATCGTGTATTTTTTTCTTCAAGTTCTTTTTGATATTTATTAAGATTACTTTGATCTCTTTCTAGATTATCTTCAAGTTGTCTTAATCGATCTTCTTGCTCAATAATTCCTGCCTGTTTATCTTGAAGTTCCTGAAGTAATTTTTTTGTTTCGGAAATATTCCCATTTAAAAGCTGATCTTGAGCTTGCTGCAAATCAGAATATTGTCGGTTTAGTTTATCGTATTTTATATCGATTGATTTGAATTTATTTTCCCTTTCCAGACTATCATCACTCATGTTGTTCAATCTATTTGTCATGATATCAACCTTTGATTTTAATTCAGTATTTACAACTTCAAGGTTTTTATTATCTTCTTTTGTTAATTCGAGTTCCTCTTCACATTTATTACTTTTTAATTGAAGATCTTCAAATTGTTTTGTTGGAACGCAAGCAGAAAATGCTATAAGCATAATTAAAAGAAGAAAGTAGGATTTGATTTTAAATGTCATATCAACTATTTTAGATTAAGTTTGTTAAATATACGAATTAAGTATTAAGCAAATATATAAAATATGTACACCTTTACTTCGTTAATTCAATGTAAAATTATTCATATCTTTGCTCCAACAAAATATATGGTATGCCAACAGGTTTGTTAAAAAACATATTAATTCCTTCAGATTTAAAAAATCTTGAATTGGCTGATCTTCCAAAGTTAAGTGAAGAACTCAGGCAATTTATTATTGATATTGTTTCAACACATCCTGGACATTTTGGTGCAAGTTTAGGGGTGGTTGAACTTACAGTTGCTTTGCATTATGTTTTTAATACGCCTTACGATAGAATTGTTTGGGATGTTGGACATCAGGCATATGGACATAAAATCTTGACTGGTCGTCGCGAAGAATTTTATACTAACAGAAAATATAAAGGATTAAGTGGTTTTCCTAAAATAACAGAAAGCGAATACGACTCTTTTGGAGTAGGTCATTCTTCAACCTCTATTTCGGCTGCACTTGGAATGGCAAAAGCTGCCAATTTAAAAGAAGAAGATCGACAAGTTGTTGCTGTAATTGGCGATGGATCAATGACGGCAGGATTAGCTTTTGAAGGATTAAATAATGCAGGGATCGAAAAAACAAACCTATTGGTTATCTTGAATGATAACAATATGGCCATTGATCCAAATGTTGGTGCGCTTAAGGAATATCTGCTCGATATTACAACATCAAAAACCTATAATAAATTAAAAGATGATGTTTGGCATTTGTTGGGTCATCTAAATAAGTTAGGTCATAATTACAGGAAACTTGCTCAACAAATTGATAACTCAATAAAGTCATTTTTACTGCGCCAAAGTAATTTATTTGAATCCTTAAATTTTAGATATTTTGGGCCTGTTGATGGTCACGATGTGGTTTATTTAACTAAGATTTTAAATGATCTTAAAGATATTAAAGGACCGAAGTTATTGCATGTAGTTACTCAAAAGGGAAAAGGATTTAAGCAAGCAGAACTAAATCAAACTACATGGCATGCTCCTGGTAAATTTAACAAAGATACCGGAGAGATATTAAAGATAAAGTCAGATGAACCATTGCCCCCTAAATATCAGGATGTATTTGGACATACAGTTCTGGAACTTGCAAAGCAAAACGAAAAAATTGTAGGAATAACTCCTGCTATGCCAACAGGATCATCATTAAATATAATGATGAAAGAAATGCCGGAACGCACTTTTGATGTTGGAATTGCTGAACAACATGCAGTTACTTTTTCGGCCGGATTGGCTATTGAAGGAATGTTACCATTTTGTAATATTTACTCTTCGTTTATGCAAAGAGCTTACGATCAGGTTATTCATGATGTAGCTATTCAGAATTTGAATGTTATTTTTTGTTTAGATCGAGGAGGATTAGTTGGCGAAGATGGAGCAACACATCATGGTGTTTACGATTTAGCTTATATGCGTAGCGTCCCAAATATTACTGTTTCTGCTCCAATGAATGAAGAAGAGCTTCGTAATCTGATGTATACTGCTCAGCTCGAAAATAATGGTCCATTTTCTATTAGATATCCAAGAGGAAGGGGAGTTATGCCTGAATGGGAAAAACCATTTAAAGAAGTAACTATTGGAAAAGGACGATTAATTCAAAAAGGATCAGATATTGCTATTTTATCTATTGGACATGTGGGGAATTTTGTGGTTGAAGCTTGTAAAGAATTAGAAAAAAAACATATTCATGTTGCTCATTACGATATGCGGTTTGTAAAACCAATTGATGAAAAAATATTACATGAGGTAGGTAAAAAATTTAAAGCTGTTATTACCATCGAGGATGGAACGGTAGTTGGAGGTTTTGGAAGTGCTGTTTTAGAATTTATGAGTGATAATGGTTATTCTATTAATATAAAACGTTTAGGTGTTCCCGATCAGTTTATTGATCATGGTACTCCTCAAGAATTACATCAAGAATGTGGTTATGATGTTGAGGGCATTATTAAAACAGTAAAATCGATGATTAAACCAAATATATTATCGAATGTAGGATAGTTTTATGAAGAAAAATTTGTGTATCCAAAACTATTCTATATTTTTGCATTCCTTATAGTTTATTAAGTATCTGCCTGGATGGCGGAATTGGTAGACGCGCTGGTCTCAAACACCAGTGAACATTAGTTCGTGTCGGTTCGATCCCGACTCCAGGTACAAATAATAAATATAACCCTCAAATTGAGGGTTTTTTTATATCTTTATGTTGGTTAAAAATAGAGTATGAGTAAAGATAATTCACTATATCCATATAAGGATAAACAAGCTGAATACGATAAGCGGTATCTTGAAATGGCGCAGGTTTGGTCAAAGAACTCGTATTGTAAACGAAGGCAGGTTGGCGCATTAATCGTAAAAAATAAGATGATAATCTCTGATGGTTATAATGGTACTCCATCAGGATTTGAGAATATTTGTGAGGATGAAGACCTTAAAACCAAACCGTATGTTTTGCATGCTGAAGCAAATGCAATTACAAAAGTAGCTAAGTCAAATAATAGTTCGGAAGGATCTACGTTATATGTTACCACATCTCCATGTTTGGAATGTTCTAAACTAATTATCCAAGCTGGAATAAAGCGAGTTGTTTTTACTGAGAAATATCGTATTGAGGATGGCCTTCGATTGCTGGAAAGAGCAGATATTGAAATTGTACATTTAGAAATCTAATAAAGAAAATTATGAATAAGAGTTTAAACAAAATATATCTTCCTATCATATTTGCAGTAGTTTTAATAGCTGGTATTTTTTTAGGGAAGGCATTAAATAATAATCCACATAATAATTATGCTCAGTATTTTCAGTCTACAGATAAATTAGGTAGAATTATCGATTATATTGAAACTCGTTATGTTGATACAGTTTCTAGATCAAAACTTGAAGAGTCTGCTATTCCTGCACTTCTTGAAGAGCTAGATCCTCATTCTATTTATATTCCTGCTAAGGAAATGAAAAGAGTAAGTGAGGATATGCGTGGTAATTTTGAAGGAATAGGAGTTGTATTTAATCATCAAACAGATACAGCAATTATTATTAGTGTAATAACAGGAGGCCCTTCAAATAAAGTTGGGGTTTTGGCTGGAGATCGTATTATAATGGTTGATGATTCACTTATTGCTGGGCAAAATATTCCAAGTAATGATGTGGTTGGAATGCTAAAAGGCAAAAAAGGAACTAAAGTAAAAGTTGGTCTTGAACGTAAAAATGTACCAGATTTAATTGATGTTGAAATAATCAGAGATGAGATTCCTTTGTACAGTGTTGATGTTTCGTATATGGTTGATGAAGAAATAGGATTCATCAAAATTAATAGATTTGCAGAGACTACTTATGATGAATTTTTGGAAGGAGCTGAAAAACTTCTGGATAAGGGATTAAAGAAATTAATTCTTGATTTAAGAGGAAATACAGGAGGCTATATGATTGCCGCAACAAATATTGCTGATCAGTTTCTCGAAGCTGGAAATATGATTGTTTATACACAGGGAAAAGCAAGTCCAAGACAAGAGATTTTTTCAACAGCAAGAGGTATTTGTAAAGATATTGAGCTTGTTGTTTTGCAAGATGAATTTGCAGCTTCGGCAAGTGAGATTCTATCTGGAGCAATTCAAGATAATGATCGCGGAACAATTATAGGACGTAGATCCTTTGGTAAAGGATTAGTACAAGAACCTTATTCTTTAGCAGATGGTTCGGTTATTCGACTTACCATAGCAAGGTATTACACACCAACAGGTCGAAGTATTCAGAAACCTTATAGTGAAGATAAAGATGGTTATTATAATGATTTGTTAGAAAGATATGAGCATGGAGAATTTTCTGAAGCAGATAGTATTCATTTTGCTGATTCCTTAAAATTTGTAACTCCTGGTGGAAATATTGTTTATGGTGGAGGAGGGATTATGCCCGATGTTTTTGTTCCTCTCGACACTACTGGTTTTTCAAAATACTATGTTGAAACTGTGAGAAAAGGAGTGCTTTATAATTTTGCTTTTGAATTTGTCGATAACAATAGAGCGTCTTTAATCAAATATAAAAATGCCAAAGGAATTAATGATTACCTTGAATCGATAAAGATTTTTGAGCAGTTTGCAAACTATGCCGAGGAAAAAGGAGTATCTAAATCTACAAAAGGATATCTTCATTCTAAACATTTAGTTAATACACAACTTAAAGCTAATATTGCTAGAAATGTGATAGACAATGATGGGTTTTATCCTATTATTCAGGATGTTGACTCTACTTTGCAAATAGCCATAAAGTATTTTAAAGAAAATTAATATTTAGATTAAACTTTTCAAAACATTATATATCTAAGGAAATATAAATTAGGATTAAATAGAAAATTTAATTCATAATTTTGGGTTTTTAGGTTAGTTGGGGCACTCACGAGTGCCTCACTTATTTTTACTCCTTTTTTTCTACTAAGTGTAATAAATTATTTTTTAGTGTGTCATAAGCATAGAAATTCGAAAGAAATAAATGTAGAACATAAAAAAGTAAAAAGATGAACACACAAAAATTTAAAAAAGTAGTTTTATTAGCTGTAGCAGTTTTAATGATAACAGGTACAAATACCTTTGCGCAGCGAGGAAGAAATTATTCTGATCAAGGAAGAGGATTTAACAGAAATCAAATTTGTGAAAGAATCCCAGATTTAACAGAAGACCAACAAACAAAAATCGAAGCACTTCGTTTAGAGCAGATGAAAGATAGAACAGGCTTCAGAAATCAGATGAATGAGTTAAGAGCAAAGAAACAAACTTTAATGACATCTGATAATGCTGATATGAAAGAGATTAATTCTGTTATTGACCAAATGACAGGTATTCATAACAAAATGATGAAAGCTTCTGCTCAACATCGCCAGGATGTTAGAAATCTTTTAACTGATGATCAAAAAGTTTATTTTGATGCAATGCCAATGCGAGGTAGAGGTCACAAACAAGGAAGAGGAATGCGACAAGGTGGAAATTATGGAAGAGGAAATATGCAGGGTGCTGGTTATGGAAGAGGATATAATAATATGAATGACACAAATAATTAATTCATCAATTAATAAAAGAAAAAGAGGAGCATGATTTTCAGAGGACACTGAAAAAGCCCCAATAATTTGAGGATTTTAAAAATAAAACAAGGTTAAAACAAGAGATATTTCATATCAAATGTTGTAATCTTGTTTTTTTTGATTTGGGTTTATTAATGTT
>Ga0070729_10005193_pt1 | contig 13623 bp, 8 predicted proteins | sample tdDd472_FD_66725 | JGI IMG/M metagenome (GOLD analysis project Ga0070729, IMG submission 66725) | Marine sediment microbial communities from the Atlantic coast under amendment with organic carbon and nitrate - tdDd47.2 | ecosystem: Environmental > Aquatic > Marine > Coastal > Sediment | place...
TGTGTTCGTCGGCTACGCCGCGCTCTTCGGCTTGGCGAAGTAGCGCTCGTACGCCCAGATCGATCCCGCGAACACGAGCACGCCCGCTTCGATGAGATAGAAGAGGTTGAGCGCTTCCTTGAGGCCGGCGGTGAAGCCGTACGCGTGCAGCCCAACGCCCATCAGGTTCACGCCCCACCAGCTGAAGGCGATGATCATGCCGCCGAATATGACGGCCATCGAGACGCCGAACGGCTTGAGATAGCCGCCTTGGCGGCTGTGGATGATCGCGAGCTGACTCAGGACGATCATCAGGGCGCCGTTCTCCTTCGGGTCCCAGCCCCAGAAGCGTCCCCACGAGTCGTTGGCCCAAACACCGCCGAGAATCGTCCCGACGACGCTGAAGATGAGCGAGAACGCCAGCGTCCCGTAGACCATGCGGCCCACGCCGCGGTAGAAGTCCGGGTCGTTCTTCTTGAGCTTGAACGCCTTGCCGAGCACGTAGACGTGCGCGATGGCGGCTGCCAGAAGGCCGGCGGCATACCCGATCGTGATGCAGGTGACGTGGGTCGCCAGCCAGAAGTTCGTGTCGAGCACCGCGAGCAGCTGCGGCATCGTGTCCTGGCGATCGATCTCCTCGTAGCGACCCGCGATGAACAGGCCGAGGGCACCGAGCATGACGGCTGCCGCGATGCCGATCCGGCGCTTGTTGATCCACTCGATCACCAGTGCGGAGATGACGGCCGTTCCCGTGATGAACAGGATGGTCTCGTACAGGGTGCTCACGGGCGGGCGGCCGCGCAGGATGCAGCGCAACACGATGCCGTACGTAACCAGCGCGGCGCCGAGGATCGCCAGCGACCAGAGCGAGCGCATGACCCACTTGTTCTGGGGCATGAACCAACTGACGGCGAGGACGAGGAAGGCGAGCAGGAAGACGACGAGACCCTTGTAGAAGGCATCGAACCGGTGGTAGTAGACCTCCAGTGCGATCTTGTCGTACGCGTTGCTCGACTCGGCGCGCGCGCGTGCGTCGACCTGGAGTTCCTCGACCGCGGTCTGGAGCGCCGTGGCGTCCGTCCGCGCGCTGTACACCGCCTCGAGCTTGGCGAGGAACGCGATGTTGGCGGGAGCCGCCTCGTCGTCCTCGAACACCGTCCGAACGATGTCGCCGACCGCGTACCAGTCGGTGCGTAGGCCGTCCTCGGCGTTGAGCGGGGCCATGATGCGCAGCGGGCCGGTCTGACGTGCGACGCCGTCGACCATCTGCGCGACGCCCTGCAGCCACTTCGGTTGCTCGGCGGATGTCTGGACGGCTTCCAGCAGCTTGGAGAGCGCGACGCTGAGCGGTACCGACTCACGGTCGTCGAACGCCGCGCGGATGGCGGGCGAACGGGCGGGAATCTCGATCTGCGCGAAGGCAAACGTGCGCTGCACGTTCTCGAAGGTGAAGATCTTGTGCGCCAGTGTGACGAGCATCTTCTGATCGCGCGTCTGCTTGCGGCTGTCGGTTTCCATGTACTTCGAGTACTTCTCGACCAACCGGCGGCGGCCGGGGACCAGCTCGCGGTACGAGTACACGTCGCGCTTCTTCTTCGACGCCTTGAGGGTGCCGAGGCCGATCTCGTCGAGGACATCGGAGTCCTCGATCAGGATGACCTTGTCGTTGGCCGCCTGCTCCGGGAACAGCACGGTGCGCAGGAACCACTCGATGGGCCGCAAGGTGTGGTCGTCGTCCAGCTTGAACTTGCGCTTGTGGCGCAGCTGCAGCAGCGTGAAGTCGGCGTAGGTCGCCAACGGCTTGACGCGGCCCTGGTCCTGCACCGGGATGAGCCCGAGCGCCTCGAGTGTCTCCGGAGTGAACTCCGGGATCGACTCGGCCTGCGTCGGGTTCGGCGGGATCGCTCCGCGAGATTCCTCGGCGTGAACGAACGGGGCGGCGACGAGCGCCACCAGGATCAGAAGACTAGCTCGCAGCATTGGCAGCAGCCCTTTCCCTTCGATTTGCCTCGGCCTGGATGTAGGCGTTGAGCTTGACGAGGAAATGAATAAGCATGCCGATCGCGATCACCCAGCACGCATACAGCGGCCATTGATCGGTCGGATTGCGGGATACGGAGAACGTGGAGATGGCGCGGCCGCCCGTCATGCGACTCGCCGGCTGGAAACCCGACTGGTAGAAGATGTAGCCCTGCTCGCGCATCGGGTTGTTCATGCTGATGTGGACGTCATGCGCGATGCTCCCCTCGAAGCGGGTCACGTCGCTCGCGTAGCGCGATGCCATCCCGGTGCCGGGGTGCGTCTCCCCTTCGACCTTGCGCAGCTTGATCGAATAGGGCAGCGTGTACTGACGCTTGCGGAGCACGATTCCGAATCGCCGGCCGTTCGTGCTGAACACCCACGGCGAACCGCTCCGGCCCCAGACGATCGATTCGCGTCGCGCGCCCGTCGAGTCGATCACCGCAACGGAGAGCCCCGCCACGTTGCGGGATGCCTCCTCCGGGTCGAGCGGCTGCGCGTGCAGGATCGGTCCCTCAGGGCCGATGGCGGGAACGCAGTTGGGCACGAAGCCCGAGAGGATCACCGAAAACGGCAGGCCCTTCGCATCGATGCTCACGGAATCGGTCGGCCCGAGTTTGCGGAACTGAGCGTCGGGAATGATGTAGGCGCGCTCCTTGCCGTTCTCCATGCTCTCCAGCACGGCGATTTCCCACTCGGTGTAGCTGTAGTACACGTCACCATCTTCGCCCTCGACGAGCGGCAGATAGCCCTTCTCGGCGTGGAGGAACTCGATCAGGTTCCCGGTGAGCATGAACGCGATGCCGAAGTGGATGATGAGAATTCCCGCGCGCTTCCAGTCGCGGCGCATGCGGACCATGCCGCCCACGATCAGGTTGACGAACAGCAGGCTCAACAGGAGGTTGGCGCCCGGGACCACGAACGGAATGCCGAGCGGCAGGTCGATCTTGACGAAGTAGCTGTCGAAGTACTTCTTCTGGACGTCGTGGATGCTCGAGTCGATCTGCGCGATCGTGCCCGCGTAGGTCAGGGCCAGCAGCAGGATCAGGATCGCGACGGCGAGGCCGAACGATCCGAAAAAGCGCCAGACGCGCTCGAAGGTGCCCATGGGTTTCGTTTTGGTATTCATCGTTTACTTGTCCATCTGCAGCGAACGGCTGAACGCGATGAAGTGCCCCTTCTCGCGCTTGACGAGATCGGCCGGACCGATGAACTTCACGAAAACCGCGCGTCCATCCAGGAGGCAGACGATGCCGAGCAGTCCGGCGTTGTCCTTCTCCTCGGCCCCGATGCCGCTGAACTTGCCGTAGGACTCGACGAGGACGCCCTTGGCGCCAAGCATGTCGACGGTCTCCAGGGCGTTGATTTCCGCCGGTGTCTTCTGCGCGGAGCCGACCTGGTCGAGCCAACGGTTGATGTTGCCGTGGAGGCCGCCGCCGTCGCCGCCCATCATGGCGACGTAGCACTGGGCTTCCTTGTTGCCGCCGGGATGAAGCGTGACCACGCGCATGCTGCGATCGCGACCCGCGGTCCAGCCCTCCGGGGTCTCCCACTTGAAGCCGGAGTTGCCGGTCGCCATGCCCGCCGCGATTCCGTCGCTGCCGGCCGCGGGCTTCTGCACGGGCTGTGCGCCGTGGGCGCCGTGTCCGCCGTGGGAAGAGTCGAGTCGCAATGAGCCGGCCAGTTTGATGAAGTTGGCCTTCTCCTGCGTGACCGTCTTGCCGGGGCCCGTCATCTTGAGCGTCAGCGTGGTGCCCGGCAGTTCGAGGTAGGCGGCGAGGAATCCATAGTCATCCTTCGCATCGGCGCCGCGGCCGATGAACTTGCCGGTCAACTCGACGACGACCGCGTCGCGTCCGAACATCTTGATCTTCGGCAGGCGGTTGAGCTCGGCCGGCTCGATCGGAGGCAGGCTCATCTGCCCCCTCCAGCGATTGACGTTGCCGGCCAGTCCACCCCCTCCCCCGGGCATGATGGTCAGGAAGCACTCCACGGACGAGTCGCGCTCCAACGTGAAGTTCGCATCGCGGAACTGGCGGCGGGGAAGTTCCTTCCAGCCTTGCGGAAGGTCCCACGCGAATGCCGGTGCGCTGGGCTTGGCCGCTTCGCCCATCGAGCCTCCGTGCGGGTCGGCGCCGTGCGGATTGGCGCCGTGCGGGTTGGCACCTTTCTGCTTCGCCAAGTTCAGGCGTTGGAGGTCACTGCGCCCGGCACCCCGGGGGATCTCGGGGGCGCGATCTTCGCGGACCTCTTCGATGGTGTAGGTGCTGTCGCTGTCACCACAGCCGACCAGGAGGAGTGCGGCGAGTGTGCAAACCGCAGGTGCGTAATTCATGGCGTCTCGCGGATGAGGGACGCAAGACATTGAGTGCCCGCGTCGCTGGTTCAATGAAGCAACTATTCTAGATCACGTGTTTCGCCTCACCCAATTCGCGGAGCCCGCAAAGGTGTCCGGAATTCGCGCCGCATAAGCGGAACAACGAACATCTTCGGAACAGTTTTGCTTCCGCTTCTGGAGTTGTTGCGGAACTTGTGCCTACAATACGAACGTGTTTGTCGAAAACCCTTGGGACAGGCGGGAAAATGGCCCGGAACTGTCCCATATCAGACGGGGGACGTGATGATCCGAAACAGTCTCATTGGTGTGCTTTCGTTCGCGTTGCTGCTGGTCGTGACGGCGCAGGTGCAAAGCGATCCGCAGGACGGCGGCGGCGGGGCCGTAGCTGATCCGAGCGAAGGCGCCGAGTATGTCGGCGAAGCGAAGTGCAAGAAGTGCCACTTCAAGGAGCACCGCTCCTGGAAGAAGAGCACGACATACAAGCACGCCACTGCTTGGGAGACGCTGAAGCCGGCGCTCAAGTCGACGGACCAGAAGGACAGCCACGGGCAGTTGTGCGTGTCGTGTCACGTCACCGGGTACGGCAAAGCCGGCGGGTTCACGGACGCGGAGGCGTCGGCGCACCTGCTGGGCGTCCAGTGTGAGGCGTGCCACGGACCGGGCAGCAATCACGTCAAGGCGGGCGAGAAGCTGAAGGCCGAAAAGCGCAAGAAGTTCAATGAAGGCGAGAAGCGCTTCATCAACAAGAGCGTCACCTCCTGTGCCGGCTGTCACAACCCGCACCATTCCCACGACAAGGTCGGCGGTTAGCTCCTTCTCTAAAATGCGGGTCTCACGCCACTCGTGGGTGCCCTTCGCAGTCTTGGCGATCCTCGCGGTCGCCGGGCGCGCGAACGGCGAATCCTGCGTCCAGTGCCACGGCGACCGGGCGCGTCTTCTCAAGGTCACCCAGAACGATGAGGCTCGCACGGCGCGGGCCTACGTCGATCTGGCTGCGGCCGAGGCATCGGTTCACGGATCGCAATCGTGCGACGAGTGTCATTTCGAGTTCGACCGCTATCCGCATCCCAAGGAGACGGAGACCGCCGGGTGTGCCGACTGCCACGACGATGCGGCTGCGGTCCATGCCGCGAATGTCCACGGAACCGCCAAGGTCGGCGAAAAGCCGGTTGGTTGCGCGGACTGTCACGGGGTGCACAACGTCCTCAAGGCGACCGAGCGGGCGTCGATGCTCCATCCGCTCAACGTCACGCGAACGTGCGGAACCTGTCATTTCGAGGGCATTGACGCGAAGACCGCGCCGATTGAGGAGTTGCTGAAGGCTCCGTACTGCGATGACACGCACGGGCGCGGGCTCATCAAGGGCGGCTTGGTGATCTCGCCTACCTGCGTGACCTGCCACGGCGGACACGACTCGAAAGAGGCGGGCGATCCCGAGGCGCGGGTATCGCGCAAGAACGTGGATACGCTCTGTGCGAGTTGCCATATGGGCGTGTTGGAGACCTATCAGCTCAGCGTCCATTACGTCGAGCGCCAGAACGGCAACGATAAGGCTCCCACATGCACGGATTGCCACCCGCCTCACACGGCGGATGTTTCCGGGACCGATTTTCGGATCGCCTCCGCACGTCAGTGCGGAGAGTGCCACCAGCAGCGACTCGACTCGTTCAATAGCTCCTACCACGGCAAGATTTCGAGTCTCGGATACGGCGACAACGTGGCCAACTGCTCGTCTTGCCACGGGGCTCATGACACTCGGCGGGCGGATGAACCGCACTCCCGAATCCATCCGGACAACCTCGTCAAGACCTGCGCGGAGTGTCATCCGAAGTCGCACGAAGGCTTCGTGGAGTACAAGGTCCACGCGGTTTGGAAGGGCGATTCCGAAGACAAGGATCCCTTCCTGCACGCGATCTACTCGGCCATCCACTTCCTGCTGCTTGGCGTCATGGCCTTTGCGGCTATCGACATCCTGCTCTGGCTCGTGCGCGCAACGATCGCCGGGGATTGGACCAAGCGTCCCCGGGGGGGCAGAACGCTGCGTCGTTGGCGCCCCTTCTATGTCCAGTTGCACGTCATCTTCATGTGCGCGTTCCTGCTGCTCGCGGGAACGGGGCTCCCATTGCACTACGCCGGGCAGGAGTGGGCACGGAGGCTGATGATCCGGTTCGGCGGACCTGAGGCGGCGGGCTGGGTTCATCGCTTCTCGGCGATCGTCATGCTGGCCTGCATCGGCGCCTATGTGGTTCATATCGCGCACCGCTTCTTCGTTCTGAAGGAGAAGGGGCTGTTCTGGGGGCCGAACTCGATGGTGCCGCGAGGCAAGGACTTCCAGGACTTCTTCGCCACGGTGCGATGGTGCCTGTTCCTTGGGCCGCGTCCGCAGTTCGATCGCTGGGCCTACTGGGAGAAATTCGACTTCTGGGCGGTGTTCTGGGGCATCGTGATGATCGGCGGAACGGGGTTGATCCTCTGGTTCCCGGAGGAAGCGACGCTGTTCCTGCCGGGATGGGTCGTCAACCTGTCCACGATCATCCACGGGGAAGAGGCGCTGCTCGCAGTTGCCTTCATCTTCACGTTCCACATGTTCCACTCGAACCTGCGGCCGGATAAGTTCCCGATGGATCCGCTGTTCCTCACTGGTCGGCATGACGAGGAGGAAATGAAGCACGATCGGCCGGTCGAGTACGAACGCGCCGTGCAAGAGGGAACCCTGGACGCGATGGAAGATCGCCCGCCCGAGCGCGCCACCCTGCGTGTCGCCCACATCCTCGGCCTGATCGTCATGATCTCGGGCATCGTGCTCGTGATCCTCATGTTCACGGTGGCCGACTAGCCTCGAACGACGGCATCGAGAGTTTCCAGTCCAACCAATGCCCCGCCCCGGAAGCGAAACTCCGGAGCGGGGCTTTTTCGTGCCGATTCCGTGCCGGGTAAAGCCGCCGTTCCGATTCGGTGCCCGATTCGGTGCCCGATTCGGTGCCGGGTAAGACCGCCGTGGACTTCAGGCGTTCCATCGCAGGCGCGCGTCGACGGCGCGTAGATTCCGATCACGACTCAGCTACCGACCAAGCGCGGGGTCGGGGTCTCAGTGGTTAGTCGCAGCGGCCGCATGGTGGCGCGAATTCGAGACTCGAAGAAACCTGAGGCAGGACTGCTGCGAAAAGACGCTCCACAGGGGACGTTTCACCACCGCGAGATTTTGAGTGCGACTTAATCGCGCCAAACGCGACTTGAGGGGGGCATCTCATCATTCCCGGAGGTACGCGTGGCTCGAGCGAATCGCAACGATGGTCCTGACGTCTGGCATCACATCCTGAATCGGGGGATCGCGAAACGCACGATCTTCGAGAGCGAAGACGACTGCAGATTCTTCAAGGCGCTGCTTGCGCAAGAGGTGCGCGCGGGGCGAATCGAGGTTCACGCGTACTGCCTGATGCTGACTCACTTTCATCTGCTTGTGCGTAGCGTCACGGGTGAGTTGTCCGAGGCGATGCGTCGGATCCAGAACCGCTACGCGCGATACTTCAACCGGACCCGGCGGCGCGACGGCTCCCTGTTCCGAAACCGCTTCAAGTCACGCTGGGTCGATTCGCTTCGCTACCGTCGCAACGTCTTCGGCTACATCCACGACAACCCGGTCCATGCCAACGCGGTCACACGTCGTTCCGACTATCGCTGGTCCAGCGGTTACGACTGGAAGAACGGTCGCCCGCCGCGATGGCTGGCGCGAGATTGGGTCGAGTCCGAGGTGGCCGCGCGCGGAGAGGGCACTTGTTGGGTCGATAGACTGGACGCCGCGTTTCCGAGCGCAATCCCCGACGAGCATCGCAAGTGGATCGAGCGCCAGCTCCGAAATCGGCATGCACATGAGCTGGAGGACTGCTCGCTCAAGCACTCAGCCTCACCGCGCGTCGTTCGCTGGACGATGCGCAAGGCGAAGCTTGCTGACGGGACTCGCCCCTGGCGCCCGATATGCCCGCCTCGGGTTGTCGAGGAGACGCTTGATGGAGCGCGAGCAGCTCTGCTGAAACTGCTCCAGCTGTTCCCCACCAGTCTCGCACGGAGTCTGGCGATGATACGCGCCGGGATGCTTCGGATGCTAAGTGGCTGCACTCACCGAGAGATCGCGAAGCGAGTGGGGCGACATCGCGGAACTGTCGCGCATGACATCCACGACCACCGCGAACGGCTGGAAGCCAAGCCAGGCTATGTTCGGCTGATCTCCGAACTCGTCTGTTCCGCGCTATCTGCCGCCGGCGTTTAGCGCCCGGTGAATCAAATCTCTCCGCTCAGCTCTGCACCCGCCATGCTGGTCCAGTGCCGACTCAAGCGACGAGTGTCCGTCGTCTCTTGCCTCAACATCATGCGTTGGTGGTGTGGCGCGATGTGCGCCTGACGAATGCCACCCGTCCCGACGACCGATCCTTGCGCCTCAGCCTGTTTGCTTGCGGGCCAGAGGAGGTTGACGCGCTGGGGCGGCTTCCCTGACGCCGACCAGCTTGTCGCACGCCGCCGTGGCGGATCGCATCGCCCTTGGCGGCGCAGTTACCCGGCACCGTATCGCCGGAACTGGCGAAAAAAGGGGGGCCCGGCGAACCGGGCCCCCCTCACTCGAATCTCGAGTTGGCGGAAATCTCGTATCGAGTTTCTACTTATCGGTCGGCGGACGGATGTGGTCCTCTTCGTCGCCGCCCAGGTCGCGATAGGAATCGATCAGGAGTTGGGTGATGTAGGCGAAGTTGTGAACCCACGCACCCTTGTCCTTCTGGCTCTGCTGGAAGTTGTGGGCGGCCTTCATCAAGGCAGCATCCCACGCCGTGAAGCGGTTCGGGTAGATCGGAGGTCCGCCGCCCTTGAACCAGTACGGATAGGCGCTCGAGTCGTAGAAGATCGGCTGGTCGAGTTCCTCGTCGGCGTACTCTTGGATCATGTCGTACAGGTCCGTGGCAATCGACTGCAGCTCGTCCTCGAGAGGCTCGGCCGTGTCACCGTTCTTGTTGTAGTCAAGATCGCTGCCGATGCGGATCTGATCGAACGAAGTGATCGGAACGCCGCCCGGCTTGTGGCACTGCTGGCAGTAGCTGATGTTGTCCTCGGGATGGAACGTGTGCTGCGTGCCGGTCGCGCTGTGGCAGTCGGTGCAGTTGTTGTTCGTGGACATCTCGCTGTGCGCCCATTGGCCGGCGTACTCGAGTCCGTCGTACTCGTATCCGCCCTGGGCCAGGTTCCCCATGAGGGTGGCGCCTGCCGCGAGGTAGTGGATGTTCAGGAAGCGGAGTCTGTCCTCCTCGATCGCTTCGTCGATCTGGACCTTGCTGATGCGGCCCTGGTGGCAGGTCATGCAGAGGTTGGACTGGACCGCGGGGTCGTCTCCGTCGCCTGTCGCCGGGGGAGTCGTATAGCCGCTCGGGAACGTCACGGTGCGAGTGATGCGCACGTCGAACGTGTCAAACGTGGTGTGGCACACGGCGCAGTCGAATCCGTTCGCGATCTCCTGGCTCAGGTTGCTTCCGTAGGTCAGGTACTCCACAAACCCTTCCGATGCGGAGTGGCACTTGGCGCAGCTCGAGGAAACTTCGCCCTCGTCGTCCCAGTGGCGGAACGCTTCGGCGGTTCCGTCGAAGTGGCCGACGTCGTTGCGGACGCCCGTGAACGCCACCGGAGTTTCGCCGGCCTCGATCAGGCCAGCGTTCATGTCCTGGATCGAGTCATGCACGATCTGGATGATGAACTTGCCGTTGTGCGCGAACCCGCCAGGATCCTTCGTCGCGTACTGGAAGTTGAACGTCGCCTTCAGTGTGCGTGACGTGTAGGTCGTATAGCGGTTGCCGTAGTTCGCGCCGTTCCCGTTGTCGTTGAACCAGTACGGGTAGCTGTGCGAGTCGTACATGATCGGCATGCCGACGACGTCGGCCGAGTACTTCTGGATCGCTTCGTAGAGGATCGCGCGCAGGCCCTGGATCTCGTCCCACAGGCCTTCCGTCAGATCGCCGTCACCGTCGTAGTCGCGGACCAGCGAGGACTTCATCCGAATCTCGTGAAGATCGTCGAGATCACTGGCGCCCACGTGGCACTCGGAGCACTCGTCGTAGCGAATCTCGAGCGTGTGCTGGTTATGGCACTCCTGGCAGTCGTGCGCGCCTTCGACATGCCGGAACCGGACGTCGTAGGACTCGCCGTCGTACAGGTAGCCACCGCGGACCTGTCCGCCGTAGCGCGTGGCCGCAGCGGGGTAGTAATGAACGTTGATGAATCCCTGGTCGGGGAGGACCTCGTCTTCATCGGCGGGATCCGCAGCGTCGATCGCGGCGTTCACCGAGTCGGTCGAGGCGCGGCCCTGGTGGCAGGTCATGCAGACGGCTTCGCGCCCGTCCACAGAAACCGTCACGCCGCTCGGGAAGGTGACATCCGTATAGGTGAGCGTGCTCTCGTTGTGACAGGTCACGCAGTCCACCACGGTGCCCGTGGGATGGTCGGAATCAACCTGGCCTTCGGTGCTTCCGTCTTCGCCGAGGAAGTCCTGGAAGCCGTAGCGGCTGTGGCACTTGGCGCAGTTGGCCGGAATGACGCCTGAGTCATCCCAGTGCGTGAACGCCTCCGCGGTCTCATCCGCGTGTCCGGAGCCGGCCCAGTCATCGTAGAAGGGGACGTCTTCGGACGGGTCGAAGTTCACGTCGACCGCGTAGGTTCCCGCAGCGCCCGAGTTCAAACCCGTGGCCGTGATGGTCGCTTCGCCCTTGCCGATTCCGGTCACGACACCTGCGCCGTCCACCATGAGCACTCCGCCGTCGGAGCTTGTCCAGGTGTAGCCGGCATCCGTGCCGTCAGTCGTCATCGCCATGAACTGCACGCTGGCGCCGACCGGGATCTCTTCTTGGCCCTGAACAGTGACCTTCGGGTCGGCGGAGTTATCTCCGCCGCTACTGCCGCACCCGATGAAAAGGACCGGTACGAGGAGAAGAAGGATTGTTGTTGCCCGCATAGGTTCTGCCTTCCGTTAGCGGAGATTTCCGCACTCGATGGAAAATGCTAGCAATCCCGGCCCGCAGATCAAGATTTGAAAGTCATTGCACAGTTGCGAAAGGGGATGGGATTCGTCCCATTAGAGCGGTCCTGGGGCGAGGGGGCAGGCACCTGCGGACATGGGGGGAGGGGGGTGGGGTGTGGAGTGCGATTGAATTTGCGAATGATCCTCAACTAGGCCCACGATTTGTCTCGGTAAATTCTTCTACCCGGGGCAGGCGATGGGGGCGCTGTCGAGAGGATATAGGGGGTCGGGTGGACGCACCGAGGCGCGCGAATCCGGGACGGGATTGGTCCTGATTCCCAAATCAAATATCACGCGAAAGCAACCGGTAAAAAATTGCGATCTCCATCGGTGTCTGGTAGTTTCCCAGCGTGGTTTCAGGCGACATTCCCCGATGGGAGCAGCGGTCTTGAGCCCTTTCGCACACCCCTTGCGAATCTGCGGTAACTCCGGAGCGGTTAAATGATGAGCCGCCAATTCCTCTCCCTCCTGCTGGTCACAAGCTTGGTCATGGCCCAGGACGACGGCGAGAAACCCCCCGAAGAGGCGGAAACAGCTCCGCAACCGACGGCGGAGGCGACGGAGTCGCCGACCCCCGAAGAGGCTGCGGAGGTACCCCCGCCCGCTGAGTCCGCCACCCCTGAGTCCAACTCTGGAATGGCAGATCGTCTGCCCCGACCGGGCGATGTCGACTCGGGATCGAGCGCCAGCGATGCGGATCAGCGTGGGTGGGACATCGACGGCTACCTGACGAGCCGCCTGATCTATGAGAACGCGGCCGACGAAAATGTCTGGCGCTTCTTCCTCGACCTCAACACGGACATCCATTCGCGCGGCAAGGTTCCGTTCACGGTTCGAGTCAACGGTCGCATGGCTTGGACGATTTCCGACCAGCCCCAGCCGCAGGACCTCCTGTACGGCGTGTGGGATACGTTCGACGGGCGACTCGAAGGCGTTCTCTACGAGCTCTTCATCGCGTTCCCCGAGATCATCAACAAGGAATCGCGCGCGGTCGTCGGACGTCAGTTCATCGAGGAGGGCGTCTACCTGCAGTTCGACGGCGGTCGCCTCGATCTCGGCCTGAACAACGTCTCGCCGGGCCTCGTGGTCAGCGTCTATGGAGGCGCGGGCGTCGAATGGGGCGAGTCCGGTGGCGACAGCCACTGGCTGGTCGGGGCTCTGGCGAAGGGGAGCATTCCGAAGTGGAAGACCCGCTGGCGGCTCCAGTACCTGCATGTGAACCAGTACTTTGCCGGGATCAACGACCCGTCGGTGGGGCCTGGCGTCGATCCCGTCGTGTATCCGGAAGAGACTCTCGAAGACGATCTGTTCGGCGTCACGATCTGGCAGCCGTTTGGCAAGCGCACGCGGTTCTTCGGGCGCTTTACGGTGCTGAACGGGTACGCCAACGAGCTGAACCTGCGCCTTCGCTGGCAGAACAAGAACGGGACTTGGACAGTGCTGGGCGAGTGGTACCAGCTGTTCCAGCGTCTGTTCAACGTCACCAACGACCTCACGCCCTATGTCCCGATGCTGGGGTCCTTCGAACCGTTCTTCCGCGCGACAGCCAGGGCGACGTGGCGACCGCGCCCGGATATCGTGGTGGAGCTCGGTGCCGCGTGGCGCGTGCTCGAGAACAGCGAGGACGAAGGCGTCTTCAACCACGAGTGGTTCAACTACTACGTCACCTTCACGTGGATCGAACTCGTGAAGGAGAAGCTCGACCTGACGCTGTCCGCGAGCGGATACGAGACCGACGGCAACTCCCAAACGGTTGTTACCAGCAACATCGATATCCGCCTCAAGGAGAAGTGGCTGCTCTCGCTGGGCCTCGACTACGCCCTGTACAAGTACATCTGGTTCTCCAATTCGGAGCGGGAAAACGTCTGGACCTACCGCGGCGAGCTGCGCTGGGATCCGAAACCCTCCCTCCGCGGTGTATTGGGCCTTTACGTCGATGACGATCGGGTCACCACCTGGACCTACGTCGTCGCTAAACTGACCTGGAGATTCTGATGTTGGAGATGAAGTGGAGGATCGCCTTTGCGCTCACGCTGGTCGTGGTCGCGTGCGCGGTGCACTCCCGCAACGGCTCCGGCGATGCGGAGAGCACACCGACCGAGCTCCCCAAGCCCCAACTCTCGATCAACCACACACTGCACGCCGAGAACGGTCTCGAGTGCGCGGACTGCCATGATCCCGAGAGCAAGGGCGAGCCGGCGGCTGCGCCCGCGTCGTTCTGCTTCGAGTGTCACGA
>Ga0070729_10005194_pt1 | contig 13621 bp, 5 predicted proteins | sample tdDd472_FD_66725 | JGI IMG/M metagenome (GOLD analysis project Ga0070729, IMG submission 66725) | Marine sediment microbial communities from the Atlantic coast under amendment with organic carbon and nitrate - tdDd47.2 | ecosystem: Environmental > Aquatic > Marine > Coastal > Sediment | place...
AATAATGGAGACACATGGATTGAGATTACAAATGACCTTACCGGCACTCCTATCTATTCACTAACAGTTTACAATGATTATTTATACGCAGGAATAAATGCCGGCGGGATATGGAAAATGCCACTATCAATGATTACAGGAGTTTTAGATAAACCAAATGATTCAAATATAAACATCTATCCAAATCCTACAAAAAACATCATTACTATTGAAACAAAGGAGTTTTATACTGACAGTTATATTATGATATACTCTTTATCAGGTCAGAAAATAATAACACAACAGATTCATGATAAGAAAACAACAATTGACATAAGTACTCTTAAACCGGGTGTTTATTTTGTAAAATATGGAAGTCAGTACTTAACAAGTATTATTAAAGAATAAAATTTAATCAATAACGTGCTACAACACACAATAAAAAACATAGGACAGAAAGTGTTAATTTTAATGGATATAACATTTAACAAACGACTTGGCAACATGACAGCTAGGTGCTTCGAAATGCCCTACGCTTCTTATTGCCAACCGTTGGAAAATAGAGCCTTTTAAAAATCTATACTTCTAAACTTTCTCCTTCACCTTCTTCTCTTTCTTTTTCTTTGCTTGCCTGATCTTTGTCAGCTTTGCATGCATTGCCCTTGCGGCAATTCTTCCGGCACCCATGGCTTCGATTACAGTTGCTGAACCTGTAACGATATCGCCACCGGCGTAAACATTTTCCTTGGAGGTTTCGTTGGTTTCAGGATTCACCTCAATATAGCCCCATTTGTTTTGTTTAAGATCTGGTGTAGTTTGGAAAATAATCGGGTTTGGCCCCGTGCCAACAGCTACAACCACCAGGTCGCATTCGATAGTAAAGTTAGATCCCTCAATGGGAACAGGCCTGCGGCGTCCGCTGGCATCCGGTTCACCCAATTCCATTTTAAGGCATTCGGCACCTTTTATCTGGTTACTGTCGGTACCAATATATTCAATCGGTGTGGTTAATAACCTGAATTTGATTCCCTCTTCCTCAGCATGGTGTACCTCTTCGCCACGGGCAGGCAATTCATGCCGCGAACGGCGGTAAACAATGGTTACTTCCTGTGATCCGGTTCTGATGGCTGTTCTGGCACAATCCATGGCTACATTTCCACCACCGACAACTACAACTTTGTTGCCCGTTGGCATTGGTGTGTCGTACTCAGGGAATTTATAGGCCTTCATCAGGTTCATACGCGTAAGGTACTCATTGGCTGAGAATACATTACCCAGGCTTTCGCCGGGGATTCTCATAAAAGTTGGCAACCCTGCTCCTACACCCAAAAATACCGAGTCGAAATTTTCGAGCAGCTCATCAATGGTAAAAATTGTTCCGATAACATGATTCAGTTCAAACCTGCCGCCCAACTCCTTTATGTAACCAATCTCGAACTGAACAATGGATTTTGGCAACCTGAATTCAGGAATACCATAAGTTAGTACACCACCGGTTTCGTGCAAGGCTTCAAAAACGGTAACATCATAACCCAATTGCAACATATCCGCTGCAATGGTTAAACCACCGGGGCCGGAACCCACAACGGCAATTTTCTGACCGGTTTTCTCTGCCAATTCCGGAATTTTAACAAGATCCATTTTCCTTTCATAATCGGCGACAAAACGCTCGAGGCGCCCAATGGCAACAGGTGTGTCTTTAATGCCTACTATGCATCTTTCCTCACATTGGCTCTCCTGCGGACACACCCTTCCACAAACTGCCGGCATGGTATTAGTAAGCTTGATCCTTTTGGCAGCAGCATCAAATTCCCTTTCTGCCACTAGTGCAATAAAGCCCGGGATATCTATATTTACAGGGCAGCCTTGTACACATTTGGGATCTTTGCACTGCAAACATCTGCCGGCCTCCAGTAAGGCCAGTTCTGAGGTATAGCCATAGGGTACTTCCTGGTGATTATGCACCCTGAGGGCTTTGTCCTGTTCGGGCATATCCTGGCGTGGAATCTTTAATTTGATCCTCCGCTCATCAGCTTTGGTCAATCCATGCCATTCGCACCCATATTTCATGCAAATGTAAAAAGGCATCAATTTCGAAAACGCTGAGATAATTACTTCGCCCACATGCGATCCACAATCCCCACATCTGGTTTCTTTATGAACAAGACTTTCTTTGCATTTCGGACATAACAAATCATCCAGTACGCCATCCTGTTCAATGTCGACTGTTGAATCAGTCTCAAATACATCAAGGTGTGGGCTGAGAACCAACTCCATGTCCTTTTTCTGGTATTTGGCGTTAAAATTAAGGGTTTGCTCACCCCGCAATTCTTTGTTAAAACTGTTGTGGCAATGCGGACAGTAAGTATTGAGAAACGACTTGAACTTTAAATATTTAACATCTTGATTGAGCATATCTTTATTTTTATCTGATTGAGGCCAATAATGAATCTTTTTCGTCTTTCAGGTAGATGGAGTTCCGGTTGAGCAACTCATCGAAATCTACTTCAAAACCATCGAAATCCGGGCCATCCACACAACAAAATTTGGTTTTATCGTGTACTTTAACTCTGCAACCACCACACATGCCTGTTCCGTCAATCATAATCGGATTAAGACTGACCATAGTTTGAATATCAAATTTCCTGGTAAGGTTCACTACATTTTTCATCATGATTATCGGCCCAATCGCATATACTAACTTCACATCATGTCTTTCTTCAAGGTATGTTTTCAGCGGATCGGTAACAAAGCCCCGGCGACCATAACTGCCATCATCCGTTGTAATAACCAATTCGTCGCAAATGGTTCCCATTTCCCTTTCGAGGATGAGCATATCCTTCTCCTTTGCACCGATAATCCCAATTACATAATTTCCGGCTTCTTTAAATGCCTTTGCCACGTGGTGTAATATGGCAACACCAGTACCACCACCAACCATTACAACGGTGCCAATATTCTCCACATCTGCTGCACGGCCCAATGGGCCAGAAATATCTTTAATCGAATCTCCCTCATTAAGCGAACGCATTAAAGCTGTAGTTTTGCCAACCACCTGGAAAATAAGTGTTATGGTTCCTGAAAAAGGATCCTTATCGGCAACTGTAAGTGGAATACGTTCCCCTGTTTCGTTAACACGTAAAATGATAAACTGTCCGGGTTTTACCTTTTTGGCAATCTTTGGTGCATCAACATCAAATTTGATGATGGTTCCCCTTGCCATTGATTGTTTTCTTACAATTTGAAACATAGTAGTGAGAATTAGTATTGGGAAATTAATTTTTAAGTTTTAGACGTGTGGTTTGCCAGTGGTAAAAAGTTTACCATTCATCGCTATCTTCCAGCCTGATCTCGTAAAGATCCTCCTCATGCAGGCCATGCCATTTACAACCTTTTTTGGTACAGATATAAAAATCGATGAACTTGGTCCGTGCGCTGATTGAAATCTTAGCAGCAGGAGATCCGCATGTTTCACATTTCTTTTCAGCAATTAAACTGGTGTCGCAATGGAAGCACTTTAAATCACTTAAAGTTTTATCTTCCGACAAGAAAATTGTGGACTTGGAAGTAAATACATTAAGGTATGGACTAAGCATCAAATAGCCCTCATCGCCATTGATGATTTTTAGCTTGAGCATGTCGTTTTCGATCAATGACTTGCGGCAGTGCGGACAATAGGTATTCAGGAAAGTCCCTGTTTCGAGAATCTCCGCCCGCTCCGATGGTTTTTTCTCTTCGGGCACTGATTCTGTCCTGAGGTCAAGGTTTTTCGGGTATTTCCTCCCACGAAAACCATATTCCTGGTAAAGTTTTTTTAAAGCCTGCGAAAGGTCCTCAAATTCGATGGCGTGGTTCTGACAACCATTCCGTGAACAAATACTGACTTTGCCCCCCATATCAAGGTTGAAATCTACCATTTTGGCTTCACATACTTTACAGTTGTCAACGCTTTCTAAGTTAGACCTGCAATGCGGACAAAAGAATTCTGCAATAGAATCTGCACCTATTTCAATTTCTGATATATGGTTGTAGCTTCCATAAATAGAACTCAGCCAAATCAAACCTTTATGCTCACCCTCTTGAATGATCAGGTTGATGCTTGGTTCGTTGTCAACCTTCTTGGTGTGATCCATCAGGCCTTTGCCACAAATGGGGCACTTGATAAATATTGAGATGAAATTATACATGATGACCTTTAACTTTTATGTTTATTAATCCTAAGATTTTAAGCCTTACAATATTAACGTTTTTTAAGAAAACACGAACCATATCACCATGACAAAAAACAGAGATTCAAAATGAAGGTATTATAATCTCTCGCTAAGGTGTTTATTTTCAGAAAGGAATAATCAAACCAAGTGATTTACCAAATCAATAATTTATTTTTAGTTTAAATAATGATGAGGAAGGGAGTTCACAAAGTGACCGATCTTTCTAAATGAAGTTTGGTGTCTGAATTCATTGATAAAGACATTTCACACAGGGGAAACTGATATGGCACCTATTCAACCCTTCTCTTCAGGTATTTTTCCTTATTCAATTATTCATGCGTTCAATCATTCTCGTATCAAATATTCTCCTACTCTTGCATTGAAATTACTGAAATCCTTTTCCTTCCATCCATTTTAATCAGTATCGGTTTTTTGAACCTCACATGTTTAAAATATGTGGATCTTTCGATAAGTTCCTGTTGATCGAGCAATTCATATTTAATATAGCTGCGCGACATTTCTGGCTGAACAGAAAAGTAACCCACGTTCATTGTGGTAACATTATGGAAAAAGTGTGAGCCGGAGGATGCATCCAGGGGATAGCCTTCGAAGCTGGTTTCAACAATTACTCTGGCATTTGAGATTTGTGGCCAGTTTACAGGTATTCCAATCCATTGGTCGCGGGTACCCCACCTGCCGGGCCCAATCAGTACATATTTCCTTCCCTGATCGAACATCGCCGTGTTGAGTTTTTCAATTTCCACGGCCATGTCCACTGTTTTCGATTTATCAAAGGCCTCCCTGTCGATGTAAATCACATCGTACAAATCATCGATCATGCCATTTCCCATCCCCTTATCTGAAAAAAGGATCACCTTTTCCTCATCAACCGCATCCAGGTCGATTACATAATCTTCAGAACTTCCAAGTAAAGGTTTGATCTGAAGAAGATAAAATGATGCTTTATGCTCCTCATCTTTGTTCAGATCAACCGCAAATTCAATTTCAACCGGAGTCCCCATTGCTTCTTTTACAACATCCAAAACCACTTCAATGGTTTTTGCCAGGGGAACATAATTGTATTTAAGAATATTGGCAAAATCAACAATGCGTGGCCCTGGCTTATTGAGTCCCGGAGTAATGGTATTGTTTTCGGGATTGAATACTGATGCACAATGGCGGAGTGAGCCATGTCTTTCAGCTTCGTCAATATCCATCAAGGTTAAGCCCGCCATATCACCCTCCAGTAAATTAACTTCCTGCTTCTTCAAATCGACAGCAAAAAAGTGAACCTGGGAATTTTTAAGCTGATCTTTTGGTGAATTAATTTCAACATTAGGGTATTTGGGAGAAAACCGATATGCTCTTTCACCCTCGACTACATACTTCCCCAAACCTACTGCCGCAACTGCAAATCCTTCTTCGGGTTTCATATGCGAAAAAGGGTAGTAATTATACGATTGTGCAACCCCACTGATGTGTGGATAATAAATATCGCCAAACTTATTTCCTACCAGTTCTTGTATCACAACAGCCATTTTTTCCTCTTCAATTTTATAATTTACAGCCTTGATGTAATCACGTGCAGTTTTAGAAAATACAGAGGCAAATACCAGTTTTATGGCATTTCTCAATTGCCTGAGCCTAACATTAAGGTCGGGGTGGCTATTGGGCAAAATATAGGTTTCGAAAATCCCTGCAAACGGCTGCATCAAAGAATCTTCAAACAGGCCTGAAGATCTTACTGCTATTGGCTTCCTGATGATTTCGAGGATGATCTTCAGCTTTTTATTCAGGCTCTCGGTAAGGTGACCTTTGATGAATAATTTTTTAACTTTTTCATAGTCTTCCTCACCATGTACCTTTTCGTGCAACTGGTTTCGTTCCATAAAATATTCGAACTCCTCGGTACCGATTACCGAAGTTTTAGGTGCCCTGATATTGATATTGGGAATGTGTTTACCAAAATCAAAATTGTATATCAGGGTATTGATAAATGCAAGGCCACGGCCTTTACCTCCCAACGATCCCTGCGAAAGGTAAACTACATTGCTTTCATCGTTGATGGCAGATTTTTCGAAGGGAATTATTTTACCTTTATCCTGTTCGTTCCTGAATTTTTGAATGATATTTATCAGGTAATCTCTTAATCCCCGCGGGGTTCTAAAATGGGTTACTTTTTGCGGATTAATAATTTTGGCCACTTGAATTTCGCCCCGGGCCATAAGCCACAACGAAAAATGATCACGTTTGGCATGGTAGAGTAAGGATTCATCCGGAATTGTACGCAAATGGCGTTCAAACTCTTTCAAGGATTTGGCAACCGCAATCTGGGTTCCAAGCTTGTTGCGATATATAAAGTTTCCAAAGCCCAGGTAATGGGTTATAAAGCTTTTGAATTCCTGTTCCAGAGTTTCAGAATCTTTGTTGATAAAACTTGACCTGAGCCTGTGGGCTTCTGCAGCATTGGTCTCGTCAGATGACTGGATAACAGTGGGGAGGTCTTTAATCTGTGATTTTATCAGCCGGGCAAGGCGAAATCCTGCCTGATCATCCATCTGGTCTGCCCGCCTGAACTTTACATCGGTGATCAGGCACAGGAGGAAATCTTTGTAATTATTAAAAATTGCCAGAGCTTCCTCATAGTTGGATGCCAATAAAATTTTTGGCCTGGCACGCATTCTCAATACTTTGTAAAGCTCGTCGGTGCTCACATCATCGATAATGCGTTTTGTTTGTGCCATTACAATGCTATAAAGCAATGGCAGGTAGCGCGAATAGTATTTTGGGGAATCTTCAACCACAAGAATTACCCTGACCATTCCTACCCGAGTGTCGTTTTCCACATTGATCCTGTCCTCGACATGTTTGATCATTGCAAAAAAGATGTTCGAATTCCCGTTCCAGGCAAACACCCTGTCGATACCTTCAATCTCCGAACGCTGGTCTTCGAAATACTGTATATCACGATTATTATTTAAAAGGACAAAAATGGGAATATATGGAAATTCTTTTTTGATTTGCCTGCTCAGGCCAACGGGAGTTTTCTTATCACTTCCCACCATCAATATAATCAAATCAAAATGTTTGGATCTTATCTGTTCGAAGGCTTCTTCAGATGAAGATACACCGGTGATTCTTGGAGCCGATGAGAGATTTAACTGATGGTATTCATCCAAAACATGCTCCGAAAATCGTCCCTCTTTTTCAATACTATAGGCTTCATATAAATTAGCAACAAGTAGAATTTCCTTTACCTTAAACCGCATCAAATCATGATAGATATCTCTTGCATAGTTGTTTTTATTCAGGAACTTTTGGAGCAATTGTTTACTTTGAACTTCCGATTCGGTTTTGCTTGCTGTCTGTTTCGCTTTATCCAGGGATTTTGAAATGATGTATTTGCCTTGTTCGCTGCTTATATACCCTGAAATCATTCCTGATAAGTTTTCGATCAAATGCCGTTCCTCGTGTAAAAAAGGCCCTTCATCCAAATTGGGGAAGCTCTTGAGATAAATAACTTCAACCGATCCATTTTTGCCATCAATTGTCTGGAACGATTGCTTTTGAGACCATTGAGTCTCCTCTAAATTGGGAGTGGAAAATACTTTGTCGCCATAAGTAATTTTAGCAGCAGTAAATAAGGGATATTGCCATGCCCTGGGCAGAATCAGGACAACTTGCTGCAAAGTCTCGTCAATGGGTTTTCCCTGCTGCAATATGCTTGTGGTTGTATTTATGCAGGCAAGTTCCTTTAAGCGTTCGATAGTAATGTGACTACTTTCCTTGCTGTGAATCTTATGGATAAATCCCTCCAGAAGGCTGGCAATATTGTTTATCAGGTTTCTCTCTTCCTTAAGAAAAGGGCCTTCGTCAATTTCAGGAAACTCCGAAAGATAAAATATCTCAATACTTCCTTTTCGTTGGTCGATGGTTTCAAATATCTGCTTTTGAACCCAGGGGGATTCCTTAAAATAAGGACTCACATATTTACTTCCATCAAATATAATCCTGGCTACCGTCTCTACAGGAAACTGCCAACCATCGGGCAATATCGAAACAAGGTTCTGAAGGGATTCATCCAGTGGCTTCTCCTTTTTAAATAGGTCGCGGGTTTTGTTAATGGTTTCCAATTCCTTAACACGCTCCCGGTTCTCGATCGCAAGTTTTTCCAAATCCTTCTTGCTCTGCGTTTTACCATTCATGATTTTATGGGTTTTATGTAAGCCTTTGCCTACAAAATTACTGCTCTTTTTTATTCCAAGCCAATAACCCGGCAAAGTAATTTAAAAATATGTATTGGCAGTTCGATACTGAAAAAGATTACGGGTGTGATAGCGGTATAAAAAAGCCGATGCTTTCGATTCGCTATTAATATCACAGGATTTTGATTTTCAATTCTGGCCGGATTGTAAGACAAAATTTCATATTTTCGCAACTGATAATCTAAATTTATGATTCTGTAAGCTGATCATATGAGTGCAATCCGAGTAATTCTTATTGACGAACACCCGATAGTTCAATCCGGGTTGCAATCGATACTTTCGGATGTGGATGAAATTGAAGTAGCGGATACTGTTAAAAATGTTGATGCTTTTTTTGAAAAAATGAAGCAAATTCCTGCCACGTTTATCCAGGTTGTAATGTATGATATTTACCATCCCAATGACCTGGAAATAGACAACATTAAAAGAATCAAAAAGGCATACGGCAAAATGAATATTCTTGTTCTGGCCATGTATTCGAACGAGAGTTTCATACTCAATTCTATCAAGGCCGGGGCCAAAGGATTACTATCGAACCAAACCACAAGAAACGAAATTGTTGAGGCAATTTACACCCTAAGAAATGGGTATGAGTACCTGGGCAAAACCATTACTAATATGGTTCTTAACAGCTACATTAACCAATCGAAGTTAGGTGAAAATTCCCAGCATGACAAGGCTCAACTTTCAACACGGGAATTAGGGGTACTCAAACTCTTTGGCGATGGCTATACCAACCAGGAAATTGCCGATAAACTTTTTATTTCTATCCGAACTGTGGAATCCCACAAAAACAATATCATGAAAAAAATCAATCTCCGTACAACTGTTGATTTGATAAAATTTGCCATAAGGAATAACATCATCAAGATTTAACGCCCCTCCTATCTTTTAATCTTATGCTCAAATCCTTTCCCAGGGTTAAATAGTCAAAAGTTATTAACATTTTTTATAAAAAAACATCAGCGAATTAATTAACCTTCAATAAGATGTAATTTCATTTTTATTTTTTATTAATAATCCTTGTTGATTATCTTTTCTATCTTTACATTTGCTTGGCTGGTATATTCTGTTTTTACGAACTTAAATAAATCCTAAAATAAACTTAAATCGCATTATCATGAAACAATTTTTACAAATTTCGTTGATGTTAGTTTTCTTATCGTTGAATGGTTTTTCACAGGATGCTTTTCATAATGGAATGCAAGATCCTGAAACCAGGGTGGACCCCTCAGCATTTCTTCCCGATTTAGATGTAGATCCGGGTGAAACTTTTCTCGTTCCTATTCAGGTTAATGATATGGAAAACCTGGAGATGTTAAGATTCAGGGTTACTTACGATCCTACCATCCTGACAGAAGTTTTATCTTTTGGTAATGGTGGCGTTTTGGATAACGGGAACTATAGAATGCAAATAGTTAAATTCGACCCAAACATTGTTCAATTCACGTTTACAGCTGAATCTACAGATTTATTTTCCGGAAGTGGCGAAGTTGGTTACATCCGTTTTCAAGCTGGGGAATTTGGAACATCTCCTTTAGATTTTCAATTGTTTTTGGTCAATGGGGAAAATTACATAACAAATACTACCAACGGCCAGGTTGTAATTACTGATTGTTCTAATGCAACTGCAAATGCAGGCGGAAATGCAACTGTTTGTGAAGACCAAACCTATGAACTTGTCAATGCTTCTGCAACAAATTATGAATCGCTTATGTGGGCAACCCAGGGCGATGGTACATTTGATGACAATACGTTACTGAACCCTGTGTATACCCCAGGAACGCAGGACATCTCTAATGGCTATGTCTTCCTATGCCTCAATGCAATCGCAACATCACCATGTATGGATGGTTTCAACTGTATGAAACTCTCATTCCAAACACTTCCGGATGTAGTTGCGGGAGAGGATGCCAGCATTTGTGCTGATAATTCGGGATTTCAATTGTCAGGAAACGTTGAAAATGCTGCACAATTCTTTTGGTACACACCGAACGGAACAGGGGATTTTGATAACCTCAATGCTTTGGACCCCATTTATACACCATCACTAGCAGACTACTTGCTTGGTTCAGTTGATCTTTGCTTGACGGCTATTCCTAATGAACCATGTACCGGAGAATATACTGATTGTTTAACATTGTCATTCACTCCACTACCCGAGGTTGTCTGCCCCAACAATATGGATGTTTGTATAGATGCTGACTCATTTGAGCTCACTGGTGCAACCCCCGAAGGTGGAACTTACACAGGACAAGGGGTGGTTGACAACTCATTTGACCCATCCTTTGCAGGAGTTGGATCTTGGGAAATTACTTATACCTATACCGACCCATCTAATTGCACGAACATTTGTACATTTACTATTGTAGTAAATGATTTACCAATCGTCACCTGCCCGGAAGAGATGACAGTTTGCATATCCGATGAACCGTTTATGCTTACTGGCGCAAGCCCGGAAGGTGGTGAATATTCTGGTCCAGGTGTTTCCGATGACATTTTTGATCCTTCTATAGCGGGTGCTGGCATTCACACCATTACTTATAATTATATAGATGAGCTAACCTTTTGTGAGAACTCATGTCAGTTCACAATTGCTGTCAATGAGTTACCGGTTGTCTCCTGTCCTGTCTACGATCCGGTTTGTGAAGACCTTGAAGCGTTTGAACTTGCAGGAGCAATGCCAGAAGGCGGTGAATATTCTGGCATAGGTGTAACTGATGGCATCTTTGATCCAGGTATCGGCACCGGAACCTATGATATTACCTATTTTTACACCGATGAATTCGGATGTTCAAATTCATGTGAATTTCAAATTGAAGTCTCTCCTAATCCAATTGTTAATGCAGGGGATGATGGCTCAGTTTGTCAGGATTTGAGCGGATACCAGTTGTCAGGCCTGGTGGAGAACAGCGAAGGCTTTTTCTGGTATACTCTTGTCGGATCAGGTACTTTCGACAATGAATTCGCTTTGGATGCTGTTTATACTCCCAGTCCGGTTGATTATCTTTTGGGTTCTGTTGAGTTATGTCTGCAAGCAACGGCCATTTTACCATGCGAAGACCAGGTGATCGATTGTATGACATTAACCTTTCCACCACCTCCTGAAGTTACCTGTCCTGAAAATATGATGGCCTGTGAAAATGCCGAACCTTTCGAACTTACCGGAGCAATACCGGAAGGCGGAGAATATTCGGGCATCGGTGTAACAGATGGCTATTTTGATCCATCGGGTGGACCCGGAACCTATGATATTACTTACAGTTATACGGATGAGTTGGGATGTTCGAATTCATGTGAATTTCAAATTGAGGTCTTTACTTTACCAATAGTTTTTGCTGGAGAAGATGGGACAGCTTGTGAAGATTTAAGTGGATACCAGCTATCTGGTCAGGTGGGAAATGCTGAAGGATTCTTCTGGTACACCCTTATTGGATCAGGAACATTTGATAATGAATTTGCTTTGGATGCGGTTTACACTCCCAGTTCTGTTGATTACCTACTGGGTTCTGTAGAATTGTGCCTTCAGGCCACTGCCATTTCACCATGCGAAGGACAGGTGATCGACTGTATGACTCTGAGCTTTTCTCCCTTACCAGAAGTAACCTGCCCTGAAGACATGTTTGTTTGTAGCAATGATGAACCCTTCCAATTATCGGGAGGATTACCAGAAGGTGGTGAATTTTCCGGTGAAGCAGTTGAAGATAACATATTTAATCCTGCTCTTGCCATGATCGGCCAAAATGAAGTTTTTTATTCATACACAAATGAAGATGGTTGTTCAGGCAGTTGTACTTTTTACGTTGAAGTGTCTCCTGCTCCGGTAGTTGATGCCGGGGGTGATGTAACAATTTGTGAACTTGAGGTTTTTGAAAATACTGGTGCTACTGCTAGTAATTACACATCGGTTCAATGGGTAACCCTAAATGGAGGTGGTTTTTTTGACAATGAAACCGTTGTAAATGCAACGTATTTTCCCAGCCCTGTAGTTGATTATACGCAGGGGAGCATTATTTTGGTGTTGATTGCAGCACCAATAAACCCATGTACTACCGGTACACAGGATGAACTCATCCTATCATTCCAAATGCTTCCTGATGTTGATGCTGGTGAGGATGAAACCATCTGCAGCGGTGAGACTATTTTTACTGATGGGTCAGTTGATAATAGCACTGGAGTATATTTATGGACAAGTTCCGGGGATGGGTCGTTTATCGATCCGGCATCTCTTTTAACTGAATATATTCCTGGCGAAACAGATATTTCAACAGGTGCAGCAATCTTGTCACTATCTGCTGAGCCCATTTCTCCATGTACCACTGAGATTACAGATGACCTGACATTAACAATAGGTATAGCTCCATCCGCTAATGCAGGAGAGGATGCTGCAATTTGTGCAAATGGAGAAGCATTCGAATTGTCAGGTACCGCCGAAAATGCTAGTAGCATATTATGGTATACGCTTAATGGAACAGGCGAGTTTGATGATCCAACTATTTTGAATGCCAGCTATACACCGGGCTCCGTAGATTATATTATCGGAAGTGTTGAAATTTGCCTTCAGGCATCTGCTATTGCACCTTGTGAAGGAAGCGATGTTAGCTGTATGACCTTGTCATTTAATCCTGTTCCGGATGTTACTCTGGAAGCTTACGAGCCGCTTTGTGCTGGTGATCCCGTATTTAACCTTTATGGTGGTTTACCTGAAGGTGGAACTTATTTCGTGGATGGAAATGAAGCGACTACATTCGATCCGGCGGTTGCTGGTGAATATGTTATTGAATATTTCTTCACCGATGAAAACAGTTGTACCAATTCTGCTGAAGGAATGATCGTAGTGAATCCATTGATGGATGTTTCACTGGAAGCTTATGAGCCACTTTGTGCTGGTGATCCTGCATTCAACCTTTATGGTGGTTTACCCGAAGGTGGCACTTATTTCGTGGATGGCAATGAAGCGACTACATTCGATCCGGCGGTTGCTGGTGAATATGTTATTGAATATGTCTTCACCGATGAAAACGGTTGTACCAATTCTGCCGAAGGAATGATCGTAGTGAATCCTCTACCGGATGTTACGCTGGAAGCTTATGAGCCACTTTGTGCTGGTGATCCTGTATTCGACCTTTATGGTGGTTTACCCGAAGGTGGTACTTACTTCGTAGA
>Ga0070729_10005197_pt1 | contig 13616 bp, 10 predicted proteins | sample tdDd472_FD_66725 | JGI IMG/M metagenome (GOLD analysis project Ga0070729, IMG submission 66725) | Marine sediment microbial communities from the Atlantic coast under amendment with organic carbon and nitrate - tdDd47.2 | ecosystem: Environmental > Aquatic > Marine > Coastal > Sediment | place...
GGTTCACCGCGCTGATCACCCCGACAGTCACCGTTGGCTGGGTATCGGCCAACAGGTAGCCGAAAGGCGAGCCGATAGCGATGGCCCACTCGCCGATCTGCAGATCGTCATTTGCAGCCAGGCGGGCATGGGGCAGATCGTGCCCCTGGATCTGGACGATCGCCAGGTCGTAGCGCTCCACCGTATCGACCAGCCGCGCCTGGTATTGACTGCCGTCGGACAGGGTCACAATGACCTGCACCGCATCGGCGATGACATGGTAGTTGGTCACCACCAGACCGTCAGCAGAAACGATGACCCCGGAACCGATGTTGCGTATGGATCGATAGTACTGGCGTCCCGGTATGAATCCCAGCCGTTCCATCAGATCCATGCCCGGATCCCGCACCGCCTGTTGCTGGACCACATTGATGCTGACGACCGCCGGCGCCACCTGACGCGTGGCCCGCACGATGGCATTGGATCGCTGTCGATACAGGTCCTCCTCGTCGGCCAGGTAGGGATCCGGATCCAGCAGGCCGCTGGTGCTCGCAGGCCTCGCCGGGTCCTGGGTTCCCGGACTGCGGTCGAGAACCCGGATCGGCCGGCTCCCGCGGGCCCAGATATCCTCCAGATCCATTCCCCAGCGGAGGGTGAGCAGAATACCGCCGAGAGCCACTCCGACGAGCAGCCCTAGCAGGACTCCCAGTCTGCTCCCGGTCAATCTCACTTGCCGGCGCCCTGCAACTTGGCCCAATCGGCCATGAATCCGCTCAGACCCTTGTCGGTCAGTGGATGGGCCACCAGCTTCTTGATCACCTGGGGCGGAATGGTGGCGATGTCGGCGCCCAGCAGGGCCGAATCGACGACGTGCAGCGGATGGCGCACCGAAGCGACGATGATCTCCGTCTCGTAGTCGTAATTGCTGTAGACCTCGACGATGTCCTCGATGAGTTGCATGCCGTCCTCGCTGACGTCATCCAGACGCCCCACGAACGGTGAGACATAGGCGGCGCCGGCCTTGGCTACGAGCAGAGCCTGACTGGTGCTGAAAACCAGGGTGGCGTTGACGGGAATTCCTTCAGCCGCCAAGGCGGCGATGGCCCGGAGCCCCTCGTAGGTCGTGGGAACCTTGACGACGATGTGCTCACTGATCTTGGCCAGGCGCTTGCCTTCATTGATCATGCCCTCGGCGTCCAGAGCCGTGACTTCACCGCTGACCGGCCCCTGCACGACGTCGCAGATTTCCTTCAGCAAGGCGTCGGTGTCGGTGCGGCCTTCCTTGGCCATGAGGCTCGGGTTGGTCGTCACACCATCGCACATACCCATGGCCTTGATTTCCTTGATGGCCTCGAGGTTGGCCGTGTCGATGAAGAACTTCATGGGGACTCTCCTTCTTCGGGGAAAGGGATTTCCTCGTCGTCTCGGTTCGAATCTGCCGCGTACGGCGAGTCCGGATCCCGCCAGGCGGGATCCAGCACGTGGTCCGGGTAGTACACTTCCTCCATAAACAGGCCGTGGGCCGGAGCCCGCTTGCCGGCCGCATTGCGGTCGCGGGCCGCCAGTATCGCCGGAATACAATCCGCCGGAAGCGTGCCGTGTCCGATGGCCACCAGGGTGCCCACCAGATTCCTGACCATGTGATGCAGGAATCGGTTGGCGCGCACGTGAAAGATAGCTGAATCGCCGGTCCAATCAAAGTTGCAAAGGTCCACGTGACAGACGTTCCCATCCGCCTTGAGCGAACGGGTCTTGCAGAAACTGCTGAAGTCGTGGCTGCCCTTCAGGTCGGCCGCTGCCCGATTCATGGTCCGACGATCAAGTGGCCGATAGATCCGCCAGCTGAACGGTCGGAAGATGTCTCGGACCTCCAGAAGGCTGTAGCTATAGCGTCGGGCCACCGCCGAGAAGCAGGCGTTGAAATCGGGGGAAACCCGACGAACGGCCGTGATCCCGATATCGTCGGGAACCATGGCCGGCAGCGCGTTGGTCACGCGGACGGCTTCCTCAGCGCTAGCCACGGTCAGGTGGGCCACCTGCCCGCGAGCGTGCACACCTGAATCGGTGCGGCCGGCCCCGACTGGAGTGACAATGCGCCCCAGCAGGCGGGACAGATTGTTCCGGAGTTCACCCTGGACGGTCCGTAGATCGTTCTGGATCTGCCAGCCATGGAATTCCGATCCGACGTAGGACACATCCAGGCGCAGACGGATCCGGGGTTCCGTTTCGCCACGGACAGGATTGACCGACCGCGTCACCAGCTACCTCCCGGATCGACAGCACCGCCGGCCACCAGCCAGATGATGACGGCAGCCCAGAGGGCCAACAGGAACAGTTCGGAGGCGGCTGGATTCGCCGGTCCCAGGTCCGCGGGACGGCGGGAGCGCAGGCTGAGTGTCAACGCCTCGGCCCGCCGGGCCAGACACTCGAGCAGGGGAACCGTGATCCGGATCCGGTCCGGCAAGCGTTTCAACCAGCCGAACGGGTTACCACCTGCCACCGACTCCGCCTGGGCGGCCGGCCCGGAACTCCGCAGTCGGATGACGTTCTCGATGCGCCGTCCCTCGCCGAGAATCACCGGGAACGTACCCAGAGCCACAGCCAGCACCAGACCCAGGTCATCGGTGGCCACTCCGAGCCTACGCAAAGGCCGCAGCCACCAGCCCACCGCCAGCGCCAGATCATCCATCGATGAGATCCGCAGCAGCAGCCCCAACCAGGCCACCGAACATCCGGCCCGCAGCAATGCCCGCAGGCCGGCCAACAGACCGACCGCAGAAGGGTGTCCCAGAGGTGCGGCCGTGGTCGTGGTCAGGGCGTGAACCGCCACCACCAGCACTGCCACCGGCAGCCACGGCTTGAGGGCCCGCAACTGCGTGCCCGGCGTCAGCCCAGTCCGCAGCAACGCACCACTGACCAGCGCAGCCATCAGCAGCAGCGAAGTCCAGCCGGCCACTGCACAACTGACCAGCCCCAGTACCACGCCGGCCAGCCGCACTGCCGGGTGCAGCCTGGACAGGACCGTAGATATCAGGGGTGATGGCAACTGGGCGGCGGCGTTGATCACTTCGGCGCTCCAGCGGCCAGGCGATCGGCAATCTGGATCGCATTCCAGGCCGCGCCCTTGAGGAGATTATCGGCAACAATCCACAGCAGCAGGGCGCGCTCGTCGTTGGGGTCCCGGCGCACCCTTCCCACATGGACTTCATTACGGCCTGCGATTTCCCGTGGCGTGAGATACTGATGAGGTTCGCCGGCGACTTCGAGACCGGGCGACGCAGCCAGACTCCGCACCGCAGCCTGACAGTCCACCGGCTGCTCGCAAACAATTCGGACGGCCGCGCTGTGACCGCTGGCGACAGGAACTCGCACCGCGGTGCACGTGACCGCCAGATCGGCGTCCCGGCCGAGGATCTTCCGCAACTCCCTTTCCACCTTCGCTTCCTCTTCATAGGAACCGTCAGGTAGCTGGGAGCCGATGGCCGGGATCACATTACCGGCCATGGCCCGAGGGAAATGGGCAGAAGCCGCAGCTGACGGTTCGGCAGGGCCGCCGGACACCTGTTCACGGACCTGTCGTTGCAACTCGTCCAGCGCGGACTGGCCTGCCCCCGACACCGCCTGATAGGTCGCAACCTGCACCTCGCGAATGCCGAAGAGTCCATCCAGCGGCGCCAGCGCCATGGCCACCTGGATGGTCGAGCAGTTCGGGTTGGCGATGATGCCGCCCGTCCCGCCACTGCACGCGGACGCCGGAATCAGATCGCCGTTGATCTCGGGGACAACCAGCGGTACCCCGGGATCCATGCGAAAAGCTGATGAGTTGTCAATGACCCAGGCACCCACCTCCGCGGCCCTGGGGCCCCAGGTCCTGCTGGGGTCGCCACCGGCACTGAAGAGCGCGATGTCGACTCCGGCAAAGGCCTCCGCGTGGACCTCCCGGCAGATCAGCTCCCGGCCCCTGAATTCCAGCTTCTTGCCGGCCGACCGGGCCGAGGTCAACAACAGTGGGTCGCCGGAGACGTAGTCGCGGTCGACCAACAACTGCAACATGGTTCGTCCCACCAATCCTGTGGCGCCCAGCACGACGATCTGCATTCCCTCTATCTCCTCAGTAAACGCCTGGAAAGCTGGCCTTGATTCGACCCACCCGGACTCCGAAAGTAGCAAAGGGGGCCGCATCGGTCAAAAACAGCGGTTCCCCCGAGCAAACCGAGCGTTGGCCTTGGGAGTTCCTGGTGTTAAGCTCGCGGCTCCACAGGCATCTCGCCGCAGTGAACATTCCACCGGATCACGGAGGCCATTGACCGATGTCCCACTCGCGCCCCAATCGCCGTGAACGTCTGGCTCGTCGTCTCTCCAGGTTTTCTGCGCCGCTGGCTTCCCGGCCGCTCTTGCTGGTCCTGTTGATGGTCGTCGCGGCCGGGTCCGGGTGCTGGCGCGATTCTGACTCCCGACTGGAGAATCTGAGCGCAATCGCCCGCTGGGAAGATCGCCGCTTGGCCCCCCAGGACTCCTTGTCTGCTCTGCTGTCCAGCCAGGATGCCCACGTGCGGCTGGCAGCCGTACGCGCTGCCGGCCTCATCGGACGGGACGACGTGCTGGCCGATATGCTGGCATTGCTGCACGATCCCTCCAATACGGTACGGAGTCAAGCTGCCTTCAGCCTCGGACTGCTGGGCGATTACGGGGCGGTACCGGCCCTCGAAGCGGCCGCCGCGGACCCCCATCAATCGGTGCGGCTGGCGGCTCTGTCCGGACTGGCGCATATCTCCAACGAAGGCATGGCCCTGCTGGCTGCCGCGACCGGTGAGGACCCCGGGGAAGCGGCCATGGCCTGGAATGGCTTGCGGAACCGGAGCGGGGATATTGAGAGGCAGCGCCTCGTCGAGGCCATCTCCGCCGGACTGACCCGGGTCGAGCCAGAGGTACTGTGGCGGGTCCTGCGTTGCGCTCAGCTCATTCCGGACCCGACCCTGATCCCCCTGCTCACCCCTCATGCCCGCGGCAAGCATCCCCAGGTCCGCGTCCAGGCCTACCGGGCCCTGGCGGCCGTCGACCATCACGAATCGCTGCTGGCGATCCTGGCAGGCTTCGCGAGCCATGATCAGTTTCGGGAACGGGATCTCTCGCGGGTCGAGATCGGAGGTTGCCGAGCGCTGGGCAACCTGGCGGTTCATCTGCTCGATGAGGCCGGTGACGGAGCCGCAGACGTCGCGTCGGCTGGTTACGATTCCGATATGATCGCCGCTCTGCTCATCGCCGCAGCCGGCCGGGAAGATCCCCATGTCGCGGCCACAGCCTTGGGTGCTATGGAACAGGCCGTCGGCGATCTGCCGGTGCCGGCGGAAGCCGCCGAGCGAGAGAGTCTGCTACCGGTTTGGCGCATCCGCCTGGCTCGCGCAGCCCGCTCCCACATTGCCAGCGAGCATGTGGCCGTCCGGGCGGCGGCGATGCGTGCATGGGCGGCCCTGCGAGGTTCCGGAGCCGCGGGCCCATTGGTACAGGCTGTCTCGGCCGAAGAAGTTCCCCAGGCTCTGGCCGCCGGCCTGCACGCCCTGAGTCGGATCCATCCCGACGCCCTGCTGCACGTCGCTCGCTATGCCGCTGCCGATTTCCAGGAAGGCTTCAACCGACCGGTACGGCAGGCAGTCCGCAACGCGATGGTGCGCGGCGCCGCTCTCGAGGGCATGGTTCATATCTGGGTTGAACGGCGATCCACTGTGCCGGAGGGAGTTCCCGAGGATCTGGTCGCTCATCGCCTGATTCTGGCGACGACGGATAACGATTTCGTGGTCGCTACCACGGCCGCCGGACTGCTCGGCGGGTTCCCCGGCGAACCGGCCTGTGGGGCCCTGGTCGACCTCTGGGATCGTGCCGACGGCCCCTATCGCTCGGATCTGCGTCGCGGCGCTCTGGCTGGGCTGCAGGCGGTTTTTACACCCGCCGATTCTGCCGCAATCGAACCGGGCTGGGTCCCGACCGAGAGTCTCAACACGGTGGCGGCCAGAGTGCTCTCCGAGTCCTTCGATTCGGCAGATATCCGGATTCGCAGGGAAGGGCGGCAAGCCGCTCTTGCGACCGGGCTGTTGCCGGCGCGACTGATCCCCACCGAAGCCAGCCTGCTGGCGACGTTGCCTGCCCACCGGCGTGATCCCGGGCAACCGGCAGTGCGCCTACCCTGGTCCGCGCCCGAGGTGCTTTGCCGGACAGATCGCGGCTCCTTCGTGATTCGCCTGGACGGCGACATCGCTCCGAACACCTGCGCCAGTTTCGTCCATTTGATCGAACGTGGATTCTACAACGATCTGACTTTTCACCGGGTCGTTCCTGATTTTGTCGTACAGGGAGGCGACCCCCGCGGCGACGGTTCAGGGGGTCCGGGCTACAGCATACGCAGCGAGTGGAGCCCGATCCCTTACCGCCGAACCATCGTGGGAATCGCCCACGACGGCAAGGACACCGGCGGCAGCCAGTTCTTCGTGACCCTTTCGGCGCAGCCCCACCTGAACGGCCGATATACGGTCTTCGGCGCGGTCGTGGACGGCATGGAGATCGTGGATGCCATCGAGGTGGGTGATCAATTCAGTCTTGAGTTGATGCCCTGAGACTCCGTCGTCGATCCTTGAACTGAACCCGGACCGCGATCGGCGGTCCGGGTTCGTCTTGTGCAGAGCCGATGTCCAGCGACCGTCAGTCGCGCAGCACCTTGAACAGCGTCGCCCAGTTGGGAGACGCCCCGTACATCAGGATTCCCATCCGGAACAACTTGCCGGCCATGCGCGACGCCAGCCAGATGGAGATCACCAGCAGTCCCCAGGACAGTCCGATCTGCCACAGCGGCGGCGTCTCCACGCAGACGCGCATGAACATCAGCACCGGTGAAAACAGGGGGACCAGGCTGAGCACCACCGACAGCGTTGAATCCGGTGCCCGCAGCACGAGGCTCAACAGCAGCATGGGGATGACCAGTCCCATGGCCAGCGGAGTGTGAAACTGCTGACTGTCCTGCACCGTGTTGCACATGGCCCCGAAGCCGGCATACAGGGTGGCGTAAAGAAAGAACCCCAGCAGGAAAAAGACAACGAAAGAGACCAGGATCACCGGGGTCAGGAACCCGACATCGAGCGTGACCTCACCGACCGAGACCCCGCGCTGGGACAGGAAAAAGAAGGCACCGGCCCAGATTCCAAACTGCGTCAAACCCGCCAGGCCGATACCCAGAACTTTGCCCAGCATGAGGTTTCCCGGCGTGACACTCGCCAGCAGCAATTCCACCATCCGACTGCTTTTTTCCTCTATCACCGCCGTCAACGTATGGCTGCCGTACATGATGACCATGATGTAGATGATCATGATCAGCGTGAATGCCATGGCGAAGGAAACCGCCTCGTCCTGCTCCTCCTCGCCACCCTCGGCGGTGACCGAGATGCTGGTCCAATCGGAGCGCGCCGCCAGGTAGTTGAATAGCGTATCGGGGACCTCGACCCGGGCGAACCGCCCTTCCCTCAGGAGCCGGTTCAGGGCCGGGCGCAGGATCTCGTCCCGGACGACCAGCGAACTGACCGACTTGTTGTAGAAGGCGATCTCACGGGAGTCGATGAAGTCATCGGCGATGACCACGCCGCTGTGCACCGATTCCTCGAGGATCATGCGCTTCAGGTCCTCCACGCACTGCTCTGTGGACTTGCCCTCGCTGTTCAAGGGCAACAGCCGAACGCCCTGCCGTCCCTGGTCGGCCAGGGCCTCCTGCAGGGGCGCAAAAAACTCGCCGGACACATCGACGACCCCGATGGTGCGCTCGTCGTCGGCGCCCGAGTTGGCGACCAGCAGGGGCACGACGATGACCAGGGACATCAGGACCGGTCCCAGCACCGTGCCGATGATGAAACTCTTGGATTTCACTCGCTCGAGGTATTCCTTGCGGACGATGGTCAGAACCCGACTCATGCCGGCACCTCCCCACGGTGCCGAGCCACCGCTTCAAGGAATATCTCGTTGAGGGTCGGGCGATTGGCGGAGAACAGGGTCAACGGCCCGGCGGCCGTCAGCGGCGGCAGCAACGTGGGAGGATCGATCCCCTCGGCCAACGTCAATTGCCAGGTCCCCTCGTTGAATTCACGATGCAACACCCCGGCCAACTCCGCCGGTGGCTCCACGTTTCCATCCCAGGCTACCCGAACCGAGCGTAAAGGAAAGCCGGCCCGCACATCGGCCATGGTACCGTCGACGATGACCTCGCCCCCTTCGATGAGACAGATGGCGTCACAGATCTTTTCGGCCTCGGACAGCATGTGGGTGGAGAAGATGACCGTCGTGCCCTTGTCCTTCTCCTCCAGGATCATGTCCCGCAACAGTTCGATATTCAGGGGATCCAATCCGCTGAACACCTCGTCCAGGATCACCAGATCCGGTTCAAATATAAAGGTCGCAGCGAACTGGATCTTCTGCTGCATGCCCTTGCTCAAGGCATCCACCTGTCGGTCCCGCCATTCGGACAATCCCATACGTTCGAGCCAGTGGTCGGCCCGTTGCCGGGCGTCCCGACGTCCCACGCCCTTCAACTCGGCCAGATAGGCCAGCTGGTCCACGCACTTCATCTTGCGATACAGGCCGCGCTCTTCCGGCAGATAGCCGATCCTGTCCCGGAGTCTCTTGTCCAGCGGGCGGCCGGCAAACAGAATATCCCCGGCATCAGGCAGGATGATCTTCATGATGGCGCGAATGGTGGTCGTCTTGCCCGCCCCATTGGGACCGAGAAATCCATAGATGGAACCGCGGGGAATATCCAGATCGACGTTGTCGACGGCGCGCTTCTCACCGTAGTGCTTGCTGACACCACGCAATGTCAACACGGGCTCTCCCACCGGAGGCAGGGAGTACGCTTCTGCTGCCATATCCATTCCTCTGCATGAGTCTATCGGGACCGGATGCGCCGGCATCATACCGGATCCGATTTGATCCACATACGGCGAAGTTAGGTCCCCGACGGCCGCAAGTCCAACGCGGCGATGGGTTCAGAGGCAAAACAGAAAAGGCCCCGGATAGCGACGAACGCAACCCGGGACCTTACACGACCGGACCTGAAAGGGGGCGCAATCGGACCGGTCAGGAAGCCTGTCTACACCCGATGAGCGAGGGCAGCGGCTCAATATCAACCTGCAATCCGAACCTCGTGCCGGGATGGATTCGTCGGAAGCCGGAGACAACATCGGGAATCTCAACTGGCTTCGTCAAAACGGTCCATGGTCGAAGTAGCCAATCGCAGGTTGTTGTCAGACCAAGGGATCCAAACGGGCGAACTCCTCTTGGATCCATCATTATGATGCGGTGCGAAATTCACCAAAGTATCACGGTGACGTTCTTTTTTTGTGAGAGTGAAGTCCAATTGTCATAAAACTGCTTTTTTTGCACTATATATACCAGATATTTTTGGCATTGTTATTCTTGCCCGCCATGTATCGTTCTGATATAATTGTACTTACGAATGGAGAAGGGCTCGCCGCGACCCCACTGGAAGGATGGTCTCAGGATGACCGGTCAGGCCGGATCGAACCGGAAAATTCTGGTAATCGAAGACGATCGTGAATTGATCGATTTGCTGACCCTGCATCTGACCGCAGAAGGCTATCAGGTGGCCGCTGCTGCGGATGGTGAAGCCGGTCTGCGAGCGTTTCAGTCGGGGCAATACGGTATGGTTCTGCTGGACTGGATGCTGCCGACCCTGTCGGGCATCGATGTCCTGCGGGAGATCCGCTCCACCGACACCCGCACCCCCGTGCTGATGCTCACGGCCCGGGGTGAGGAGGCCGACAAGGTGCTGGGGCTCGAACTCGGTTGCGATGACTACCTGACAAAGCCGTTCAGCATCCGTGAACTGACAGCGCGGATCAAGGTGCTGCACCGCCGGATCGAACGGGCCGAAGAGCTGGCCCGCATCTCCTCTGGAGATCGGATTCTGGACTTGGGCCCGTTGAAGATCGATCACGGCAAGCGCAAGGTCCAGGTCAACGGCGAGCCGGTGCAGTTGACCGTCAAGGAATATGACCTGCTCTACACCTTGGCGGCACGCCCGGGACGCACTTTCAGCCGGCGGCAATTGCTCGATCTGGTCTGGGATCAGGACTCCGATGTTTACGAACATACGGTGAACTCCCACGTGAATCGACTGCGCAACAAGATTGAAGACAACCCCAACCGCCCTCGCTTGATTCTGACAGTCTGGGGAATCGGCTATCGTTTCACCGAGGAGTTCCTGTAGGTCGACATAGATGAAGATGCCCCGTTTTACATCCACTCTGCATTTTCGCATCTCGGCGCTCTTCCTGTTCCTGTTGGCGCTGAGTGCCGGTGCGTGGTGGCTGTGGCTGAATGCCACGATCCTCTCCCCCGACCTCGATGACGCCGAAGCCCAGTGGTACGACGAAAGAGCCGAGGGAGAGCTGGACGAGCTGGCTCTCGAGTTGCAAGAGGTCATCGGCGACCAGGCCCAGTTGAACGACCGGATGATCCGATTCGGCGAGCACGTCGATCGCTACGACGCCGAGGTCATCCTGTTCGACGACGAAGGGCTGAACCTGGCCTCGTCCCTGCCCGACAGCCTGGACATTGCGGTACCGGCTACCCCGAGCGAGATGCTGTCGGACATGTCCGCCGGGGATTGGGATTACGGCAGCTACCCGGTGCCCGATGATATTGAGGCCTACGAGAACCGCATTTTCGAAGTGGATCGGCTGTATGCAGGCGATGCCGACAGCACCGTGGTCGGCTATCTGGCCGCCAGCTACCGGCCGATGATCATCGGTGTGGACGAACTGGCCAGCGACTCGCGCACCATCGGTTTCCAGGCCCTGGCCCTGTTGCTGGCCTCGGCTGCCATCTGTGGACTGGTCATCATGGCCTGGACCACCCGCCGTGTGCGCAATCTGTCGGCAGGAGTGGCGGCCTTCGCCGCGGGTGACCTGGAGCGTCGGGTCAAGGCCACCAGTGCCGACGAGCTCGGTGTCCTGGGCCGGAGCTTCAACGCCATGGCCGAGTACATCGAGGATATGGTGGAGAAGCTGCGCCTCAAGGAGCAGTTCCAGCGCCAGCTCATCGCCAATATCAGTCATGACCTGCGCACTCCCCTGGCCAGCCTGCGGGGCTATGTGGAAACCCTTTCCATGCCCGCAGGTGATCTGAGCGTCGAGCAGCGCAACCGCTACCTGGCGACGATCTCCAGCAACATCGACCACCTCGACAAGCTGATCCAGCACATGCTCGTGCTGTCGCGCTTCGATTCGGGCCAGACTACCTTCACCATGGAGGATTTCCCCCTGGTGGAACTGGCCGACTCGGTGCTGATGCGCTGCGAGGCCCTGGCGACCGGCGCCGAAGTGAGCCTGGAACTCGAGGCCGACGAGGATCTGCCCATGGTCCACGCCGACCCCTTGCAGATCGCCCAGGTCCTGCAGAATCTCGTGGACAACGGGATCAAGTTCAACCGGCCCGGCGGCCAGGTCGTGATGGCTCTCCGCCGGTATCATGACCGGGTCCAGGTGACCATCCGAGATACCGGTCTGGGCATCGGCCAGGATGACCTGCCCCACATCTTCGAGCGCTTCTACACGGCGGACAAGAGCCGTACCCGCACGGCTGACACCTCCGGGCTGGACAAGGTTCGCGAACATCTGGGACAGAGTTCCGGACTGGGGCTGGCCATCGCCGCGCGGATCGTCGCGGGCCACGATGGTGAGTTGGCGGTCGAAAGTGAACTGGGAACCGGCACCGCCTTCAGCTTCACCCTCCAGGCGGCGGCGGAACTGAAGGAAATGCGGGGCGAGGGTTGAGCGAACTCAGCTCTGCCTGAGTTCGCGGGTCACCACCACTGCTGCCGCCACGGCCAGAAGCAGCAGCAGCGCCGCTGCGCCGGGCTCACCGAGTACCAGCTTGCCCAGGCCGAAAACAGCTCCGAACACCCCCGCACACCCGGCCGCCCACACACCCAGGCGCGACCAGCCGAGACCATCGCACACCACGTCCGGATTCGCCCGGGCAACGGGGCCCCACAATCCGCCGGGGCGGACCTTGCGATAGAAGGCCTGCAAGCGCTCCGCCGAAACCGGCTTCGTGACGAGGGTCACGACGACCCAGACCATGATCGTGAAGGGCACCAGGATCATGGCTTTGTGGTGGGTTTGCAGAGCCATATCGCCGACTTGAACGGGCGTCGAAAACAATGCGTAGGCGCTCCCCTGCTGGACCGCAGCGACCACCTCGAAGCTCACCGCCAGAGTGACTGAGGCAGCCAGGGCCGCAATCTCGCTCCAGGCACTGATCCGCCACCAGAACCAACGCAGGATGAGCACCGGCCCAATGCCCGCGCCCATGGCCCAGACGAAGAGCCAGGCCTTGCCGATGCTCGTCAGCTGGAAGGCCACGATCACCGCGCAAACCATCATCACCGCGACACAGATCTTCGCCGTCAGCACCGTTTCCTTCTCCGACGCCTGGGGCCTCAGAAAACGGCGGTAGATGTCATTGACCAGATAGCTCGCACCCCAGTTCAAATGGGTGTCGATGGTGGACATGAACGCAGCGAAGAAGGACACAAGCAGCAGCCCCAGCAGGCCCGGGCCCAGGACCTCGAGCATGACCATCGGATAGGCGGCCTCCTCGGAGCGCCCTTCGGGCATCACCGGGAAGAGGACCAACGAGGCCAGTCCCGTCAGAATCCAGGGCCAGTAACGGACGGCATTGTTGGCCACCACGAACCACAATGTCGCAGCCCGGGCGTGACGCTCGTCCCGGGCCGCGGCCATGCGCTGGATCAGGTAGCCGCCGCCGTCAGCGTTGTGGCTGGCCCACCACATCAGCGAGACGAACACGAGGAACTTGAAGAAGTCGGATTCCCAGCCCAGGCCACCCCCGGGGATAAAGGCCAGGGTGTTGTCGCTGAACAGGGGGGACTCGACCAGGCGCTGGCGCAGTTCCGACACGCCCCCCACACGGCGCGTGGCCATGACCGCCACGGAAACCGAGCCGATCATCGCCAGTCCGAACTGGATCACATCGGTGACGACCACCCCCCAGAATCCCGCCAACAAGGCGTAACTCAACGCCAGGGCCGCGCCCCCGATCACGGCCACCAGGGGGTCGATGCCGAGCACAGCCTCGGCCACCGTCCCCATTCCCTTGAGAACCCAGCCCAGCACGATGAAATTGTAGATGATGGCGAAGTAGCCCGCCTTGAATCCCCGCAGAAAGGCCGCCGGTCGGCCGCTGTAGCGCAGCTCGATCAGTTCGTTGTCCGTCAGCACTTCGGCCCGCCGCCAGAACCGCGAGAACAGAAACACAGCCAGCATCTGGCTCATGACGTAGTGCCAGCCGAACCAGTTGTACCAGATACCGTGGTTGCGGATGAACCCGGTCACCGCCAGTGGCGTGTCCGCGGCAAAGGTCGTGGCCACCATGCTGGTGCCCAGTACCCACCAGGGCAGCGACCGTCCGGACAGGAAGTACTGTTCCGCCGAGGAGGAGGCCCGCCGCCGAAACGCCAGGCCCAGGGCCAGGGTCAATCCCGCATAAAGCGCGATGACCGCCCAATCCAGAGGGTGAAGATGCGCCATGTCGATCCGTCTCGCCGGTTAGCGGCAGGC
>Ga0070729_10005199_pt1 | contig 13615 bp, 8 predicted proteins | sample tdDd472_FD_66725 | JGI IMG/M metagenome (GOLD analysis project Ga0070729, IMG submission 66725) | Marine sediment microbial communities from the Atlantic coast under amendment with organic carbon and nitrate - tdDd47.2 | ecosystem: Environmental > Aquatic > Marine > Coastal > Sediment | place...
GAAGACGGCGAGCCAGCCGCGGCGATCCCCCTGCTGGAGAAGACCGTGCGCTGCGACAAGAACTTCGCCCGCGCCGTGCACTTGCTGGGCAAGACCTACGCCTCCATCGGTGACTACCACCGCGCCCGCCGCGCCTTCCGCCACCTGACCAAGCTCGAGAGCGACGACCCCGAGTCCTTCGTCCTGTATGCCGCCGCCGCCGTGCGCTGCGATCGGCTGGAGGAGGCCAAGTCGGCGCTCAAGGCCGCGATCAACATCGACCCCAACTACGGCCGCGCCTACCGCTACGCCGCCCAGCTCTACGAACGCCTGGGCGACGCCGAGAAGGCGCGCAAGTTCCGCGCGAAATACCAGACCCTCAAGCTGCGCGGATAGCGGAGGACACGTGGCACGCCACCTCGTCACCGGCGGAGCCGGCTTCATCGGATCCCACCTCAGCGAAGCGCTGCTCGCCCGCGGTGACGAAGTCCGGGTCCTCGACTGCTTCGACCCCTACTACGACCCCGCCATCAAGCGCGCCACCGCCGCCGAACTCAGCGCCAAGGGGATCGAAGTCCTCGAGGGCGACCTGCGCAACCCCGAGGACGTCGCCCGCGCCGTGGAGGGCGTCGACGGCGTGGTGCACCTCGCCGCCCGCCCGGGGGTCCGGGCGAGCATCGAGGATCCGCACACCACCTTCGCCATCAACGTCACCGGGACCCTGCACGTGCTCGAGGCCATGCGGCACGCTGGGCTACAGCGTCTGGTGTTCGCCTCGTCCTCCAGCGTCTACGGCGGCGACGCCACCGCGCCCTTCCGCGAGGAGCAGCCCGCCTCGCGTCCGCTCTCGCCCTACGCGGCGAGCAAGCGCGCCAACGAGTTGATGGCGGCGACCTACGTCGAGCTGTTCGACCTTGGCGCGATCGGGCTGCGCTTCTTCACCGTCTACGGTCCCCGCGGCCGGCCGGACATGGCCATCGGAAAGTTCCTGCGCAAGGTCTATGTGGGCGAGTCGATCCCGCTCTATGGCGACGGCTCCGTCGTCCGCGACTTCACCTACGTCGACGACATCGTGCGCGGGGTGGTCGCGGCCCTCGACCGGACCACCCCCGGGGAGTTCCACGTGTCGAACATCGGCGGCGGCGCGACGCACAGCATGCGCGAGCTGCTGAACATGATCGAGGCGGTCAGCGGGAGGACGCTCCAGATCGACGAGCTGCCTGCCGCCGCCGGCGACATGCCCTTGACCCACGCCGACCTCGAGCGCGCCAAAGCGCTCCTGGGCTTCGAATCCCGGGTCCCCCTGCGCGAGGGCCTCGCGCGCACCGCGGAGTGGACGCGCGGCGCTCTGGGGCTCACCTGAGCGACGAGGTGGACGACGCGCCTGAGATCCAGGGGCTGGCGTTCCTCGCCTGTGGATTCGACTTCAGCGGCGGGATGGAGGGTCAGGCGCGCCGCCTGGCCGAGCGCCTGGCGAGCAAGGGCGTCCGCATCACCTACATCACGACCTCGCCTTCGACGGAGCGACGCCCCTTGCGGGAGACGTGCGCGGAGAACCTCGTCGTGGTGCGCGTACCCGTGCTGGCCGCGGTCGACTGGACGACCTCCCTGGGGATCCTCGAAGTCACCGCGCTCAACGCCATCGCGCGGCGGCGGACCAAGCTCGACGGCATCTACGCCGTGCACTACGAGACAGGGTCCATCGCGAGCCGGATTGGGCAAAGCCTGGGCCTGCCCGTGGTGGTCAAGCTCGCCTGCGGCGGCCGCTTCGGCGACGCGCAGGGGGTCCTGCACAGCGACGACCGCCGGCGACAGCTGAGCGCGCTGCGACAGGCCACGCGGATCGCTGCGATCAGCGACGAGATCGAGCGCGAGGCGATCGAGGTCCTGGGGGTAGACGCCGAGCACGTGGTGCGCGTACAGAACGGCAGCGACCTCAGCCGCTTCTACCCCCGCCCTGACCCCGACCGCCCGCGGGTGCTCTTCCTCGGTCGCCTGGGCGCCCAGAAGCGCCTGGACCTGCTGCTCGCAGCCGCCGCCACGCTCCGTGAGCGGGTCCCTGGGCTGGAGGTCGCCATCGCGGGCGACGGACCGCTGCTGGCCAGCCTGCAGGTCGAGGTCAAGCGACGCGGCCTGGGCGACCTGGTCCAGTTCCTCGGGCGCCAGGATGACGTCGTCCCGCTCCTGGCCCAGGCCGCGGTCGTCGTCCTCCCGTCCGACGCCGAGGGCACGAGCAACGCCCTGCTGGAGGCGATGGCCAGCGCGGTCCCGGTGGTCGCGACCCGGGTCGGGGGGACGGTCGAGCTCGTCGAGCACGACGTCCACGGACTCCTCGTTCCTCCGGGGGACGCCGCGGCCCTCGCCGGCGCCCTCGAGCGCGTGCTCTCGGACCGGGCGCTCCGCGAGCGCCTGGGCCAGGCAGGCCGCCAGCACGTCGAGACGAACTACGACCTCGATCAGGTCGCAACACGACACCTCGAGCTGTTTCGACGGCTCAAGGCCGAGTTCCGCCCCGACGACACGCGGATGCTGGTGCTGCCCGGCTCCCGGGCCGAGGTCCTGCGGGCCACGACCCGGGCGGGATTGCGCACGGGCCGCGACGGTGTCGTCTCCACCGCCAAGCTGGTCGCCGACCAGGTGCGACGCTGGTCGCAGCCCGGCGGAGCCCAGGCCGCGGGGGTCGCCGTGCTCGTGCGCGACGTGGATGCGCTGGGCGGCATGGAGCGCCAGGCCCTCGCCCTGGCCAAGGGGCTGGTCAAGATCGGGGTCCCGGTGACGCTGATCACCTGCACCGCGCCTGGGCTGCTGCGGCTTCCCGAGCGCAGCTGGTTCGAGGAGCGCGAAGGCGTCCGGCTCTACCGCGTCCCGCTCCTGGTCTACGAGTCGGCCGCCGCGGGGATCCTCTATCGCCGCCGCGATGACTGGAGCGTGATCTACGCGGTGCAGCTGATGATGGGCGCCATCGGCGCCCGCCTGGGGGAGGTCCTCGACGCCCCCGTGGTCGTCAAGCTCGCCTGCGGGGGGACGTGGGGCGACATGAGCGCCTTGCAGGGGCTCGAGTCCAGCGACCGCGAGCAGGTGCTCCGCGGGCTGAGCAACGCGCAGCTGGTGTGCATCAGCGACGAGATCGCCAGCGAGGCCCGCCAGATGGGCTTCCGCGCCGACCGCATGTCGCGGATCCCCAACGGGGTCGACGTCGACCGGGTGGCTGCGGCGGCCCCCGTGCAGCCGCTGGGCGACGCGCCCACGATCCTCTTCGCCGGTCGCCTGGACCGCCAGAAGGGGGTCGACCTGCTGCTGCACGCCTTCGCCGAGGTCGTGCGCGAGCTGCCCCTCGCCCGGCTGCTGCTCGCCGGGTCGGGGCCGCAGGCCCTCGAGCTACGCGAGCTCTCCGAGGGGCTCGGCCTGGGAGACAAGGTCGCCTTCCTCGGACGCCGCGACGACGTGTGGGGGCTGCTGCGAGGCTGCACGGTGTGCGCGCTCCCCAGCCGCTCGGAGGGGATCTCCAACACCCTGCTCGAAGCCCTGGCCGCGGGCGCGCCGGTGGTCGCCTCGGACATCTCCCCCAACCGCGAGGTCCTTCGGGGCGCCTGCGGGGTGCTCGTCCCCTCCGACGACGTCGGCGCCTTTGCCCACGCCCTGCTCTCGCTGCTCGAGCGCCCCGCCGACCGGGCGCTGCTGGCGCGGCACGGGCGAGCGAGAGTGCGCGAGGTGTTCGACATGCCGCGGGTGGTCGACGCCCACGCGGAGCTCTTCGCCCGCCTCGGCGCTGGCCGCTCCCGCCCAGGAGCCCTGGGGTTCACCCGGCGCTTCCTCACCTCCCGCGGCGCGGACGTGCTGCGGGTGAGTCGGCGCCTACTCCCTTGAGTCCTCGGGCTCCCCGAGCATGCGCTTCCGGCACTCGCTCAGCGCCCAACGCACCTCGCCGGCCGTGGTCGGGCGCGCCTCCGGGTCCTTGTAGAGCAAACGCGTGAGCAGCGCCTGCAGCTCCGGGTCCCAGGCGATGTCCGGGGCCATCGCCGCCAACGTCCGCGGCGGGTCGTGCACGTGTGCGTCGAGCAATTGATAGTGCGTCTTGGCCGTGATCGCTAGCCGCCCGGTCAGCATATGGAACAGGATCACGCCGAAGGAGTAGAGGTCGGTCTGCGGCGTGACCGGATCCCCCGTGACTTGCTCAGGGCTGATGTACGCGGGCGATCCGACGATCTCGCTCTGCCGGGTGAGGAACAGCTTGCGGCTCGGCGCCCGCGCCTCGTCCTCGTCGAGCAGGTGGGCCAGGCCGAAGTCGATGAGGCACAGGGCGTAGCGCCCCGGGCGATCGAGGAGCATCACGTTGTCGGGCTTGAGGTCCTTGTGCACGATCCGCTTGTCGTGGATCGCCTCCAACGCGTCGAGCAGCTGGCCGCCGATGGTGAACGCGTCTGCGAGGGGCAGCCGCCCAAGGTCCTCGATGGCGTCCCCCAGGGTCCGCCCCGCGAAGGCGGGGAACACGAGGTAGCTGACCCCGTCCACGGTCTGCCCGCGGTCGAGCAGGCGCAGGGTGGCCGGATGCTCGAGCCGCGCGCAGATCACGGCCTCTCGCTCGAAGCGGGCGTAGTCCTCGGGCTCGGCCATCTCCGAGCGCAGGACCTTGATCGCGACGTAGGTCTCGTCCGGGCCGGTGGCCAGGTAGACCCGCCCCATGCCGCCCTGCCCCAGTGAGCGGCGCACGACGTAGGGGCCGATGCTGTCACCCTGCTCGTAGGCGTAGACCTCGTCGCCGTAGTCGCGCTCGGTGGAGAGGGTGTCCGAGCGCGCGGGCCCCTCTGCCTCGGGGTCGACCGAGACCGTGGGCAGGGTGTCGCTGACCTTCCACTGGGTAAGCTCCGAGCGGAACAACACGCTGAGGCGGAACGCGTCTTCATCGATCAGCGGACGCGCCACGAGCGGGCGCGAGACGCCCTCGAAGTCACGCTTGCGGTAGGCCTTCAGCAGCCGCCGGGTGTCCGCGCGGAGGGTCCCCTGAACCCGGCTCTCGAGCTCGGCGCACTGGTCCAGGTTGAGCAGCGCGCGCTTGAGGAGCATCGCCCCCACGCGTTCCCCGGGGTGGGCGCCGTCGAGCTCGGAGATCAGCTCGTAGATCACATCCTGGTCGACGCCTTCGCGCTCGAGCTCGCGAAGGGCGGTTGCCTGGTGGCGACGCTCCTGGAACAGCGACACGTAGTGGCTGACCCGGTCGAGCTCGGCGCTGGGGATCTGGCCCCCGCGGGCGAGGTAGGTCAGCAGCCCGAAACCCAGCTCAGGCCGCTCATCCAGGTACGTCAGCGCCTTGCGTACGACCTCGACGTCGAGCAGACGGAGTTGCACCAGGAGCTTTGCTGCGACCAGGTCGTAGGAAGTGAGCATGCCGTCCTTCGCGCCAACGCCAAGAGGGGGTCAGTCCGGCGATCCCCCGACCGCCCACCCACAGCCCTGCACCCCCTGCAATAGCACAGACAAGGTCTCTCCAGCCAGCGCCGACGTGTCGACGTGAACGTGGGCTTGCCGGTAGAGGGGCTCCCGGGCCGCGAGGATCGAGCGCAGCTCGGCCATGGCGTCCTGGCTCCCGACCACAGGGCGCTGATCCCCCTGAGCGAGCACTCGGCTCATGTGGTCCTCGGGGTCCGCCTTGAGCCACACCGTGGTGCAACGGTCTTGCACCAACTGAAACGCCTCGTCGTTGCCGACCACGCCGCCGCCGAGGGCGATCACCGTGGGCTCTGGGGCCGCGATCAAGCTCCCCAGGCACTGCCGCTCGAGGCGCCTGTAGTAGGCCTCGCCGTGCAGCGCGAACACCTCGCTCAGGCTGAGCCCCGCCGCTTCCTCGATCCTGGAGTCGAGCTCGACGAACTCCAGCCCCAGGGCCGCGGCCAACCGCGGACCGAGGGTGCTCTTGCCCGCGCCTCGCAGCCCCAGCAGCGCGACGGCCCGCGGCCGCGGGGCGCCGAGGGCCAACTCGACGGCCTCCACGCTGCGCGCGAACTCCTCCGGCGAGCTGTCCTGAAGGAGGTAGCCCAGCCGCCCCCAGCGTCCCTGGGGGTCGTGGACCATGTCGACCAGCTCGAGGTCGAGCGCGTCGGCCACCTGCTCAAGACGCCCGATTGCGATGTTCGCCCGCCCAGCCTCGAGTTGGCTCACGAAGCGCGGGCTGAGTCCACTTTGCTCGGCTAAGGCCTTTATCGTAAGACCCTTACGCTTTCGCGCAGAGCGCGTGCGTTGGCCGATGCGGGTGAGCAGGGAACTCATGGTTGCAATATAGTTCACCAGAATGTCATTTCAAGCACTATCTTGCGCGTCCATCCAAAATGCCTTACCTTTGAGCGCATGAGCGAGAAATCAGCACCCTTCAAGGTCGACTTCGAGACCCACCCCAGCCGCTACACCCACCTCAAGCTCGAGGTCGAGGGGCCGGTGGCCTGGATCAAGATCGACATTCAAGAGGACAAGGGCCTCCGCCCCGGCTACGAGCTGAAGATGAACAGCTACGACCTGGGGGTCGACGTCGAGCTGGCCGACGCCGTGCAGCGGCTGCGGTTCGAGCACCCAGAGGTCACCTGCGTGGTCGTCACCGGCGACCAGGAGCGCGTGTTCTCGGCGGGGGCGAACATCTTCATGCTCGCCTCGTCCACCCACGCCTTCAAAGTCAACTTCTGCAAATACACCAACGAGACCCGGCTCTACATCGAAGACGCCACCGAGCACAGCGGGCAGACCTACGTCGCCGCGCTCAACGGCGTGGCGAGCGGCGGTGGCTACGAGCTCCCCCTCGCGTGCGAGGAGATCTACCTCATCGACGACAAGAGCTCGGCGGTCTCGCTGCCCGAGGTCCCCTTCCTCGGGGTGCTCCCCGGCACCGGCGGACTGACCCGAGTCGTGGACAAGCGCAAAGTCCGCCGCGACCTGGCCGACGTGTTCTCGACCCTCGCCGAAGGGGTCAAGGGCAAGCGGGCGGTCAAGTGGGGCTTGGTCGACCAGACCTGGCCCACCTCCAAGTGGGCCGACAAGGTCGCCGCTCGCGCAGCGGAGATCGCTGGCGAAGGGCGCCCGGATCGCAAGGGCGTCTCCCTCGAGCCGGTCACCCCCAGCGAGGACGAGGCGGGGCTGCACTACCGCCACGTCGAGCTGCTGTGGGGCACGCAGCCCCGCACCTGTCGCCTGGTCGTCAAGGGCCCCAGCGCCGAGGACGCCAAGGTCGCCGCCCCCCAGGCTCAGGGATCGAACCTCTACGCCCTGCGCATGTTCCGCGAGCTCGACGACGCGTTGTTGCGCCTGCGCTTCAACCACCCCCAGATCGGGCTCGCGCTGCTGGAGACCCAGGGCGACCCCCAGCTGGTGCTGGAGCACGACGCGGCGCTGCTCGCCCAGCGAGACGACTGGTTCGTGAATGAGGTGCTGGGGAACATGAAGCGCGTGCTCAAGCGGCTGGACATGACCGCCAAGAGCTTCTTCGCCTTCGTGACCCCCGAGAGCTGCTTCGCGGGCAGCCTGCTGGAGCTGGCCCTCGCCGGCGACCGCACCTACATGCTCGAGGACGACGGCGCTCGGCTGGGGACCTCGGCCCTCAACGCCGGCCCGCTGCCGATGGGCAACGGGCTGAGCCGCCTCCAATCGCGCTTCTACAAGGACCCCGCCCAGGCCGAGGCCCTCTGCGCCGAGCCCAAGCTCTACGGCGCCGACGAGGCGAACGACGCCGGGCTGGTGACCTACCTCGTCGACGAGTTCGACTGGGAAGACGAGACCCGGCTCGCCATCGAGGAGCGGGTCAGCCTCTCCCCCGACGCGCTGACCGGAATGGAGGCCAGCCTGCGTTGGGCCGGCCCCGAGACCCTCGAGACGAAGATCTTCGGTCGGCTCACCGCTTGGCAGAACTGGATCTTCCAACGCCCCAACGCGGTCGGCCCCAAGGGAGCCTTGACTCTCTACGGCCAGCCCGAGAGCGCGCAGTTCGACTTCGCGCGCACCTAAGCCCCTCGCCCCAACCCACGGAGAACCAATGGTCAGCAAGATCGATTATCAGAGCAAGATCCCGAACAACGTCGGTCTCTCCGACAGCCCCAAGCTGCAGAAGGCGCTCGAGCAGTGGCTGCCGAACTACCTCGACTGGTGGAAGGAGATGGGCCCCGAGGGGTTCCAGGAGGACGAGGTCTACCTGCGCACCGCGGTCAGCGTAGACACCGACGGTTGGGCCCACTTCGACTACGTGAAGATGCCCGACTACCGCTGGGGAATCTTCCTCACCCCCACGGACGCGGATCGGACCATCGCCTTCGGTGACCACATCGGCGAGAAGGCGTGGGACGACGTCCCCGGTGAGATGCGCACCGAGCTGCGCCGCCTGATCGTGACCCAGGGCGACACCGAGCCCGCCTCGGTCGAGCAGCAGCGCCTCCTGGGCCAGAGCTGCCCGAGCCTCTACGACCTGCGCAATCTGTTCCAGGTCAACGTCGAGGAAGGCCGCCACCTGTGGGCCATGGTCTACCTGCTGATGATGCACTTCGGTCGCGACGGGCGTGAGGAGGCCGAGGAGCTGCTGCAGCGACGCAGCGGAAACCCCGACTCCCCGCGGATCCTCGAGGCGTTCAACAAGCCCATCGAAGACTGGCTCTCGTTCTTCTGCTTCACCACCTTCACCGACCGCGACGGGAAGTACCAGCTCGGCGCCCTCGCCGAGAGCGCCTTCAACCCGCTCTCGCGCTCGTGCCGCTTCATGCTGACCGAAGAAGCCCACCACATGTTCGTGGGCGAGACCGGCGTTGGCCGCGTGATCCAGCGCACCTGCGAGCTGATGAAGGAGGCCCCCGAGGGCGACGTGACCAAGGCCGGCGGGATCCCGCTGGACCTGATCCAGAAGTACATCAACGAGTGGTACACCGCGTCCCTCGACCTGTTCGGCAGCGAGAACTCGTCGAACTCGGCGACGTACTTCGCGGCCGGCCTCAAGGGCCGCTGGGCCGAGGCCACCGACCCGCGGATCACGGATCACAAGGCCCTCGACGCCAACTACCGCATGGACGTCCCCACCGACGGTGGCTTCCAGGAAGAGGAGATCCCCCTCCGCCGCGCGATGAACCTCGTGCTCCGCGACTCCTACGTCGAGGATTGCGAGAAGGTGATCGTGCGCTGGAACAAGATCCTCACCAAGGCGGGCATGCAGGAGCGGATGAAGCTCCCTCACCAGCGCTTCAACCGGCACCAGGGTGTCTACTCCAGCGCGAACTATGACCCCGACGGGAACCCGATCTCCGCTGAGGAGTGGGAGGCCAAGAAGGGCCAGTGGCTGCCCACCGAGGCCGACAAGGCCTACGTCAAGTCGCTGATGGTCGCCGTGATGGAGCCGGGCAAGTTCGCCCCCTGGATCGCTCCTCCGCGCAAGGGGATCAACGGCCAGCCCGTCGACTTCGAGTACGTCAAGCGCGCCTAGGCTCGACCGAACCACCGCTTCACCACCCAGCGCGTCGCCTCTCCGGCGGCGCGCTGCGCTAGACTCCCGCACGCAGGAGGATCCATGACCAAGCAGCTCAGGAGCTACGTCGGCGGCGACTGGGTCGCCGGCTCCGGCGGCTTCCGCCCGCTCCACAACCCGACCACCGGCGCGCTCATCGCCGAGGCCTCGAGCGACGGCGTCGACATGGGCGCCGCCGTGCGTCACGCGCGGGAGGTCGGGCTCCCAGCGCTGCAGGCGCTGACCTTCGCCGAGCGCGGCGCGTGCCTCGCCGCCGCGGCCAAGGCCCTGCACGGGTTCCGCGACGAGCTGCTCGCGCTCTCGACCGAGAGCGGGGGCAACACCCGCGGCGACGCCAAATTCGACGTCGATGGAGCAACGGGCACCCTCCAGTTCTACGCCAAGCTCGGCGAGAAGCTGGGCGAGACGCGCTGCTTCCGCGACGGCGACGCGCTGCAGCTCGCCCGCTCACCGCGCTTCGCCGGCCAGCACCTCTGGACCTCGTGCCAGGGCGTGGCCGTGCACATCAACGCCTTCAACTTCCCTGCCTGGGGCTTCGCCGAGAAGGCCGCCGTGGCTTGGCTCGCCGGGCTCCCGGTGATCACGAAGCCCGCGACCTCCACGGCGGTGCTCACCGCGCGAATGGTCGAGATCCTCGCCGAAGCCGGCTCGCTGCCCGCCGGCACCTTGAGCCTGATCAGCGGGGGCGCCGGGGACCTGCTCGACCACCTCGGCTACCAGGACGTGCTCGCCTTCACCGGCGGCTCCTCCACCGCGCTCAAGCTCCGCCAGCACCCGGCGGTCACCGAGCGCGGCTGCCGGCTGAACGTCGAGGCCGACTCGCTCAACGCCGCGATCCTCGGCCCGGACGCGGAGGCCGACAGCGCGACCTTCGACCTCTTCGTCGGTGACGTGGCCCGCGACATGACCCAGAAGGCCGGCCAGAAGTGCACCGCCATCCGGCGGGTGTTCGTCCCCCGCGAGACCCTCGACGACGCCAAGCAGGCGTTGGTCGAGGCCCTCAGCGCGATCCGAGTCGGCGACCCCGCGCTGAAGGAGGTCCGCATGGGACCCCTGGCCACCGCCGGGCAACTCGAAGACGTGCAGCAGGGCGTCGCGCGGCTGAAGGAGGTCGCGACCCCGGCCTACGGCGACGGCGGACGCGGCGAGCTGGTGGGCGTGGACGGCGAACAGGGCTACTTCATGAGCCCCGTGCTGCTCGTGGCCGACGACCCGCGCGCGGCGACGGTGCACGACCGTGAGGTCTTCGGCCCGGTGGCGACCCTGCTGCCCTACGGCGACACCAAGGAGCTCGGCGAGCTCGTCGGACTCGGGCAAGGCGGGCTCGTCGCGTCGGTCTACACCGACAAGCCGACCGTCGCGACCGAGGTCGCCCTCGCGCTGGCCCCCCACTCCGGGCGGGTGAACATCGGCAGCGAGAAGGTGGCCGAGCACTCCCTCGGACCGGGTGCGGTGCTGCCGATGCTCCTGCACGGCGGCCCAGGCCGCGCGGGCGGCGGCGAAGAGCTGGGCGGCGCCCGCGGCATGCAGCTCTACATGCAGCGCACCGCGCTGCAGGGCTACAAGCCCGTGCTCGAGAAGCTGGTCGCTGAGCTGCCTACGATCAGCTGACCGCGAGGAGCATCGCCGGCCGCTCGGCGACGGGGGTCAGGAACACCGTCCCCCGACGCCCGCCCTTGAGCTTGCCGACCTGACGCTGAAGCGTGGCCGGCTCCACCGGCGACCTGCGGCGCTTGACCTCCAGACTGCCCACGCCTTCCTCGCGCAGCCAGCGCTTGAGGACCTTGAGTGAGAACCCACCCCAGCGGGCGACTCGCCACCCCCGCGCGAAGGGGGTCTGGGCCTCGGGCCCCGAGAGGTAGGCCGTGTGAGGATCCAGCTGGTGCGCGCCGAGCTGGACGCCGAGGGTCCGCACCAACCCGGCCCGAATCACCGCGGGGTCCGGCTCGTAGAGCCAGGCGCCGGGCTCACCGAGGTTCGGCTTCGGGTCCCCGTCGCCCACCAGCTCGACGCGCTCGGGGAGCAGCACCGCGCGCGGGCCTGGGCGGCAAGCCGCGCCGAAGGTCAGCAGCGCCTCCTTGAGCTCGCCCGCCAGCGAGACGAACTCGAGGCCTGCCTCCGCCGGCAACTCGCGCCGGTCGAACCCTGGCGCGACCTTGAGCCACACCGCCGGCACCTCGCGCGCCAGCTCGAGCACCGCGGAGAGCGGGGGCCGCATCGCCTCGAGCCCCAGCACGCGCACCCCGTCGATCCGCCGCGCCGGGTCGACGAAGGCGGCCTCGGCGCCCGCCCAGGACGTGGCGGTCCAGTCAGCCACCCGCACCCGCACCCGGCCTTCGAGCCCGAGCACGCGCAGGTTGTGCTCGAGCAGGCGGGCTCGCACCGGATCCAACTCCACCGCGTCGACCTCCAGCCCCGCCCGCGCGAGGGCGAAGCAATCCCCCCCGGCCCCCGCCCCCAGGTCGAGGCAAGCGCGGGCCAGGCCCTGCACCCGCTCGGCCCTCCAGGTGGCCACCTCCGCCGCGCTGAGCATCTCCAGGGCTTCGGGTTCGTAGAGCAACCCCTCCGCGCCGGGGAGCCGCCCCCTGGCCCGCGCCCGCAGCTGCAGCTGCGCGAGGAGCCAGCCCGCCTCCGCTGCAGCGAAGCGCCGGCGGAGGCTGGAGAGGAACGCCAGCTCCTGGGCTCGGCTGGGGAGCTCCAGCTCCTCCAGCGCTTGCTGGGCGCTGGGGGAGGTGAGGAACTCGCACGCGGCAACGGTCAGGGACTGCACGGGCACACCATGCCAGGGTCCGGGGTTGGCTGTCCAATTCCAGACCGGTCCGTTAGATTTACGTCAGGAGCGGGAAGGTGTCCACGCCGAGGATCACAGGCTACGAGTTGTTGGGGACCCTCTCTGACGGCACGACGTCGGGTTCGACGTTGTTCAAGGGGTGGCAGACCAACCTCAAGCGCTACGTCGCGTTGCGTGTCCTCGATGAAGAGGAGGCCGACGACCTCGACTACCTCAAGCGCTTCCGCGACGAAGCGCACCTGGCGATGGACATTCGCCAGCGCAACGTGGTCTCCACCTTCGACCAGGGGACCTGCCCCGACTCGGGCTTGCACTACGTCGCCTACGAGTTCATCAAGGGCCCGAATCTGGAGAAGATCCTCAGAGGCGTCAGCTCCCTCAGCGAGGAAGAGGCGGTGGCCCTGGTGCACGGGGTGTGCCTCGCGCTCTGCAGCCTGGAGCGCGCCCACCTGGTGCACGGCGAGGTCTCGCCGCACAAGGTCCTGATCAACGAGGACGGCGTGCCCAAGCTGGCCGAGGTCGGCCTGGCCCGCCGGCTGGGTGGGCTGGGCAGCCCTTCCACCGAGCGCGCCCCCGAGTTCGTCTCTCCCGAACAAGCCCTCGGGCTGAGCTGCCTCGACTCGCGCGCGGACCTCTTCGCCCTCGGCGTGACCCTCTTCCGCCTGGTGACGGGCAGCTACCCCTTCTCGGGGGAAGAGCCGTTCGAGATCGTGACGCAGAACATCAACGCGGACGTCCCCGACCCGCGCGACGTGCGCTCCGACCTGAACCCCATGATCTCCAAGGTGATCGCCGGGCTGACCGCGCGCGACCCCGACGAGCGCTACCCCAGCGCCGAGGCCGCGGCCTTCGACCTGGCTCGCCTGCGCGCGGGGCTCGACGCGTTGGGCCCCTCCGCCTCCGGGTCTGCCATCGCCAGCGGGCAAGCTCCACCCAGCCTCTCCGAGTCGAAGGTCCTCAAGGTCCTCCTCTCCGAGAGCGCCGCGCGGCGCCAGCTGAAGGACACGGGGAAGGTCCGCCTCGGTTCGGCAGACGACCCTCCCCAACCCTACAAGGTCAGGGTCTTCACCGGCGACGTGCAGCTCAGCGAGCGCCGCTTCGACCAGGACGTGGTCGTGATCGGACGCGCCGTCGGCAGCGACGTCCAGATCGACAACCCCATCGTCTCGCGCAAGCACGTCGAGATTCGCCGCCGCGGCGGCACCTTCGCCCTCGTCGCCCACCGCACGACCAACGGAACCGCGGTCAACGGGGTCAACGTCAAGGACGCCCACGCCCTGCGCCTGGACGAGCGGATCGTCGTCTCCGACAAGTTCCGCATCGAGATCATTCCCGAGCCGGTCGGCAAGGATGCCTCCAGCACC
>Ga0070729_10005200_pt1 | contig 13612 bp, 14 predicted proteins | sample tdDd472_FD_66725 | JGI IMG/M metagenome (GOLD analysis project Ga0070729, IMG submission 66725) | Marine sediment microbial communities from the Atlantic coast under amendment with organic carbon and nitrate - tdDd47.2 | ecosystem: Environmental > Aquatic > Marine > Coastal > Sediment | place...
AATGATGCTGATACAGGTCTTGATATTGCTGCTGGCGGTGCCTTAACTGTTGCGCAGATTCGTGCAGCCTCCACTCGCGGCTTAACCAAGCGCTCGGTTGATTCCGGTGATCGAACAATTGCTATTACTGCTGACGGCCTTGATCAGTTGTTGGCTACCACCCCGGTGACTAGCTCTGATTTCAATACAGTTAAAACCCTGGTTAACGGTGATATCGATACGTTCTTGGGGTTCAAGTTTAAGACTATTGCTACTCGCGATGAGGGCGGCTTGCCGGGTGATGGGACTTCTGATTGTAAGGCGTTCGCTTATCACAAGTCTGCCATTGGTTATGCGGTTGGTATCGACATGAAAACCACTGTTGACTGGGTTGCCGAAAAGACCTCTTGGTTGTGTAATGGCATGCTGAAGGCTGGCGCGGTTATTCGTGAGAATGCCGGTATTGTTCGTATCTCTTACGATTCCACTGTTATCCCAGCTCAAGCATAAGGAGAGTATATTATGGCTTTCACAGCTGACACTTTTATCCCTGTATCCGCGATGGGCAACTCAAGCGCTTCACGTATCTTTAGTTACACAAGCGGTGATGCGCTTGCTGCTATTAAAGGGGCAAATTACTTCGATGCTGCGGCATCACCCACTGGCGGCTTAGGCTTGACTGATGGCGATGTGGTATTAGCTACCGCTTCAGACGGCACAAGCTTTCTTCAGATTGATGTTACTGGTACTGTAGCGACTACAGCACTTTCAAACGATTTTGCATAATAACTAGTTCGTCACTCTTAGCCCTCACTTTTTGGGGGCTTTTTTGGAGTAAGCAATGCCAAGCGCGATAGATATTTCAAGTAACGCTCTATTGTTGGTTGGTGACAATCCAATCAATTCTTTTTCCGATCCTGGTGCTGGTGCACAAGCTGCAGCCGCCCTATATCCTCAAGTTAAGCAAAGACTGCTCGCCATGCATCCGTGGTCATTTGCGCTCAAACAGCAAAGATTAAGTTTATTGTCCGCGCAGCCTGATGAGCTGAGCCGATACAAGTATGCATTTCAGGTGCCCACAGACTTAATACGCTTGTGGGAAATAGCGCCTTTTCAGGACTACACAATCATTGGTGATTTAATTTACGCCAATCAAAATACCGCTATGCTGGCCACTTATATTTATGATGTGGCTGACACGGCTATGCCTGCTCAAGTCGTAAAGACTCTTGAGTATATGCTGGCGGCAGAGTTCGCCATTGCCATCACGGAAGATGAGAACAAGAACGCACTGTACTCACGCAAGGCTGGTGAGGCATTCGCGCAGGCCTCTACCATTGACTCACAGGGGCGCCCACAGGTGGCCATTAAAGACAATCCATTCGTTGATGCACGTTTCTCGGGGTTCACTCCTAACGGCTTTGGGAGTCGATAATGGGAGGCTTGTGGGTAGCACAAAGCAACTTCACTAAGGGTGAGCTTGACCCGGCACTGATTGGGCGTGTTGATCTTGAGGCGTTTTACCAAGGAGTAAGGGAGGCTACGAATGTGCTTTCTATTCCTCAAGGAGGCTTAAAGAAGCGTCCCGGTATGCGATTTCTTGGCGAGGCCTATGGTGATGGCCGACTAGAGCAATTCTCGTTTAATACTGAGCAGAACTATTTAATAGTGTTTACCAGTCTTAGGATGCAGGTTTATAAGGATGGCGTCTTACAAACAAACATTAATGGGTCTGGCCTTGATTATCTTTCGACGCCATGGACTCTGGCTCAGGTTAAAGAGTTTGATTACATTCAGAGCGCCGACACCATAATCATTACTCATCCTAGTGTTGAGCCTAAGCTTATACAGCGTACTAGCGATACACAGTGGACGGTTAGCTCAGCCCCTCTCACTAACTTGCCTCAGTTTGACTTCAATGATGCTTCAAGTCCTACGCCTGTTAGCGAGATTCAATTGCTCAACTTTAACAATGAGAATGATGGCGACAGGTTTAAATTGTCACTTGATGGCGTTTTAACTGAAGAGATTGCTTACTCCCAGTCTAGCTCTGGGGCCACTGCTAGCAATATACAGCAAGCGCTTTTAGAGCTTCCAAACACTGGCAACACTGGAATATCAGTTGTCCCTGGTGCTTCAACAGAATACACAGTTACATTTTCAGGTGATTCTGCTGATAATTATGATGTAATGGTTGGTGTTACTGTGTTCTCCAAGAGCACGTCATTTGAAATAAAGACAACCACTATCCAGAACGGCACAAGTTCGAAGGAGGATGTCTGGTCTGTGCTCCGCGGCTGGCCAAATACCTGCACATTCCATGAGTCTAGATTGTGGTTTGGTGGATCGGCGTCTAGACCCTCTACTTTGTGGGCATCGAGAACGAATGACCTATTTAACTTTGATGCTGGCCGGGCAAGGGACGACGAGGGGATCGATGTTACTTTGTTCACTGATCAGGTGAATGCTATCACTTCGATTATCTCTAATCGCTCATTGCAGGTATTTACCACTGGTGCCGAGTTCTATGTCCCTGAGTCGCCTGTCACTCCGTCAAACATTGTGGTTAAGCCTCAGACGAATCTAGGGTCAAAGCGTGTCCGCCCCGTGTCGCTTGAGGGGTTTACTTTATTCCTGCAGCGTACTGGAAAGGCATTGTATCAATTCCAGTTCCTTGATGAGTTCCAGTCAAACGAATCTAGATCTCTGTCTATTCTTGCGCCTCACTTGATTAATGACCCACTTCAGATGGCGGTTAGCCGAGGCTCTAGTGAGACCGATGCCAACTATGTCTATCTGGTTGGTAGTGATGGGAATATCACCGTATTCAACACTCAGGCTCTTGAGGGCGTGCAGTCGTTTACCCGCTGGATAACTCAGGGCGAGGTGGTGTCGGTTGCTGTTGTGAATGATGTTTTAAATGCAATCACCAAAAGAAACATCGAGGGTGGTGATGTTTATTATGTTGAGGTGGCAGACAATACGCTTAATACAGACTCTTCTGTATACTCTGTGGTCAACAGCGATACGCTGACCGGGCTTGATCACCTCGAGGGTGAGACAGTCAAGGTTAAGGCTGATGGTGCAGTTCAGAGTGATGAGGTTGTTGTTGGTGGTGAAATTAAGATTGGTCGTGAGGCGGTTAATATTGAAGCCGGGCTTGAGTATCAGCCAAGAATCGAAACAATGCCATTTAACACCAATTTGAATAATGGCCCTAACGCCGCCCAAAAGAAAAGAATTATGAGGTGCGCTATTCAGTTGTTTGAAAGTAATGGCGTGCTGGTTAATGGGCAGCAGTTGTCAGATAAGATTATATCGATAAACCAGTTCGATCCGCCCGAGCCGCAAACCGGCTTTAAGCGGATTTATCTAAGTGGCTGGAGCCTTGAGGCTGCTGTTGTTATTTCTCAATCGACACCAATGCCAATGACTGTACTGGCTTTAGATTTGGAGGTTAAGGTTTAATGGAAATTGGTCTTGGGTTAATTCAGGCATCCCAGCAGAAGTCTGCCGGTAAAATTGCAGAGATGGAGGGCAAGGTTCAGGCTCGACAAATTGAAACAGCTGCAGCGGCTAGGGAGGCGGATCGAAAGGCCGATCTAGCTAGAGCTGCTGCGTCTCAATCTGCTGCGGCTGGCGCTGGTGGAATCTCCTTTGAGGGCTCGCCATTGTCTGTACTTCAAGAAGATATTAGAAGAGAGGGTGAGGCTACTGAGCGAGATCAGCTGTCTAGCTCACTTGAAGCGATGAGTGCCAAGTCCAGGGGCAAGGTTGCTAGGGCTAGAGGTCGCGGCCTTGCAGTGACCACTTTATTAAAGACTGGTAGCGATGCTGCCAAGACTGGTAGCGGGGCTGCGTAATGGCTGAGCGATTTAATCAGCGCACACAAATCAGGCAGTCGAATTTATCCAGTGGTGCGAGCTCTGCGCTTATGGATATGTCTCGCCAGTTTGAAGGGTTTAGGCAGCAAGCGTCTCAGGCTCGTCGTGAAAAGGTTCAAGAGGAGTCTTTCAAGGCTGGGCAATCGTCTCTCGAGAAAGGCGAGAAACCAGAGTTCAAGGAAGAGCGATTCTTTGGTGGAGTTGCGTCTAAGGCGTACAATAAGGGGCTGATGGCCTCTTACTTGGCTGACGTGTCTAATAGTAATCGAGAAGAGTTAGCCCGTATTGAGCGTGAAAACGGCGATGACCCTGCAGCATATCAGCAAGCCGTTGAGGCTCAGCGGTTAGCGTTGGAGCAAAATGTTGATCCTACTGCGCTTCCTGACGTGCTTGGTCAGTTCGACAAGTACGCATCGAATGGTGTTATCCGTGTCCAGGATCGTGAATTCACCCGCCGCCGAAAAGAAAATGTTGAGTCTGCTGTCGCTAATGCCGACTCGCTAGCCAACGAATCAGCAGTGCTTAACCGTAATGGTGATCCAGAGGGCGCGGCGCTAAGACTTCAAGAGCTTCAGGGCCATCTAGCAAGCGCAGTAGATGCCGAGCTAATGACGCAAGAGCAGGCAAAGCTGGCTTTCCGCAATGCAGAGAGAGAGGCGTCAGAACAAGGTAAGCGCCGATTCTATGATGAGCTTGTTGAATCGCAAGGGTTTGATGCTGCTTTTGATGAGCTGGAGAAAGATTCAAAGCGGGTTCCCAAAGGCTGGGAACCTGATGAGTGGGACTCTTACATTGCCAGCCAGCAATCAGATTTAAACCAGAAGCTTTCACGAACCCAAAGAGAGGCTAAGGCTAGCGCGGCAGAAATTAAAAAACAAAAAGACTTCACTGACATTGAAAGTCGCATTAGTGGCGATGACCGTGTGGTGCTTAATGTTAAAGCGGTTGATGCCTACTACACTGAGCGCATAGCCCCGCTAACAGATAGTCTGCCACCAGCTGAAAAGAATGCAATTCTTACTCAGTTTGTTGATAAGACAAAGATTGTTCCTCTCTCAATGAGAAATCAGGCGAGCTCGTTTATTCAATCTGGCAATCCTGAATTAATGCAGGAGGCCATTACCCTTGCTGACTCACTGGACGAGGTGGCTGGTGCCGATGAAATATTAAATCCTAATCAGCGTGTGTTTGGAAAGCTTGCCGTTGACCTAATGGCTAACCTGTCGCCGGCGGAGGCGGTTAGGCTGGCAAGCCAAGCAACTGACCCTAAAGACAAGGGTCGTATAGAGCTGGTTGATGAGAAGCTGAAGAAGGTCAAAGACAAGACCCAGAATTACCAAGAGGCTGCGCTTGATATATTTGGCGGCTTTCTCGGTATTGGTGCGCCAGAAGCTGATGACATTACCAAGGCGCAGATGGGTAAAGAATACGGAGACCTGTACGAATCATACCTTCGAAATGGTGCTGATGAGTCTCAATCTGCAGAGCTGGCAAAGGGTGCTATTCAACGCAACTGGAGCGAGTGGGAAGGTCGAGCTATTAAGTATTCGCCAGCGACCTACTACTCAATTGATGGGGATTCTGGATATGTCATGGATCAGCTATTTAAAGACGTTAACTCTCAGAACGCATTTCTAGAGAATATACCTAGAGAGAATATCATTCTTATACCGAACGACCAGACGGCTAAGGGCGCATCTCTTGGTCGTCCATCTTACGGTGTGACGGTGATTGACCCCTCCGGACAGCTGGTGCCTATGGATAATATGTGGATGCCAGACATGGATGGCGAAATCGAGAGGCGAAAAACCGAATCGGTGGCCAAGGCTAAGCAGCGCAGAATCGAAGCCATGCAAAAAGGGATTTTAAAGACTGACACCAAGAAGGCGCTAACCAGGGGTTCATTTTAATGCCGTTCATTGAAGATCAGGTTTTCCCAGTTGAAAAGGCTATCGGCGTACCTCAGTTTTCTGATGCAGAGCCCGGCTTTAAAGAGACTCTTCGAGCGGCCTATCGCACAGAGAATACTATCGGGTCATTCATTGCTAAGGAGGGTAATCTCCCTGATTCCGCAGTGACTAATCCAGAGTTTAATCCTCTCGATTATGTGAGCGAGGATGAAAAGCTCGATGAGAAGTTTCTAAGCAATGCGATTCTTGCTGACAATGTTAGCGAGATTGAATCGCTTAGGCTTCAAGTTGAGCGAGAGAGAAGCGACAGGGAGACAATGGCTGCGGGAGGGTTGGCCCCAATGTTTCTGGCTGCTGCTGCCGATCCGGTTAATTTAATTCCTGTAGGCGGCTCAACATATCGAACTTATCGTACGGGCGCATCGATTCTTGAGGGTGCTAGAGTTACCGCCATGGTTGCTGCTGGCTCAACCGCATTAACTGAGGCTGGACTACAGTACTCACAGATAGAGCGAACTTATGGCGAGTCGGCGTTAAATATTGGTGCTGGCGCATTGCTGGGCGGTGTTCTCGGTGCATCACCTGGAGCATTAAGGAAGCTGCTGTCTGATTCTGGTGTTGATGAGGCTAAGTTATTTAGAGAAATCGAAGACTCCATGAATCCAGAGGGTGCGGTCAATGATGGGTTTAACCCTGCTGCGCCTGCGGGTGATAGAGCTATGGGTGCCGCTCAAGTCATGGATGATCCGCAGGTTCGTGGAAAGCTCGCCAAGGCAATTACTAAATTCATAGGCTTTGACCCTCTAAGCCGAACCATTACCTCTGACTCTAAAGCAACAAGGCAGGCAACTAATCGACTAGCAGAGAACCCTGTTGCTGTTGATGGCGGGCTGGCAAGAACATCTGTTGAATCGAATGTGAAGGTCTATGACGGACTTTATTACAAAGCTATTGAGCAGCACCACGCCTCCTTTAAAGAGTACAAGCAGGGTGGCGGCTCACTGACTAGGCAGGCATTCAATGAAGAGGTATCAAAGGCTTTAAGAAACGGGTCTGATGATGCGTTAATTCAAAAATCTGCAGAGGCTTGGCGGAGAGAGGTCTATAACCCAATTAAAGAAAAGGCGATTGCCGCAAAGCTTCTGCCAGAAGATGTTGATGTAACAACAGCCGAAAACTATCTAAATCGTGTTTGGAATAAGAACAAGCTATCAGCAAAGATGCCCGCTTTTATGGATACGGTATCTAATTGGCTGATGTCAAAGAATGCTGATATGGAGTTGTTCGAGGCTCAATCGCTGGCTGGTGAGATTGCAGTAAGAATTCAAGGCACGCCAGATGGTCGCCTGCCTTATGATTACCAGATAGGAAAGACCGCAACAGGTAATCCAACTAAAGCTGGAATATCTGGCACATTTAAAAAGCGGTCATTTGATATACCAGACGAACTGGTAGAAGACTTTCTCGAAAATGATATTGAGGATCTTGCGCAGCGATACATTCGTGGCACGGCTCCCGATATTGAGATCATGAAAGAGTTTGGTGATATTGAGATGACCTCTGTTAAGAAAGAGATTGCAGAGGACTACCAGAAGCTCATAGAAGCGGCTGATACCGAGAAAAAGCGCATTGATATTGCTAAGCGCCGAGACCGTGACCTTAGAGATCTGGCGGCTATGAGGGATAGAATTAGAGGCGTTTACAATATAGCGGACGCTGATAATCCATGGGTAAGAGCTGGGCGTGTGATGCGCGATTTAAACTATATGCGCTTGCTTGGTGGCGTGGTTGCGGCATCTATCCCTGATGTTGCCAGAATCATTGGATCAGAGGGCATCGCTAGAACATTTAAGAGCGGACTTGTTCCGCTGGCTAATAACTTGTCAGGCTTTAAGATTGCAGCGAAAGAGGCTAAGGCTTACGGCGTGGGGATTGATGCATTAATGGGCGGGCGAGCTGAGATTCTAGCGGATATTGGCGACTACTCCAGAGGGGGAACAGCCTTTGAGCGCGGCGTAAATACAGCGGCGAGAAAGTTCAGCACTATCAATCTAATGAACCATTGGACGTCAGGCGTTAAGCAGCTTCACGCTGTAACCATGCAAACCCGTGTTATTGATGAGCTATCAAAAGGTAAGTATGACCCGCGATTGAAACAGCTTGGAATTGATGAGGGTACGTCAGGCGCAATCGCTAAAGAGCTCAAGAAGCACGCCAAGAAGATTGATAATGTGTGGGTTGCAAATGCTGACAACTGGGAAAGCCAAGACCTTGCAGGGATATGGCGAGCAGCGGTTCGTAATGAGTCTGATCGGGTTATTATTGTTCCCGGACAGGAAAAGCCCTTGTTTATGTCAACAGAGATGGGCAAGACTATATTCCAGTTCAAGACCTTTATGCTGTCTGCCACTCAAAGAATTCTAATTGGTGGATTGCAGGGTAGAGATGCCCACTTTATGCAGGGCATGCTAGGGCTGGTATCGCTGGGGATGATGTCTTATGCGTTTAAGCAGTGGGATGCTGGCCGACCAATTGAGACTGACCCAACGGCTTTGGTTGTTGAGGGTATCGACCGATCTGGAACGCTGGGGATTCTCATGGAGATGAACAACACCATGGAGAAGATAAGCTCTAACAATATAGGGCTTAGGCCAATGCTAGGGATATCGGCGCCGGCCTCTCGCTATGCATCTAGATCAGTCGCAGAGAGTGCGGTTGGCCCTACGTTCGGATTGATCAATGATGCAGTTAGAGCGGCCAACGGAGTATCCAGCGGTCAGGATTGGACGGAATCAGACACAAGGGCTTTGAGACGGCTTATACCAATGCAAAATCTATCAATTATGAGGCAGGCTTTTGATAAGATCGAAGGCGGCATTAATGAATTTTCGGGGGTCAAATGACAATTACAAACAATCCAAGCCGCGACGAGTACACAGCAACTGCTGGACAAGTGGTATTTAATTACACATTTAAGATATTCAGCGGAGATGAGCTAGATGTTTATGTGACGCCTTTCGGCCAGTCTCCAGACGATAGCGCCGACTTGACCACTGATTATGTTGTTGATCCGGCAACGGTTGGCGATGAGGGTGGAGGCTTTATTACTTTCAATACTCCTCTGTCTGCTGGAGATGCAGTAAGTATTGTTTCTGGAATACCTTATGACCGAACAGTTGACTACCAGCAGAACGGTGATTTTCTTCCGGTTACTGTTAATAATGACAATGATAGGCAGGTCGCACAGATTAAGCAGGTTTTAGAGCTTGCAAGAAAGGCTGTTGTATTTGGCCAGGCCTCACAGGGAACCTCTGGATTAACTTCAGAGCCGCCTATTGCTGGGCAATTTATTCGCTGGAAGCAAGACCTTTCAGGGTTTGAAAATGTCCCAATATCTCAACTTCCTGATGGAGTTATACCATCAGACTCAATTATTTATGTTTTTGATAGCGTTGCCGATTTAAAGGCGTCAGATTTGTCTGTTGGGATTGTTGCGGTAACTAAGGGGTACAATTTAATTGGAGACGGCGGCCAGGCTTTTTATGTTGTTGATTCTCCGAAGGTAGTTGATGGATTTGGGGATCACCAGTTAAGTAATGGGAATACTGCGCTAATCCAAACAAATGGAAGCCTATCTATTCGTCAATATGGAGCATTCCCATCATCTGACGCATTGAATAATGATGCGGCAATAGCTGCGGCAATAGCTGCAAATAGTGTGGTTACGGCCCCTATTGGGAGCTATAAAATATCATCAACAATAAATATTCCAGCATCAAAAGCGCTTCTCGGTGAAGGTGTTGGTAGCAATCCGAATTTAGCTCCATCCGGTAACGATGCAACCGTGTTTTCTTATAGTGGTGTCGGCGATGCAATATCTGTAAATGGTTCTGGCTTTAGGGTTAAGGATTTTGCGATTCTTGATGAGCTCTCTACGGCCTCTTCTGGGCTGTTTATAAATGGAGATGGTAACGAAATTAACGGAGGGGTTGCCGAAAACATATTGATTCACAATTTCCAGTCGGGAACAAGTCATAAGCTTTTTGCGGCAAATAGCGGGTTTATTGCTTATTGTAAGTTTAATATAAGAAGTAGGTTTGCCAATATTGGTGTTCATATTGACACGGATTTAAGCGGGTCATTTTGCAGCACAAATCAATGGGAGGGCGGCGCAATAAATGGAGGAACTGCCACTAATGGAATTAGGTCGGAGGGGGCAATATCAAACGACAATAGATTTATAGGTACAAGTGTTGAAATATCGTCAACCACTGAGGGATCTATTTTTGTTGATGGAAGTTCTAATATTGTATTTGACGGAAGATTAGAGGCAACACAGCAGCCTTCAGTTGACATAAATGTACCGGTTGTTTTTTGTGGTGCGGGAACTTCAGATTGCTCTATTGGAGGGCTTGGTGCGGCGGGGCTTATAATAGATGAAGGCAACGGAAACTCCATAACATTTAATAGCTCAAAAACCCCACAACCTGTCAGAAGCACAGACAACTTAATAAAGAATGCAAATTTCTCTAAAGTTACAGCTTCATCTATTGAAGATTGGGTTGTAACAGGCGTTGGCGTAAGTCTATCTGTATCAGATTCTATATTTTTGGAGAGTGCAAAAACACTAACAGTAACCATCCCAGCTGGTACCGTATCTACTATATATCAGCAATTTTCACCGGCCTTCTTTGGTGGTAACTCCTTCACAATGGGATGCTATATTGGTAGCTCATCCCCGCTGTCTGCCGTCTCATGGTTTTCTGATGCGGGTGCAGGGATTACTGCAGGCCAGCCACACCCGGGCGACGGTAGCACTATCTGGCTTGGGCACATCAAAGACACCCCAGATTCTCCTCCCTACATTAGGGTCGGGCTATCTATGAATAATACAACAGGATCGCCGATTAGCATTACGCTTACAATGCCTATTGCAGTTACCGGGTTTCACTTACCAATAGCTCAACCGGCAAGACTTAATGAGTCGAAGGCTGTTATGAAGGGTGTTTTTTCTGATAATTTCGGAACAGATGGGGTGGCTGCATCTCAAATGGTTTTGTCTAGGGATGGGAATAAGTATGTTGTTAGCGGCGCCGCTCTTATTACCAGAATAAATCAGTCCGCAGCTGATAGATTTCCAGATGGAACGACAATTAAGATTTACGCAGCAGCAGCTGGTGTCACCCTTTCAGACAATGCATTTTTGCTTCTTTCCGGTAATTTCACATCGGTAAGTCAATGGGACAATATAACTTTAACCCATATAGGTGCTGGTGTTTGGGTTGAGGATGCAAGAACATTTGTGTAGAGAATATTGTGCCCTAGGGATTTTCCTTAGGGCATTTATTTAATTAACCCCTCTGAATAACTCGAACTTCTCCCACGGTGCTAATCTGAGGCCTGTGCTGGTAATGAACTCTATCGTCACGGGTTGCCATTCCCTTTTTACTCTTAAGCTTGGTTGAGAACGCATAGTCAATTGTTAGGAAGTCGTTTTTCTTTTTCATGGCTCACCCCTTAGGTAATATATCTTTGTTACCAATTAAAGTAATAGACCGGCGTTACTAAATCAACTATTATTTACGCAGACATTAAAAAAGGCTTTAGCAGTGAAAATAGAATTAGATCGTTTAAGCGACATTGAGCGGAAGGAATACGAAGTTTTTGGGTACTGTCATTTTCTGGTAAAGCGCTTTCGTGAGCTGAGCGGTATGACCTTGGAGAAGATCGGCCTGGAGATTGAGCCAGAGGACCCTAAGAGCAAGAAGAGGGCCAAGGACAACGCCAAGCAATACGCCTTTTATCATCAGCAGCAGGGTAACTCTATTCGCTATACGCCTTCTGAAGATCGTATTCAGATGGTGACTCGGCAGAGGTTGATTTGATATGGATAAGAACACTATCCCGTTTGTAATCATCACTATTTCGATGGGTATAATGCTTGCCATAATGCTCACTATCGAAAAGGACACAGAGCTTATCAAGCTTCAGATTGAAGAGGTTAGGCTTAGTATTGAGTTGAACAAACTTGAAATAGAGAAGGCCAGCAAATAATGGGAGATATAACCAGAAACTTCTCCTTATGGGAATTTGAGGCATCGCAAGAGGCGACACGCCGAGGCATTGATAACTCTGTGCCTGATTATGAGCTGAAGAGTATTGTATCTTTGGCTCACTGGCTTCAATCCCTGCGTGATGAGTTGAGTGAGTATCACGGTCGAGATGTGTCCATCACTATTTCATCAGGCTACCGATCCCCAAAGCTAAACAAGGCAATTGGCGGTTCTAAAAACTCTCACCATATGCAAGGATTGGCTGCGGATATTCGAGCATCTGGATTATCGCCTCAGCATCTATTTGACTTTATTGTGGACAAAAGTGATCGATGGTTTAACCAGTGCATTCAAGAGTTCGATAGCTGGGTACACATTTCCATTCCATCGGTCAATGATGCGGTTGCCACAAGACAGAAGCTTAAGGCCAGCAAGGTGCGTAACATGTTTGGCAGGTTAAAAACTCAATACGAGGTGGTGGCATGAGCGTGTGGGGATTTCTAAGTGGTAACTCTAAATCGGTAGAAAAGGTTGTTGATGCTGGAATCTCCGGGCTTGATAAGCTTGTTTTTACGGATGAGGAAAGAGCAGATTATCACGCCAAGCTACAAAAGCTTCACCTTCAGTTCGTCCAAATATCCGCTAACGAATCCACTACTCAGAGCATTAGCCGCCGGTTGATATGCCTGCCGGTGGTCTACTCTTGGCTTGCAATGATCTTTATGAATGTGTGGTTTGAGGTGTGGGGATTTGGCGAGGTTAAATCAATCACGTTCGCCATCGGCCAGATGAGTGTACCTGCGCTTGCTGCTATCGGGTTCTATGTTGGCCGCCACTTGGCTAGCGACTGGAACAAAAAGAAAAACTAATAATAAGATTATCGGCTTGCCCCTTAACTGGGGCTTTTTAATTCCCTCAATACCATCTTAGCCGCAATATTAGCCCGCCCTAATCGTTCTTGATGCCTAGCCCATTCAATAGTATTTAGCCGGCGATATGCCTTTCCCCTTGGCAGCTTGTTCTTTCTGATTTCGTAGAGCTCACCGTGATTACCCTTCACTCTCCTAATGTAAAAAGCGCTGTAATTAGCTCTGTGTGACTCAATGTGAAAGTAGGGCTTCACTCTACGAGATCCTTGTACAAATCAATGCCGTGGCAATCTAGCGATTTCTTCCACCAAGGTGATGACTCCGTACCGCCAAGATACACTTTTCTAACGTGCTTGTAATCAGTGTGGCCGAGCCATGATGGGATAGGATCGCGAGCGTGCACATACTGAGTCGTGATAAACCCCATATCATTGATCATATCGTCGCTGATTGTCCGTGGTGCGCCGAACGTCACGCATTCGACTATTGGCCAGCCTTTTCGTAAAAACTCAGCAGCACCGATTAGGGCGATTGCACCGCCCGCTGAATGCCCGGTGAGCAGCACAGGTTTTATTCGGTCTTTGATACCTAAGTCGCGTCTAGCAATATCTATCCAGTCTTCGATTCCCTGCCAGCCATCAGCATAACCCGCATGAGCATCAATACCGCCCAGCGATCTAGGCCACCAGACTAGGTTTCTTACTAGGTCGATTAGATTCAATTGAGTGCCACGAATTGCGAATATTACGCAATCTGCTTGACGTGTCATAAACACATCGACGCCGTTTTTTGAGAAATCTGGTGTTCCGCTGTAGCTGTCTTCGCATAGTTCCGCTAGCTGTTTATGGTTCATTGTTAGTAGCCTTCGCCGAAATTACAGCATCAACAAGCTCTTGATGTCGTCTTGCGCAGATTGT
>Ga0070729_10005206_pt1 | contig 13603 bp, 13 predicted proteins | sample tdDd472_FD_66725 | JGI IMG/M metagenome (GOLD analysis project Ga0070729, IMG submission 66725) | Marine sediment microbial communities from the Atlantic coast under amendment with organic carbon and nitrate - tdDd47.2 | ecosystem: Environmental > Aquatic > Marine > Coastal > Sediment | place...
GCAAAGTCAGCTTCCGGCTTTTCTTATAACGGCTATCGTCATACTTCGCCTCATAATCCGTTGGCACCTCATCATGCCGGACAGTTTCATCTGAATCGGGAATTTGGTTATTCATGGTTGATTACTTGTTAAAATAAATAAAGATTATAACAAGAGAGCCGTTAAAAATGCATGTGCCGGAGGTTAGGGGTGAGTTACTTAACAGACTAACTATGGGGTTCGACACTCAGAGGGTAAATAGCGATTTGCAACAGAAGATGAACATGTCCAGTTTAAACTTCCTCCATTACCACCTACGCCTGGTAATACAGGATCCATAGTGAGTGTTTCACCGGCTAATGTGGGGTCATTTTTAAAACTAACTTCAATAACACCCCCATTCACCGAAATTTGACTGATGTTTGTTCCTTGATAATCTGCAGCAGCCCCAATTCCATTGGTACTATTGTCGACACCGGCCAAGCTGCTTGTACTAATCCAAATTTCAGATATCTTAGATTTAAGCGCACTGGTCATGCTGATGCCCTCACCTACTTTTGCGCGCACAGTATAATCCCGATAAGCAGGAATCGCATACGCCATTAAAATAGCAATAATGGCGATAACTATCATCAGTTCGATAAGAGTAAAACCCTGATTTCTATTCGAATACATAACGAAGTCTGTTCACAGTTATAAATATAATATCCTTATTGTCAGACGACATTGCTAATCAGTAAATAAATAACATAGATAATTAACGATTTACAACTATTAATGTTTAAAAAATTGTTTTATTTGACTTATCTATGCTTAAGTGACAATTTTGGTCATTTTTCTGGTTTGGAAATTTTACCTCTTAAATAGAAAACCTGGATTCAAAATTAATTACTTATAAGTATTTTTAAAAACGTAGAAATCAGCAAAAGATGACTTTTCTGTATTTCCGTCAAAAGGATATTTATTTTTCTTTATCTCAATCAACTCCCAATTATCAAGTCGTTCCGTCCATTCTGTAAATTTTCGATGTTTAACATGGGGCGCTTGTAGGTTTTGTTGCTGGTTAGTGTTTGATGAATAAATAATCACATACTTATCTGAAACGCTAAATAATTGATTCATATGTACTTCAAAAACATCGTCTTCAATCAAATGATAAATAACATCCAGTGATAAAGATAAATCAGCTCTATCAGTAGCAAATGAGTTTAAATGCTTAAAAGCTTTAGTTTTATCTTCATTAAATTTACTTCTACAAAGTCTCAAAGCTTCTTCACTAACATCATAGCCAATATATTTTGGATATTTTGCATAATTAAGCTGATTACCATCTCCACAACCAATTTCAATAATCGAATCAATATGATTTAACTTAACAAAATTATTAATAAATTCTGATTTAAACTCAGCCAACTTGTCATAAGAGCCATCACCTGAATTTCCACCTTTTTTATATCTTTTATTCCAATAATCGCCCGAACCATTAAATTCCTTGAATGGAACAATTAACTTAAAATATAGCCACGAAGCTATATTTCTCAAGAACGGGGTTTTCTTAATTATTTTTTTCATTTTTATTCTGAATTAGGTACTCAACAATTAGTTTGGATGGAGAATGTCTCATTTCTGATTCTATATCTACTTTATGCATTTTTACATTATTTAAAAATTCATCAACAACTGATTGTTTAAATCCATTTAAAACTGCTGTTTTTCCAATTCCTTCAGGCCTTTCTGTGGCATCTCTCATTAATAATGAGGGGATATTTAAATAGGCTAATTCTTCCTGGTTACTTCCACCATCAGTGACCACAAAAGCTGCCCCTGATAATAATTTAACAAATGGAATATAACCCATACGATTTCTTAATTTAATATTATCATTAGATATTAATTTTTCCATCAAGTCATATTTAATAAGCCTTTTTTTAGTTGCTGGGTGCAAAACAAATAACATAAGATAATCATCTGATATTTGATGGACGATATCCAAAATGATTTTAAATCTCTTTTTTTTATAAATATTTTCAAACCGATGAATAGAAACAACAACATATTTTTTTGCAGGCACTTTAGCATTATTATTTTTATTTTTTAAAGCCACATTCACGGAATCTATTATCGTATTTGCTTTTGTATCAATAGCCTTAATTTTGTATTTTTTTAAATTTTCAACAGCCCACTGCCCCGGACAGAAACCAACATCAGATAAATGAAAAGTTAATACTCTGGTAATTTCTTCAGGAAAAGGGCTAAAAAAAGAATTTGATCTCAAACCTGACTCGACATGCGCCACTTGACAAGAAGTGAATTTACCAACAAATGAGCCAATTAACGTTGATAGCGTATCTCCATGAACGAGAATCCATGAGTTTTTATTTTCATTACATTTAAATAGCTTCTTTCGTCTTAAGTATAACTTAATCAATGCTCTCGGAAACCAAAAGAACATTTTTAATACACTCGACACCTCATTTGGATTTTCAAGCTGGATAGGAGTTGTATTAATTGAAAAGTCTCTAAACAAAGTATCCATAGTTTCCTTGTGTTGCCCTGTTAAAAGGATTTGAAAATCTACCTTTTGCACTTCAAGCTCTTTTATAACAGGAGCCATTTTTACAAGTTGAGCTCTTGTACCAATAACGCAGGTAATCATTATATTTTCCTTAAGTTGAAGTTATTATAGTTGTTTAGACACTATTACCAATATGACACAAATTATTTATTTTTCAAATTTCCTAATTTTTTTATGTTTAAAGAAATAAGATATATGATTAAATCACCACAAATTGTAATTAACCTTAAACTAAGTACTATACTCAAAGCACTGCTTTCATCCATTTCAACCATTGCGAGTTTAATAAAAACAAACTCTCTAATTCCAATCCCACCGGGAGAACCCGGTGTTATATAACCAGCAACAAAAGATAAGGCAAGCATGGAGGTCATAATTATGAAAGGAGAGTTACCAAAAATCATAAATTGATCAACTAAATAAATTATGCTTCCAAGTATAAAATGCGAAATTATAAAAACACTCCCGATTAGAAACAATTTAGTCCCAGACAAAAGCTCAAAATAACTATTCCTAATATCTAAAAAATAAAAAGTAACAAATATTACACCCACCAAAACAAACATCCAATATATGTTTATATTAATGTCAATTACTGGAAACACATGAAAATAAAAGTACAAACTGCCAACAAACAATGCCGAAATAATAATTAATATTGTCTCGAAGATGAGTGAGTTTGTTATATCTCGAGCATTTAAGCCAATTTCCTTAGACAAGTAAAATCGACTTGCAATATGGAAAATATTACCTGGAAAGTACTTTCCAATTTGAGAAACCCCTATAACACGCAATAATTCTAAAAGATTTACTCGGGGATATTTTTTATTTAATTGGATGTACCATGAAACAACAACAATTAAGAATGTTATCAGGTATAGGACAATGCCGATAATAAATATAAATATAAATATCGTTTGTTTAAATGAAAACAGAATACTTTCGTAATGTTCGTTAAAGCTCTTAATCAAAAAGAATAATGATACTAAGGTAAGAATGCCCCCAATGACCTTAACTATAAATTTATAATTCTGCATATTTTAAATGATTGAATCAATCAATATTTATTATCTGGAACGCACTAAATGCGTAACAAAATTGTTGGGGGGTTCCAAATTTTAAAACTGGGTAACTTTTTAAATAACTTATACTTCATAATTTTACTATTTAATCACGGCAGTTAGCTAAACAAAACAGTAAGTAAATGTGGTATATAAGATGACTAATTATTTATTATTTCGATTACTTGATTGATAAAAGAGTGAGGTAATCTGTTCGGACACAAGACCTAATAAAAACACCATCACTGATGTCGTGAAAAGTAAAACCCCCATATTGGTAAAGCGTCCATCGGTAAAAAAGGTATAGATGTAATAAATAAGCCCAGTTAAGAAGAATACTAAACTGGCCGGAAAAAATAGCTTCATGGGCGAATACAAAGTTCCAATCTTAAAAATAATCAAAAAAAACCGCGTCCCATCTTTTAGTATATTTATATGGCTTTTGCCGATTCTTTCAGGCGCCACTATCGGCTGATACGTCACACCATAACCGGCTCTGAAGAAAGCCATGGTAATCGTCGTCGGATAAGAAAATCCATTAGGTAATAAATAAAGAAACTGCTTAAACTTTTCGGCGTTAACCACCCGAAAGCCGGAAGTTAAATCAACAATCTTTTGACCGGTCATATAACTCGCAACACGGTTGTACAGGCCGTTACCAAATAAACGGGCTTTAGAGGCCTGTGACTCACTGCCACGGGCTCCAACAACCATATCGTAACCTTCATTATATCTATTAAGTAAGGCTTGAATATCCTCCGGTCTATGCTGGCCATCGGCATCCATGAAGATATAGGTATCTCCGGTTGCAGCACGAGCACCGGATTTAATAGCTGCACCGTTACCGCGACTATAGGGGTGATTAACCACTGAAACGCCAGCTTCTTCACAAACTTGCTGAGTATGGTCAGTTGAACCATCATTGACGACAATAATTTCAGCGTTACTAACAACCCTTTGTAAATCAGGCAACAGGTTTACTAAGCTTTTTGCTTCATTCTTTGCCGGTATTATTATTGTCAGTTTTTTCTGCATTTTTGTTCACTCTAATTAATTCTTGAAAGCCTTCTATCATTTCACCATATTTTAACCAGTCATATTTATATTTATATTCTTTTTGATAAATTTGGCGTTCATAATCGAGTATACGTTCAGCATGATTAAATTGCTTGTCAGATACAAATCCCATTATTGCAGTGTTCATCGATCTGTATTCAGTTTGTGAAAGTTCAAAAGATTCTATATAGAGATGTTCTGCCTGGTCATAAAAACCTTGCTTTCGAGCCACATCTGCTTGAATAAATAGTAGCAAAGATTTTAAATAGTTTTTATTACTATTTGGGTTATTTTTTCCTGACTCAGCGATTGATTTCACCGCTTTCAGACTGTCCTCACCCAGACATTGATTAGCTGATATGATTCGGATTAAATTAATAAAAGGCCTTTGATCATTTTTAACAAAAGGGATGTTTTCAATTAACTCAGATACTTCATTAACATGCCTATATTCAATCATCTCTAAATGACAATATAAAGCAACTCTATTAAACTCGAGTTCAAGGTTATTGTGGATATCTCTACCTCTATCTAAAATTGATATCGCATCTCCCATTAATCCTGCTTGTTCATAAATTGAAGCTGTTGAAACTCTGGCTCTTACTGATTCTGGAAATTTATTCATGGTTAATTCATGAAGTTGTAAGTTATTGCTCCAGATATCAGAGCGCATATAAGTCATTCCAGCTAATAAAAAACTCAATAAAAGAGGAATGATGAATACAACTTTCGATTGATTCGACAACTTAATGATCATTAAGACCAGCAGTAACGGTAAAAATAAAGAGGCAATATAGACACGATGCTCATAGTAAAGCTCTAATGGTACAACGGTTGACTCTAAAATCTGGGCAATAAAAAAGAAAAAAACAGCAAAGCTAAACCAAATCCATTTTTTGCGCTTTATCCAAGCAATAACCAATAATCCGACCACGAAGATCAAACCAAATAAGGTAGAAAGAGGCTTGATTATACTGGTTGAATATTTGAACCCATCTGTAAAAACACCTTCGGTAAAGTAACCCGGCAAAAACAAATGGTATATATATTTCGATACAGCACGGCTTTGTGTCATGAGCCGCTCTTCCATATTGTATTCACGAACATCATAACCGATTATAAACCCGGGAATTTGAATAATAAATATAACCAGAAGGGCAAAACTCGGAAGCTTTAGTAGCCAAAAGCTCATTGTTTTTGGCAAAGGTCTAAAGTGTAAATATCGTTGTATAATAAAAACTTCAAATAAAGCCACTAACCAAATAAAGACAACCCCGTTTTCTTTACTCAAAACAGCCAAGAAAGTCATTACATAGACAGCAACAAACATCAGGATATATCCTTTAGCTCCATCACTAATATGATACCTTCTTCGTGCAATCAGGTAGATGACAAAGCCCAGTAACATAAACATCAAAGGCAACATCGCCATTCGCTGAACAACATATAATGTTGTTGAAACAAGAAAAGGATGCGCCATCCACATAAACGCTGAAAAGCCTGCAATATAGAGTCTTTTATTAACACTAAAGCCTTTATACCTGAACAGAATCACCAACAAAAAATACAACAAACCACCATTAATAAGATGAATAATGAGGTTTGTTCGTTTAAAAGAATAAGCTTCAGTCGGCCATTCTTGCGCATCAACCAGAAATGAAAAAATAGAAATAGGCCTTTTCAGTGGGCCTGAACCCGATTCACCGACATATCTTTGTAGTTTTTCCAAGGTAATTTCGTTTTGAAATCCATTTAATTTATTGAGATTGTTATAATCATCAAAAATAAAGCCGCCATTCAACCCACCTTTGTACACAAAAAATGTAACGATCAGAATGCCAGTCAATAAGATAATAAGCTTGGTTCTATATGAAGTCATATTTTATTTTAAATAAAAAAAAGCGTGGATAAATCCACGCTTTTTAAATAATTATAGACTAACTGAATTAGTTTCTACAATCAGAAGGCTCATACTTAGCATCTAAAGATGTTGTACAAACCCAAATAACACTACCCGCAGTTGTGGTTGGTGTTAATACAGCAGTTGCGCCATTTAAAGGTGCCTGACCACTATATGTAATGGTAATAATACCCGCGCCAGATACAGCAATTTGACTTACGTTGGTTCCAGAGATGTCACCGGCAGCTGCTAAACCAGCTGAAGTATTATTACTTGGGAACGCACCCGTATCCATCATTGTTTCAGAAACAGCTTGTTTTGCTGCAGAAGCTAATTGCAAACCTTCACCAACCTTAGCACGGACAGTATAGTCACGGTACGCAGGCAGTGCGTAAGCCATTAAGATGGCGATAATCGCGATAACGATCATCAACTCGATTAATGTAAAACCTTGATTCTTTTTCATGTTATTTACCTCAAATGTGATTAATTAAAAAATCGTCCATGGTGTGTAGATTATGTATTTTTCCTGTCCGGCGCAAGTACCTTGTGATTTTTTTAACTAAAAAGCCTTTTCCATGTCGACTGGTTCACATTTTTAGCATTTTCGATCAATCACCCTAAAACAGGAATCAAATATTGACGTAAATTGTCACTTAAAAGCCATTTTGCCGCATTAAACACGCAATCAAGGTAACAAACCCCCAGTACAACACGCTTTTAGATAGAAAAACCTAAGCAGAAACACCACCCATACTGCACTAAAACAAACTAAAAACCCCACAAAAACCAAACCTCAACCCCAAGAAAGCACTCAACCCCCATCTCAACAAGCCAAGCCTAAAAGCAACCACACAACTCATCGCAACATACATTTTTGGATGTATATTTATAGCCATGTATCAAGGCCATTTTATTAGTTGCTTTTAGTTCCATAAACAACAACTAGTGCAGGGAAATTTATTGCAGGTAAACTGCCTGCAACCAACCCTTACATCTCTTCATCATCCAGCATAATGGATTGTGCGGCATTTTGATGGAAGTCGTCAGGATCGAATTCATCTAAGAATTGTTGAATATCATCATAGACCTTAATACCTGAATCGGTTTCAATGAATACCCAGTTAATTCGTTTGGCATGTTTTCTGACGGTGATTTTGAATTGAGTCGGCTTATCGCTGTAAACGCAATAATCACTGGCCGGATAATCATCGTATTCTTTGAAGTCATCCAGTGACATAATCTCATCATGAGTGTGCTTTTGCTTTAATAGCGCTTCTGCGATTATACACTCACTGAATTGGGCGTTTAAAAAGAATACACAACCCGGGTAATCGTTTGCGTTTTCTTGCGCCTCTTCTGATTCGTTCATACCGCTGTTTAACAAAGCATAGACCAATTCAACTTCCGGCAAAAACCGACTGAATGACACCGTTGCTGAGGCCATTTGTTGTAAGCCCGAGCCGGCATAACGCAATGCCACGTTAAAATATAGAGTAAATCACTACTGTCCCAACGTTGAAAAAATAAATGGTCGTAAGCCACTGTATTATCTACAAAAAACGCCTATTTAGCAAGGGCATCGACTTGAACGGCCTTAAACGACTTAAAATCAAATCATTTTATGATTTTAGGTGGTTGCCAATGTACACAGGAAAACTCGTTTTTGCTCAGTTGATGGAACATCTTCCAATGAAAATATTTCGTCGTTGTGTACAAACTTATAACGGCAACCATAAGGTTAAATCATTCAGTTGCCTGGATCATTTTCTATGTATGTCTTTTGCTCAGCTAACTTACAGAGGAAGCTTAAGAGAAACAGTTACTTGCCTGTTATCAGACAAATCCAAACTCTATCATATGGGGATACGTGGCGGTATAGCACGCAATACACTGTCCAATGCCAACAAAGTACGAGATTGGAGAATTTATGCTGACTTTGCTCAAGCGTTAATAAAAATAGCCAGGCCATTGTACGCTGAAGAAGATTTGGGGCTTGATTTGGACAACACGATTTATGCCCTTGATGCATCAAACATTGACCTGTGTCTTTCGGTTTTTCCATGGGCACGATTTCGTTCAACGAAGTCAGCGGTAAAGTTACATACTTTGCTTGATTTGAAAGGCAACATTCCTGCTTTTATCCATATCTCAGATGGCAAGATGCATGATGTTAATATCCTTGATATTTTGATACCAGAAGCCGGTGCATTCTACATCATGGACAGAGGTTATTTAGACTTCGAAAGATTATTTACCATTAGTCAGACTGGTGCCTTCTTTGTTATTAGGGCAAAAAAGAATACTTCATTCAAGCGGCAATATTCACACAAAGTAACTAACGAAGACAAATTAAAGGGTATTAGATGTGACCAAACAATTGTACTCACCGGAGTTGGTGCAAAAGTGAATTACCCTCAGCAACTGAGGCGTATCAAGTACTATGACAGTGAAACCGATAAAACTTTTAACTTTTTAACCAATAACTTTATCGTTCCGGCAATGGCAATAACCCAACTTTATCGCTATCGCTGGCAAGTTGAGCTTTTCTTTAAATGGATAAAACAACACCTGAAGATAAAGTCATTTTTCGGTGTAACTGAGAACGCAGTAAAAAGTCAAATCTGGATTGCTGTATCAGTTTATGTCCTTATAGCCATCATAAAAAAGCGTCTTAAGCTAAAATTAGAGCTTTACACAATTTTACAGATTTTAAGCTTGAGTCTGTTTGAAAAAACCGAACTAAATCAATTGCTTACAAATTCCGAATACAATAACGATAATGACGACAGCTCTAAGCAACTGAATTTATTCGATTTAACGTTGGGACACTAATGAGAGTAAATATGTTTCAAACCATATACGAAACCATTTAAAAAATTGATTGTGTGAATGATTTAAGGATCTTATTAATAATCACCCGTATTATAAAGCGATACAACTGACTCATAATCACCATATTTGACCATCTTACCGTCTTTTAGTAGCAATGCTTTATTGCAAAAACGTTTCAATAGATGATCTGAGTGACTGGCAAATACCAAGATTTTTGATTGTTTCAGAAGTTGATCAACAAAAGCTCTGGCCTTATCGATAAAAAATCGATCACCTGCACCTAAGCCCTCATCGACAAGAAGGATATCTGCATCGACAAACATCAACATTGAGAAGGTTAGTCGAGCTTTCATACCTGCTGAATAAGTGGATACGGGCATTTTTAAACTGTCACCAAGTTCAGTAAATTCGGCTATTTCTTCAAGTTTATTTTTAATTTCATTTTTTTTAAGTCCTAATATTAACCCTCTTACATACAAGTTTTCCCAACCAGACAAGTATGGGTTAACGCCAACGTTTCTTCCGAAAAAGGAATATATCTTACCTTTCACGTCAATGTCGCCATCTGCAACCGGGATAACGCCAGCCATTAGCTTTAGCAGTGTGGATTTTCCGGCACCGTTTTTACCTAATAGTGCAACCCTATCACCTTCATTAATTTCTAAATCAATTTGTCTTAGAGCAAGGTTCTGATTTAGCTTTGAGTTTTTTTTGAATAAACCAAATCCTAAAGAGGAATAATACCGATAATGAAAATCAACTTTATGTAAATGAATATGCGACATTTTTAAAGCCATAAAACCAATTGCGATTTGACCCGTTTATAAAAAATGGCACAGATAAGCGCATTAAAAATAACTAAACCAAATGATATTATGTAAGAAATATAAGGCACTTCACCATCCAATACAGGCGCCCTGACAATTTCAAGCAAATGAAAAAAAGGATTCACTAAAAAATAAATATGGTGTTCATTACCAATCGGTAAAGGAAACAATACAGGAGTTACAATAAATAAAATCATGACTAAATTTGATGTAAGCTGTTGGATATCCCGAAACCTTGTAGCCGCCCAGCCTATCCATGCACCCGCAAAAACCCCATTCAAAATAATTAAAAAATAGCCTAATAAAGACCACAGCCAAATTAATTTGAAACCACCAAAATATAAAACAAATAGTGGTATAGCCAGTATTTGGTACAACATTAATATGATTGTTTCCCGATAAACTGTTTGGAAAACAAAAATAAAATGTTCCATTTTCATCTGATTAAAGTAATTAACAGCCTTTACAAAAGTCTGGGTACTGGCAACAAGCAAAGCTGAAATATAGTTCCAGGTAAAAAGTCCTATTGACAAAAACAATAGATATTCTTTAAGAGGTTTGTTTAACACCAAAGAAAACACGACAGATATCATTATGACTTTAAAAGCCAAAGCCAACAAAACCCAAAGCACACCAAAGTAAGTACCTCTAAAGCGAACCTTTAAATCCATTTTAGCCAGCTCCTTCCAGAGTGCATGTTTTTTCAAGCTCGCTTTAATGTCTCCGATTATCTGCATTTTAAATTTTGGGAATATATTCTAAGAAGACAGTTTTTAGCTTTGATGCTAATTTTTGGCATGTTCTAATTTCTTCAATATCTGGTATTAAGAGTTGAGAATTTTCGTCATATATAGCTAATTTATCTTTCAAATTGTCTAAATCGTATTCTCTGAGAACAATGTAACCTAAAGCTGTACTTGGCACTGAATCAAAAACCATAGAACCAAGCTTAGACCCTACATTTTTAGACGCCACTGTAATAATTGGAACTTGTGCTTGAGCTGCAAATATAAAACCATGTAAGCGTGAAGTAATTACCAGGTCAGCTTGCTTGTAAATATTGATAATTTGATAGACATCATCAAAATCCACTGAAATTGTGTCTAAATTGAAGCGTTTACTTAATTTATTGTATAAGTTCAAATCATCTCTGGATTGAACTAATAGCTTCACCTCAAATTGCTCGACTAGTAATGCCATGCATTCTTCTTGTGATTCCTGGTATTTAATGGTGTTTCTTGCTGTGGGCATCCTCGAAGCATCTAACAATGAAAAAAGTAAAAGAGGTTTTTGAGTGCTTCTTTTAATTGTTCTATTGCCTTTTGATTTGAGGGTATAAACCACATCTTGATTAACAATTACAGGCACATCCACTTCTACTGTATTTATTAATGAATCATAAGAATGTTTATCACGGACCGCAATAAATTCTGAACAGTTAAGCGCACGCCTAAATAATTCAATTCCATAACATGTTTTGATTCCTTGTGCACCGATTCCAATAGCACAACTTTTCACCCCAAGTTCGTTCGCATACAAAAAATACTGGCAATAGTTTTGTGCGTTGTAAAAACAGTTATCATAGAAAATACCACCACCGCCAAGAACTACTAAATCAACTTTACCAATGAGTTCTTTTGACGCGGGGCCTTTATCAATTACAATATTAGCATCTGGATAGATACTTTCAAGTATATCTTTAGAAGCCAAAGTTATGGCATCATCACCAATATTGCCGCTGTGATTTGCTGTGACTAATAAGATATTTTGTTTGTCACTTTTTGCCTTAAATTGTTTATTTAATCTAAGTACTCTTTTTATGCCATGAATGATTGTTCTAATTGAAAAATGAACCGCATGACCTTTTAAGTTGTTTACATTTAATTCACGTTTAATGTAAACATTAAAAACTGAATTGCCGTATACATAGTCGTATTTCTCATCGATGCTATCTAAAAAACCATCTTTTAAGCGATCTAACATTCCTTTATGCAAGACAATACAATCAAAATCATCTAATTCTTGCCAGTAGCTCCATTCGTACGGCACGCAATTATCAATTTGAGCACAAAATTCGACAGTAGCGAGCATTGAATTTTTTTCCCATCCATGAGAATTAATCAAGTCCAGTACTTCTATCCAATTATGGTCATGCTCAGGAAATACCATATTTCTAATATTATTTTGTTTATTTATGTCCATTAAGTTAAATATAAATAGTAATAAAAATGAAGGGTGGAATATACCACAATAAATATTTTGAAGTCGGATTCTAATAGATTTGGCGGAGTAGTGCTACGAAGATGGCAATACTATCTAAATTAGGTATTCAAAAGTATCCATTTTTAAATGAATTAAAATGTAATAATGATTCTATTTGCTAATAAGCAAATAACAATTTGATACACTTTCTAACTGCTCTAAAGAAATTTTGTTTAAATTTGATTTATCTATTTTATAGGGTGTTAAATTTAAATTTTTAATCAGATTATAAAATTCTCTAATTGGCATATGCTTTTTTATAAAGCCAGGATAAAATTCAATGAGGATTTTTATATTGGGTGATCTTTTAATCAATTCCTGCATGCCTTTTATGACGGATACTTCAGCACCTTCTGCGTCAATCTTGACAAAATCAATTTGCTTTTCTTCTGACAGAATATTATCCAACGAATCCATTTGAATAGTGACATCTGTAAATTGCTCTTTCGCTTTTCTGGCGTCTGGTATGAACATTGAACCGCCACCGAAGTCTCCCTCCTTATAACTAAAAGTTGTTGTTCCCACTTTGTCAGATACACCCAGTTTAAAAATATTCTTACTTTGTGGTTTAAGGTAACCATTGGCTTTCATTGACATTTCTAATAGCTCAAATGGTCTTGGGCTAGGCTCAAAAGAATATACTTTCCCTGTAGAGCCGGTTAAAAAACCGCCTAATACACTGTAATAACCAAAGTTTGCCCCTATATCGACAAAAACATCTCCTTTTTTAACTAATTTCTTGACTAATTCTGTGTAATGCTTCTCCCATACACCTGTAATCATTATATGTTGCGCAATACCAATATCCCGAGAGTCGACATATAGTCTTCGTCCAAATTTAAGTCGAACCAAAGCAGTATAACCACCAATATAAATACTTCTTACCCCTGGATTAGCTTCAACTAAAGCCAAGATATTATATATACCTTGTTTGATTTTTCTTAACATCTCTTTCATTTTATTTCCATTTCTTTAATTACATTAAAAACCATCAAAAATAATCATCCCCGCCGGAGTCATCTTCGCTGGAGAGGTTGATGCGGACTTCGAGGCCCTGGCGGGAGTCGGCGTTTCCGAGGGCTTCTTCGAGGGTGATGATGCCTTCTTT
>Ga0070729_10005207_pt1 | contig 13597 bp, 12 predicted proteins | sample tdDd472_FD_66725 | JGI IMG/M metagenome (GOLD analysis project Ga0070729, IMG submission 66725) | Marine sediment microbial communities from the Atlantic coast under amendment with organic carbon and nitrate - tdDd47.2 | ecosystem: Environmental > Aquatic > Marine > Coastal > Sediment | place...
GCCTGTTGAGTATCAGGATTGCAGTGTCAGTTTGGCCGGAATTGCCCATTTCCGTCCCTTTCGTCGTCGAATATGCGCAAGCATGTCCATCCTCCTCAAGAAACGAAACTGAACAATTCCGGCCAAACTGACACCGCAATCCCGATACTCAACAGGCCCTAGTTTCCGTGCCCATGTTCGCCAGCCTTTCTGTCCTTGCCGCCGTCCTTGCCGGCCTCGCCACCTATACCCGGTACAAGGCTGCAGTCTATACGCGCCGCTTTCCGCCGACTGGCCGGTTCGAGACCGTCGACGGCGTGCGGCTGCATTTCGTCGACCGGCCGCCCCGGTCCGAAAACGCCGACCCCGCCGACCCGGCGCTTGTCTTCGTTCACGGCGCCAGCGGCAATCTCGGCGAGCCGCTCCGGGCCTTTGGCGACGCCTTCGACGGCCGCTACCGGAGGATCTTCATCGACCGGCCGGGCCACGGCCACAGCCAGCGCGGGGCGGCCGCAAACGCGTCGCCGGCGGCGCAGGCGAAGCTGCTTGACAGGCTCCTCGAAAGGCTCGGAGTCGAGCGGGCGATCCTGATCGGCCATTCCTGGGGCGGCTCGGTCGCTGCCGCCTTCGGCGTGCTATTCAAGCCTCGCACCGCCGGACTGGTCTTCATCGCTCCGGCCACCCACCCCTGGGAGGGCGGCATCACCTTCTACTACACCCTCACCGCCATGCCGGTCGCGGGCTGGCTGTTCACCCGCTTCCTGAGCCTGCCGATCGCCGAAGTCTGGATGGGACCGGCGCTGCGTTCGGTGTTCGCGCCGGAACCGGTGCCGGCGGGCTATCTCGAGGACACCGGCGTCCAGCTGGTGCTCAGGCCGCGCGAGTTCCGCGCCAATGCCTGCGACGTCGCCGAGCTCCATACCCACGTCACCGACCTGCACGAGCGCTACCGGGAAATCGAGGCGCCCAGCGTCATCGTCACCGGCGACCGGGACGGCGTGGTCTATGCGGAAATCCATTCCGAGGGGCTCTATCGCGACATTCCCGACGCCCGGCTTATCGAGCTTGCCGGCGCCGGCCACATGCCGCACCACACCCGGACGGCGGTCGTGGTTGCGTTGATCGAGGAGATGGCGACGACCGCCCGCAGGCGCGACGCCGCCGAATAGCCGGCGATCCGGGACCCTGCCGCGGCCTCCTTTCGAACCGCTTGAAAGGTCAGTGCTCCGTATTAGGCATATCTTTTCCCGCGCCTTGGGAATAGGCTCCGACCCAAAGCCACTCGACAACGTTCCCGATGATCGCATTTCGGTTGGATCGATCCGGGCAGTGGCCGGAAAACCCGCCTTGGCAAGTATAATTCCTTTAAAACCCTGTTGCCTGAAAGGGCCGATTCCGCATGTCCATATTCGATAAGATCCGCATTCCCGTTGCCGCAGCTCTGGCAACTCTCCTCATGGTCACCGGCGCCGCAGCCTGGGAGAACTCGGAAAGCGAGGAAGACTGGGGAGCGACCTGCTGGCTGAGCGCCAGCTATTCCGGCGGCACGGTCAAGCTGATGAGCGGCAAGGGCAAGGCATCCATTGCCATGCTGATTTCCATGCAGTCCTATCCGCAAGACACCGCTTCGGTCTCGCTCTACGCCGAGATGGATAATGGATCGCGGTTCGCGAACAACGGCGCGATGAACGACTATTTCGGCGAAATCTCCTTCGACCTCAATCGGTCGCACCTGGAGAAGATGATGGGCGCGAGCAGCATGACGCTCACCATCGCGCGGTCGAACAGGATTACGGTCGGCCTCGACGCGGACAGCCAGTTGACGAATTTCCTCGCTTGCGCCGGGAATCCGTAGAACCGTATCGGACAACGTTGGAGCGGAGCCTCAGATGCCGCCGAGCCCGTCGCTGCCGACGAAGGCGATGCGCAGCATGTTGGTCGCTCCCGGTGTGCCGAAGGGAACGCCGGCGGTGATGATCACCCGCTGGCCGGGTTTGGAGAAGCCTTCGGCGAAGGAGATCCGGCAGGCGCGGTCGACCATGTTGTCCTGATCGCTGGCATCGTCGCTGATCACGCAATGAAGCCCCCAGACGATCGCCAGCCGCCTGGCCATGGCTGTCACCGGGCTCAGCGCGATGATCGGCGTGCGCGGCCGTTCCCGCGCCGCCCTCAGGCCGGTGGCGCCCGACGAGGTGTAGCAGACGATCGCCGCGAGGTTGAGGGTCTCGGCGATCTGCCGCGCCGCAGCCGAAATGGCGTCGGCGCCGGTCGATTCCGGCTCCATCCGCTGGGCGTTGATGATGCCGGCATAGTTTGGGTCGCGTTCGACCTCGATGGCGATGGCGTCCATCATCGACACCGCCTCTTCCGGGAATTCCCCGGCCGCCGATTCCGCCGACAGCATCACCGCGTCCGCGCCTTCGTAGACCGCGGTGGCGACGTCGGAGACCTCCGCCCGGGTCGGCACCGGCGCGCTGATCATCGATTCGAGCATCTGCGTCGCCACGACTACCGGCTTGCCGGCCCGGCGGCAGGCGCGGACGATCTGCTTCTGGATTCCCGGCACCCGCTCGAGCGGCATCTCGACGCCGAGATCGCCGCGCGCCACCATCAGCGCGTCGCTCAGTTCGATGATCTCATCGAGCCTTTGCACCGCCTGCGGCTTCTCGACCTTGGCGAGCACGCCGGCGCGGCCACGGGTGATCTTGCGCACCTCGGCGAGATCGTCGGGGCGCTGGATGAAGGACAGCGCGATCCAGTCGACCTCGGCGGCCAGCGCCGCGTCGAGATCGGCGCGGTCCTTCTCGGTCAGCGCCGAGGTGGCGATGGTGGTGTCGGGAACGCTGACCCCCTTGCGGTCGGAGAGCTTGCCGCCGACCGCCACCTCGGTGACCGCACGCCCCTTGCCGCACTCTTTCACCACGAGCTTGATCTTGCCGTCGTCGAGCAGCAGCCGGTGGCCCGGCTCGAGCGCTTCGAGGATTTCCGGATGCGGCAGGTAGACCCGCTTGGCGTCGCCGGGCTTGTTTGAGGAATCGAGCACGAAGCGGGCGCCCTCGTCGAGTTCGACCCGTCCGTCCTTGAACTTCCCGACCCGGAGCTTCGGCCCCTGCAGGTCCGCGAGGATGCCGATCGGCCGGCCGATCCGGGTCTCCACCGCGCGAATGCGGTCCACAAGATCGCGCAGCACCTCGTGGCTGGAATGGCTCATATTGATGCGGAAGACGTCGGCGCCGGCATTGTGCAGGCGCTCGATGGTCTTCTCGTCCGCCGAAGCGGGCCCGAGGGTGGCGAGGATCTTGACCTTGCGGTTTCGGCGCATCAGCCGCCGTTTCCGCCGCCGACCGGGTCGGTAAGCTGGACGGTCCAGTTGCGCTGGTTACCGGTGTCGATTTCGAAGAAGCCGGTGCGTTCGAAGCCGCGGGCGATACAGTCGCGAATGCCGCGGATGGTGAATTCCTTCGATTTCACGCACATGAATGCCTGTCCGCCCCATTCGCCGCCCTGCTCGTAGTCTACGGCGTATATGTAATAATAGCGCGACACCAGCGGGCCGCCCACGATCACCTCGCAGAAATTCGCCGGCAGGTTCCACCAGCCCTCGGTGACCCAGCCCTTCGGATCGCGATAGCCGATGGACACGCCGATCTGGCCGGAGGTCTTGTTGCAGAGCCGCATGTCGGCCCGGGCGGTGTCGGAAACGGTGAGGGCAGCCGTCGCGAACAGGCAGAAAACGGCGGCGAGTCCCATTCCGGTAAGGGACGCGCGAGCGCGTCTGATACTCATCCGAGTGCCGTGCATGGTTCCCCTTGGCGTTATCGAGCGGCCGGTCTTTTTTGCGCCGATCATCGGGTCCTGTCAACGATCAGGGCCCGGAAATCGTTGACGTTGGTGTAGGTCGGGCCGGGTTCGACCAGATCGCCGAGCCTGGCGAAGAAATCGGTCGAATCGTTGGCGTCGAGAAAGCCTTGCGGATCGAGTCCGAGATCGCGCGCCCGCCCCGCCGTCCGTCCGTCGAAGATCGCGCCGGCCGGGTCGGTGGCGAGCCCGGTGCCGCCGTCGGTACCGTCGGTGTCGGCGGCGAGCCCGGCCATATTCCTTTCCCCGTCCATGGCGATCGCCGCGCCGAGCGCGTATTCCTGGTTCGGTCCGCCGCGTCCGTCGCCACGGATCGTCACCGTCACCTCGCCGCCGGATAGGAACACGGTCGCCGCACCGTCTTCCGCCGCCGCCAGCGCATGGGCGACCTGCTCCGCCGCCAACGCCCGCGCCTCACCTTCGAGCGCGTCGCCGAGCTGCGCCGGCCGATAGCCCAGCGCTTGCGCCGCCTTCGCCGCGGCGGCGAGGCTCAGCGCCGGCGTCGCCACCAGTTCGAAGACGGCATTGGCGAAGGCGGGATCTCCCGGCTTCGGCGTCTCTTCGCCCTCGTCCAGCGCGCGTCGGACCGAAGCAGGCAGGTCGAGCCGGAAGCGCTCGACCACCGCGCGGGCGTCGGCCAGCGTACTGGTATCGGGCACCGTCGGGCCCGAGGCGATGACGTCGGGATCGTCGCCGGGCACGTCCGAGATCGCCAGGGTCAGGAGCCGCGCCGGCGCCACCGCCCGCGCCAGCCGGCCGCCCTTGATCCGCGACAGGTGCTTGCGCAGGGTGTTGATCTGGGAAATCGTCGCTCCCGACCTCAGGCACTGCCGGGTCAGGACCTGCTTTTCGTCGAGGGTGACACCGTCGGCGGGCGCAATCCAGTTGGCCGAGCCGCCTCCGGACAGGAGCACCAGGACGAGGTCATCAGGGCCGGCTTCCGCCGCCAGCCGCAGCGTCTTCTCCGTCGCCTCGATGCCGGCCCGGTCGGGTACCGGATGGCCCGCTTCCACCATCCCGACGATCGATGTCGGCTGGCCATAGCCGTGACGGGCGACGGCGATGCCGGTCAGCCGGTCGGACCCGAGCCCGTATTGATCGCGATAGAAATCTTCCGCGGTCTTGGCCATGGCGCCGGCCGCCTTGCCGGCGGCGAGCACGACCACCCGGCCGCCTTCGGGCGGTGCGGGCAGATGCGGCGGCAGGCAGTTTTCCGGCCGGGCGGCGTCGACGGCGGCCTCGAACATCCGCATCAGGTGATCTCGCTTGCGGTCGGTCATGAGTGTCCTTTTATCAACCGCCGCCGCGCGGCCGGGCGACCCAGATGCCGGCGAGGATAGCGAGCCCGCCGGCGATTTGAGGCAGCGTCAGCGGCTCTTGGAGAAAGATCCATCCGAAGGCCGCCGCCGCCACCGCCTCGAGGAAGATGACAAGCGACGAGAACGCCGCCGACAGGTGTCCCAGAGCGAAGGCAAGCAATCCCTGGCCGCCGACATGGGTGACGATCGCAAGCGCCAGGATCGCCGCGATGCCGGCAAGCGTCTGCGGCAGGAACCGGTCCTCCAGCGCCAGCGCGACGACCCCCAGCGCCAGCGCGGTGTAGACGGTCGAGCGGAACATCACCACCCCGGAGGGCGCGCTCCGCCGCGCCACCCGGACGGCGAGGAAGTAGATGCCGAAGAACAGCGAGGTAACGAGACCGAAGAGATCGCCTTCGAGCCGGCCGGGAACCATCGAATAGCTGGTGCCGACGAGAACCGTCGCCCCGACGAGACAGACCGCGAGCCCGAACAGCGTCGACCGGGTGATCCTCTCGCCGATGAACAGCCCCGAGCCGAGCGCCACCCAGATCGGCGCCAGGGTGGCGAGGAAGGTGGCGTTGGCGACCGCCGTCTTCATGATCGACAGGTGCCAGAAGATCAGATCGCCGGCGAAGGCAAGCCCGGCGATCAGGATGCCGCCGCCCCAGCCGCTCCACAGGCCGGTCGTTGGCGGACGCGGCTCCATGCGCGCCCACAGCCACAACACCGGCAGCGCCAGGAATACCCGCCAGAAGGCGCTGGTCAGCGGGCCGACATCGGCGAAGCGGACGAAGACCGGCGAGATGCCCATGGCGATCGCACCGAAGACCAGCGCCAGCATGGCGAGCACCAGCGGCGCGTCCGGCGCGGCGCGCACGCCCGTCTCTTCGGCTGGAAGCGAGGATTGTGTCGTCATGGGATTGTCAAAAGCGCCGGATCGCCCTATTCCTTCGGGTAGCCTCCGACCTATACCAAGGTCTCGTTTCCGTCCATCCGGTTTCACCCGCCAGCACCGAAATTCGCTGATACGCAATGGCCACAGACCCCGCCGCGCCTGACGATCCGGCCGCCTTCGTTCCGGTTGAACATGTGGCGGGCGATATCGAACGCGGGCTGTTGCTGATCTGCGATCATGCCTCGAACGCGATTCCCCCCGTCTATGGCGATCTCGGCCTGCCGGCCTCGCAGCTCGAACGCCATATCGGCTACGATATCGGCTGCCGGGCGCTGACCCGCGATCTCGCTGCGAGACTCGGCGCGCCCGCGGTACTGTCGACCTTCACGCGGCTGCTGATCGATCCCAACCGGGGCGAGGACGACCCGACCCTGATCATGCGGCTGTCCGACGGCGCCATCGTTCCGGGCAATGCGAAGGTCGACGAGTCCGAGCGCATGCTGCGGCTGAACAGCTACTACTGGCCCTATCACAATGCCATATCGTCGGCGATCGACGGCGCGCTCGCGGCCGGAATCGTCCCCACCATCCTGTCGATCCACAGCTTCACGCCGATCTGGCGCGGCACCCCGCGTCCCTGGCATGCGGGCATCCTCTGGGACACCGACCCGCGCTACGCGGTGCCGCTGATCGAACGCCTGCGGCAGGAGCCCGATCTCGTCGTCGGCGACAACGAGCCCTATACGGGCAAGCTCAAGAACGACACCATGTATCGCCACGGCTCCGAGCGCGGCATCGCCCACGCGCTGATCGAGGTGCGCCAGGACCTGATCGCCGACGCCGAGGGTGTCGACCGCTGGGCCGGGATCCTGCATCGCGCCTTCGAGGACCTGCGATCGCTTCCCGGCCTCGGCGAGATCGAGCATTTCGGGTCCGACACCGATTAAGGCGTCGGGCGATATCCTGTAGGATAGCCTTCGAACGCCGGCGAGGCCGGCGACAATCACGGGAGCGGGTCATGGACGACAGCACACGTACCGAACTGGAAGCGGCCGCGTTCCGGCGGCTGATCTCCCATCTCAGGGAACGCACCGACGCCCAGAATATCGACATGATGAATCTCGCCGGCTTCTGCCGCAACTGCCTGTCGCGCTGGTACATGGAGGCGGCGCAGGAACGCGGCCTCGACCTGGACAAGGAAGCGGCCCGCGAGATCGTCTACGGCATGCCCTATGACGAATGGAAATCCCGCTACCAGACCGAGGCCGCGCCCGACAAGCTGGCCCGTTTCGAGGAGAACCGGGACTAGGACTTGGGCGGTCTCCGGGCGGTTTGTGTTGCCCGTTTTCCTCATGCCCGCCGGGGTTTGGGGATAAGCGCGGCGCGTGGTTGACCGGCGCCCGGAACTGGGGCACAGCCAAGGTTCAGGTACCCCATAGTCGAGTCGAGGAGAGCGATCCATGAACCAGCCCGGAGGCGTCGCCGGCGCCCAGTTGCGCGCGCTGATCGAGCGCATCGAGCGCCTGGAAGAGGACAAGAAGGCGATCGCCGAGGACATCAAGGAAGTCTTCGCCGAGGCCAAGGCCAACGGCTTCGACACCAAGATCATGCGGCAGGTCATCCGGGTGCGAAAGCAGGACCAGGCCGAGCGGCAGGAGCAGGAAGCCTTGCTGGATCTCTATCTGCACGCGCTGGGAATGATCCCGGATACGGGCGGCGACGAAGAAGAATAGGCACGGGCGCCGAGGCGCCCGCTTTTTTCAAATCATAGCCGTTGGGTTTGACCGCTCGTCTCTTGATCCGGAAGAGACCGGAACTATGCCCGCGCGTTTACTGGAAATCGACCTGCCGGATGGCGACGACGGTCGGACCGGTGAAGCGATCGGTGCGCAGCAGCCTCCGCTTCGAGGCGCCGAACCGGATGTTGACCGCGCGCGACGGCTTGACCAGAAGCGCCTGCAGGCCGGCCGGATTGGGCTTGTAGAGCGCACCGAAGGCCTGCCTGCGGGTCGTCGTCGATCCGTCGAGGAGCTTCAGCTTCGAATCGCCGCCGAATTCCATCGCCGCGAAGCCCATTCCCGGCGCCTTGGCGAGCGGGATCGCCGGAGCGGTGGCGGCCATGCGGCGGGCGTTTTCCTTGAACAGGATCTTGGCCGGAATGCCGGTGCTCGACAGCGACGCGAGGCGATAGTCCTTGCCGCCGGACGCCTTCTCGCCGCCGCTGGACGGATCGGCATAGGCGAAGCGGCTGCTGGAGAAGACGGACTTGTCGATCTTCCGTCCCTTGGCGCCGTAGATGGAGCCGGTCTCCGTGCCGCCGGTTTCCCGGGAGGCGACCAGCACACGCGGCCTGCGGGTCGGCTTCGGCACCAGGTCGACCGGACGATCCGACCGCGACGTGCCGACATCCGAGCCCTCGTCGTCGCCGGCGCTCACGCCCGGAAGGGCGGTACCGCCGGAGCGCGGATTGAGGCTCGCCACCTTGCGCTCGGTACCGCCGACGTCCTTGGGCGGCGTCTTCTTCTCGTCACTGCCGAACAGCGAGGCGAAGATCGCCGAGGCGCGCGACTTGCCGGTCGGGCTGGTGTCCGAGCGGGCGAAGGTGCCGGCCTCGCCGCGACCGCCGCGCGCCGCCGGACGGCGCGAGGTCGCCGGCGCCGAGGCGACCATGATGGTCTGGCCGCGCTTGCGCCGCTTGTAGTCGGCGAGCGCCTGCTGGTAGCCCGGCAGCGGACGGCCGTCGGTGGGAACATGCAGGGTCCGGCCGTTCGGGAAAACCTTGACCAGCTGCTTCCGCGTCATCCGCGGCCAGTGCCGCACCCGCGCGGTGTCCATATGGGTGAAGGGCGACCGCGAGGTCGGATAATAGCCGCAGCCGCCGATCTGCTTGCGCAGGCAGATGGCGCGCAGCTTGCTGAGCGGCACGTCGGGCAGGAAGAAGTCCATCGCCCGGCCCTGGGTGTGCTGCGAGAACTTGGCGACGCCGCGGCTGCGGCGCCTCAGCATGTTGTTGGTGGTCAGCGAGCGGAAGCCCGACACCACGTGGATTGGCCGCCGCGACCCGCTCTTCTGGTACACGTCCCAGACCAGGTCGAACAGGTGCGGGTCCATCTTGGTGGGTTCGTTGCGCCGCCAGTCGCGCAGGAAATGGTTGAGCTTCTTCAACCCGTCGGGCAGGTACTTGCCGTTGCGCTTGTAGGTAATCGTCGCCCGCTCGTAGGTATGAGTGTTGTAGAGCGTCAGGGTACGGGTTTCGGCCTCGGCGCCGGTCGCGCCCAGGAGCGACATCGCCCCGAGCGCCGTTCCCAACGCTACCGCGAGCGCCGCGGCCTTCGGCAACCGGGCACCGGAAGCATGCCGGTTGGCTCCGGCCGGACGGGTCCACACTAATCTATACAAAGCCAGTCCCACGACCCTTCATGAGTACCGCCGGTCTCCCGGCGACGCCACTGCCCCCTGCAGGACCTTCGTAGCGGAAACGCGTTAACGGCAGTTTACCGTATACTCAAATAAGAAGATACCGTGGCAACTCTACCAATTTGGCGCCGACTGCGTCAATTTGGCCGATATTTCCCCGGATTTTTTTTCGCCGCCACCGTTAACCGTGGCGCGACCAACCCGTGGAACATGCGCGTTTTCGTCCCCAGGCACTTCTCGAATCGCCCTGCCGCATCGTCTCCGGCGATGCCGGACGGGCCGGCGCCGCCGACCGGCTCCGGATCGCCCGGAGGCCGGTTCGCGGAATTGCGAATCGTTTCAGCCTAGGAACAACAAGGTTCACGAACCGTTAACGCTCGTGGGAAAACAGCACCACCGGCGGCCGGCCGCCGCCCCGCCCCGAGCGGGAGAAGAAGAAGAAGCCGTTGCCGTTGCCGTCGTCGCCCCATTCGTTGGCTTCGATCGGACGCGGGTCGATGACCTGTTTCGGCGTCTTGAAGAAGCACGCCCGACCGCGTTCGTGGTCCTTGAGGCAGCTCGCCAGCTTGCGGTGATGGTCGTAGACGTCGTTGGCCGTCCGCACCTTGCCGCCGTCTTCGACCCAGGCGGTGAAATAGGTCAGGTGCACCGGGATATGCTTGGTCAGCTCCACCTTCTCCTCGTCGCCGCCGACGAGGCGCCTGAGCGTGTTGCCGGTGAGATCCGGTTCGGCGGTCATCAGCGCGTCGGCGAATTTCATCGGGTTCTGCACCCGGATGCAGCCATGGCTGAACGCCCGCGCCGTCTGGTTGAACAGGCTCTTGGACGGGGTGTCGTGCAGATAGACCGCATGCTTGTTGGGGAACATGAACTTGATCTGCCCGAGCGCGTTGCGCGGCCCCGGACGCTGGCGGATATTGACCGCCTTGAGGTTGATCCGCGACCAGCGGACCGAGTCCGGATTGACCCGCTTGCCGCCCATCAGCACCTCGTAGTTGCGCCGCGCCATGAAGCCCGACGGGTCGGCGAGGATGCCGCCGAGCAGTTCGTTGCGCTTGATCGAGTACGGAATGTTCCAGTACGGATTGACGATCACGTGCTCCATCTCGTCGGAGAAGATCGGCGTCTGGTTATGCGGCTTGCCGACGACGACGCGGGTCTCGTGGAAGACCCGTTCGTTCCGGTACAGCCGCACGAGGAATTCGGGAATGTTGACCTGGACGCGGGTCGTTCCGAGCTGGCGCGGCATCCACCGCCACTGCTCCATGTTGGTCAGGACCGCCTCGGTCCGGTCGACCGGCTCGTCGCCGTTGATCGCCCTGAGCGTGCGGGGACCGACGATGCCGTCGCCCGACAGTCCGGACGAGCGCTGGAATTCACGCACCGCCTCGCGCAAATCCTCGTCGAACACGTCGGCGTCGACATCGGGAACCGATGCTCCGATCGCCTTGCGCAGCACGACCACCCGGGCGTCGACCGAGCCGTAGCGCAGTTGCGACCCGGACGGTACGACGATGCGATGCACCGCCACGGCGCCGCCCTTGCCGCGCAGTTCGGCGAGCTTGCGCTTGAGCAGCAGGTAGCCCAGATGCGGCGGATTGAAGGATGCCAGCCTGGCTTCCGGGAACCGCGCCGTCAGCAGCGAAGCGAGAACCTTGGCCCGGTCGGGGATTTCGGGTTCGAGCGTGATATTCCCGGACACCTGGATCGGCTTGATGCGGCCGGACTGGGCGTGGCGAGCGTAGCGGACCAGCGAGGTCGACAGCGTCACCTCGGCATCGGCCAGCGACCTGGGCGTGCCGGTCTCGAGCCCCAGCTTCGACGGATCGGGCACCGGATAGTCCTTGAGGTCGAGCCCGTCCGCCTCGGCCTTGCCGAGCCGCACCATCAGCTTGCGGGCCTGTTCGGTCAGCGTCACCCCGTCGGTCCAGCGCGGCGAATACTGGTTGGTCCGGTAGAACGCGACGACCGCTTCGTGATCGGCCTTGTCCTCGTCCTCCAATCCGCGGGTGGAGACGGCGAGCCGTTCCCTGAGCGCCGCGCCGAGCGGGTCGAGCGTCGCGCGCTGGGCCTTCGTCAACCCGAATTGACCGGAAGGAATGGCCATCGCCGGGCCGGAAGCGGCCGCGCACGCAAGTACGAGGGTCGTCAGCGCTGAAAATCGAAAGGGCGTCATCGCGTTTCCTTGGTTTCCGTCGACCGAAAAGTCCGCCGCCTTAGGTATGGGCGGTCCGGACCCATATTTCAATAGGTTCCGGTCGGCCCAGGCTACTCCGCGGCGATGGGACCCGGATTCGCATCCAGGCCGTATTCCTTGAGCTTCCGATACAACGTCGAGCGGCCGATGCCAAGCCGTCTCGCCACTTCCGCCATGCGGCCCGAATAATGGTCGATGGCGTTGCGGATCATTTCCCGCTCCACGTCCTCCAGCGTGCGGACATGGCCGGCATTGTCGAGCGCCCGCATGAATCCGAACGGCGGCGCGTCGTTGCGAAACGCCGGATCGGCGGGCTGTCCAGCCATCAGCGGAATTTCCAGCTCGTTGGAATCGCTGAGCGAAACCGCCCCCGTTCCGTCCGTCGCGACGGACGGTTCGTCGAGCGCCACGCCCCCCATCTGGGCGGCGATCTGGGGAAATTCGTTGACGGTCAAATATGCGTTATCGCTGAGCACCACCGCCCGGAATACGGCGTTCTCGAGCTGGCGGATATTGCCCGGCCAGTCGAAGGACTGCAGCAGGGCGAGCGCGTCCGGCGCGATCGAGGTCAGCCCGCGCTTGCCCTCCTCGGCGGCGAAGCGGGCGATGAAGTGGCGCACCAGTTCCGGAATGTCGTCGCGGCGCTCGCGCAGCGGCGGCACCCAGATCGGAAACACGTTCAGCCGGTAGTAGAGATCCTCGCGGAAATTGCCGCGCTTGACCTCCTCGATCAGGCTGCGATTGGTCGCCGAGATCAGCCGGAAGTCGACCTTCGACGGCCGCTTGGCGCCGACCGGCTCGATCTCGCCCTCCTGGATCGCCCTGAGCAGACGCACTTGCACGTCGAGCGGCAATTCGCCGACCTCGTCGAGGAACAGGGTGCCGCCGTCGGCCTCCTGGAATTTACCGACATGCCGGTCGATGGCGCCGGTGAAGGCGCCCTTCTCGTGCCCGAACAGAACGCTTTCGACCAGGTTTTCCGGAATCGCGCCGCAATTGACCGTCACCAGCGGCTTGTTGCGCCGGTCCGACGAACCCTGGATGGCGCGGGCGATCAGTTCCTTGCCGACGCCGGATTCGCCTTCGATCAGGATCGGGATGTTCGACTTCGAGGCGCGCCGGCCGAGCGACAGCACCCGTTCCATCGGCTTCGACGAGGTGATGATGTCGGAGAAGGTCAGCGTGCCGTTCGCCGATTTCTTGATGCGGGTGATCTCGCCCTCGAGCGCCGTCACCTTGAGCGCGTTGCGCACCGAGACCTCGAGCCGTTCCGGCCGCACCGGCTTGACCACGAAATCGAAGGCGCCGGCGCGCATCGCCGAGACCACCGTGTCGATGCCGCCATGGGCGGTCTGCACGATCACCGGGATTTGAAGACCCGCCTCGCGCATCCGCCCGAGCACGCCCATGCCGTCGAGATCGGGCATCACCAGATCGAGAATGACGAGGTTGAAGCGCCCCGGCTCCTCTTCGATCAGCAGCTGCGCGGCCGCCTCGCCGCCGTCGACGGCCGTCGGCTGATAGCCGAAGCGCCGGACGGCTTCCTCGACCAGCCGCCGCTGCACGGGATCGTCGTCGACGATCAGGATACGCTCATTCATGGGTCGGTCTTTATACTCGAATCGCCGCTACGCCTGTCGGTCGGCCATATTGAACGCAGTGGGTAAAGGTGTTCTTAAGGAACGGAATCCCGTCGATCCGGCAGCAGCCCTTTTCCCTTGCCAATCCGGTCCCGCTGACAATAAGTGGGGCACACGACCGAACCGGATTCCCAGGGGGACTCGATGCCGCTTTCAGACAGTTCGATCACCGCGACGCCCGGCGGCGAGGCGGCAGCGGCAGCGCTCGACGGCTTGCCCGAATGGCGTCTCGACGATCTCTATAAAGGCATGGACGATCCGCGCTTCCTCGCCGACCGCGAAGCCGCGCTCAAGGATTCGATCGCCTTCG
>Ga0070729_10005208_pt1 | contig 13596 bp, 14 predicted proteins | sample tdDd472_FD_66725 | JGI IMG/M metagenome (GOLD analysis project Ga0070729, IMG submission 66725) | Marine sediment microbial communities from the Atlantic coast under amendment with organic carbon and nitrate - tdDd47.2 | ecosystem: Environmental > Aquatic > Marine > Coastal > Sediment | place...
GAGGTCGACGGTGATGGTGCTGAAGAGGTCGATGTCCGTGGAGAGCGACGGGATCAGGACCCACCGGCCGGTGATCTCGTCGGCGGGAGCGGATGCGGCGGCAGACAGGGATACGGCCAGGAGCAACAGGGCGAGCAAGCGGGGCATGAACGGGCCTCCGGGGTTGGCGAGAGGCCCGATTCTAGCATCAGGCCCCCAGGCGCGTCACCACGAACACCACCCCGAAGCCCAGCAGATAGACGAGCCCGGCCCAGGCCAGCCACGTCAGCCCACGTCCGGGCCGATCGGCCGGCGGCACCGGCTCGCGCCGCACGGCCGTGAAGTTGAGCCAGCCCACCACGGGCGCCGTCATGAAGGCCGTGATGGTGGCCACGTCGAGCAGGGTCTTCAGGCCGCTCAGCCACAGGGCGATGATGGCCCACCCGGCCAGCATGAGGCCCAGCAGAAGCGTCAGGTAGCCCCCACGACTACCGGCAGCCCGGGTGTTCTCCCACTCGTCGCCGGCGCGCAACAGACGCCAGCAGCCCTGCAGGGTGCGGGTGTAGCCGTCGCACACGGTGAGGGTGGTGGAGAACATGGTGATGAAGGCCACCGTGGCGATGATCCAGCGGGTCCACTCGCCCAGGGTGCGGGTGTACATGGCGGTGAGCTGGCCGGCGAAGGCCAGGCCGCTGGCGGCGAAGTCCTCACCGCTGCCGAACATGACCAGGGCGCCCAGGGTGAGGAAGGCCAGGGCCAGGATGCTGGTCACCAGATAGCCCAGGTGGAAGTCGAAGCGGCAGTCCGCCACGCTGGCCTGGCGGTGGTCGGCGCGGCACTTGGCCAGCGTCCAGAGCGACGACCAGACGGAGATGTCCAGGGGCGCGGGCATCCAGCCCATGAGCGCCAGGAGAAAGGCCACGCCGCCGGCCGTCCAGATGGCGGGCGCCGACACCTCCGGCGCGCCGGCCGGGCCGTGAACGACGGCGACGGCCACACCGGCCAGGGTGAGCGCGGCCAGCAGCGAGATGAGCACCTTCATGGCCCGATCGAGGGTCTGATAGCGACCACCCACCAGGATGAGGGCGACCAGCGCCAGCACCAGCACCGCCAGCCGCGGCAACGACCAGGCCAGCCCCAGCAGCGAACCCAGCAGGCTGGCGGCTACCAGGGTGACGGCCGCCGCGTTGATGATGGCGCTGACTACGGCCACCACCAGGAACAGCCCCAGCGCCCAGCCCCCCAGACGCCGGTAGCCGTGGAGCAAGCTCTCGCCCGTGGACGCGGTGTAGCGATGGGAGAACTCGAAGAACGGGTACTTGAGCACCAGGATCAGCAGCACGGCCCACAGCAGATGGAAGCCCCAACCGGCGCCCGCCCGCGTGGCCTGCACCAGATGCGAGCCACCGATGGCTGCTCCAGCGAAGAGCAGTCCCGGCCCCACGGCGCGCCACCGGCTGACGGTCATCGCTTGATCTCGGGGTGCAGATACTTCTCGAAGGATTCACGTGCGCCACCATCCATGGGCAGCGGCTTGCCCGTGGCGACGTTCAGCAGCACGAAGCTGAGCTGCGCTTCGAGGAGCTTCTCGCCCGTGGCCTTGCGGAACACGGCCTGGCGGCACACCGAGCCACGGCCGCCCATCTTGGTGTACCAGCAGTGGAATTCGAGAACCTCGTTGGGAAACGCCGGCCGTCGGTAGCTCACCTCGAGGTTCAGCACCACCAGGCCCTGCTTCTTCCTGGACCAGTCGTCCAGATCGACGCCCTCGTCGAGCCAGCGCCAGCGCGCTTCCTCCAGCAATTCCACCCAGCGGGCGTTGTTCACGTGACCGTAGGCATCGCACTGGTTGCCGCGGACCTTGATGTCCGTCTTGAAGATCATGGGGATTCCTTTCCGAGAGATGTCGTGAAAAAAGGTGACAGCCGCAGCCCGACGCCGCAAGCTGACTTTCGACGACACCAGCCTGGATAGAAAACCAGAATGGCCGATTCCAGCCGCAGCGCGCCTAATCCAGCCGCGTCAAGCCCTCGCGGATGGCGTACTTGGTGAGCTCGGCGACGCTGCGGATCTCCAGCTTGTCCATCACCGCCTTGCGGTGCGACTCCACCGTCTTGGCCGACAGATTGAGGCGGCCGGCGATGTCCTTGGTGGTCAGGCCCTCGGCCAGCATCTGCAGCACCTCGCGCTCGCGGGCCGAGAGCACCGAGAACACGCCGGCGTCGTCGTCATCCATGTGCTCGAGGTATCCCTGCAGCACCTGGTCGCCCACGGCGGCCGACAGGTGCAGACGGCCCTCGGCCACGGCCAACACACCGTTGCGCAGCTCGTCGAACCCCGCATCCTTCAGCACGTAGCCCCTGGCGCCGGCCCGCAGCGCCTCCTGCACATAGCGGCGGTCGCTGTGCATGCTGAGCATGATGACGCGCACGTCGGGGTGGTCGGCGGCCAGATGCCGGCACACCTCGATGCCGTTCATACCGGGCATGGAGATATCCAGAACCACCACCTGGGGAGCCAGCTCGCGCACCCGTTCGAGCACCTCCAGGCCGGTTTCCGCCTCGCCCACCACCGAGAGCTGCGGATGCTCATCCAGCAAGGGACGCAGGCCGTCACGGAAGATGCGATGATCGTCGGCCAGCAGCACGCGGATACTCATGAGTCTCCTCCGGGGATCTGGGCACGTAGGCGCACGGTGGTGCCCCGGCCGGGAATGGACACCACCTGCATGGTGCCGCCGAAGTGGCGCAGGCGTTCCTCGATGGACAGCAGGCCGAAGTGGTCGTCGGCCTCCGGCCCCAACCGGTTCGGGTCGAACCCGCAACCGTCGTCGGTCACCTCCAGCTCCACCCGGCCGTCACGCCGTTCCAGTTCCAGGGTCAGCCGCGAGGCCTCGGCGTGCTTGACGACGTTGTGGGCCAGTTCGCGGGCGCATTTCCAGAGCATGACCTTGAAGTCGTCGGGGAGCACGTCGCGGCCACGGTCGCTCACCTTCACCCGCAACGGGTGCTTGGCCTCCAGACGCTCGCCGAACCATTCGAGGGTCGGCCCCAGCCCCAGCTCGTAGAGCACGGGCGGCGACAGTTCGAAGGTGAGCCCCCGGGTGTAACGGATGGCCTGGTCGCTCAGCTCCACCAGTTCAGCCAGGGCGCCGTCATGGCCGCCGAGCATGGCGTCGCCCCGCAGTTGCTTGAGACGCAGCTTGATGATGGCCAGGGCCTGGCCCAGGTGGTCGTGCAGGTTCTCGGCGATGCGCCGTCGTTCGCGCTCCTCGGCCAGGCTCAGCTCCCGCGTGAGGCGGCGCAAGCTGGCCGTGCGCTCGGCCACCTGGCGCTCCAGCCGCTCGTTGGCGGCCACGATGGCGGCGTCGGCCACCCGGTGCTGGAAGTGGGCCCGCAGCATGTCGGCCAGCGAGCGGATGAGCTCGCGCTCCTCGTTCAGAAACGGCCCCTCGTCCAGTTCGGGCATCTCGCGGGTGTAGACGACGAAGACAGCGCCCTGCTGGCCACCGCTCAGTTCGAAGCTCTCGCGCTGCTGCCAGGGCGTGCCGCAGAAACCCGGGGTGGACCACTGCCGGCCATCCCAGCTCACCCGGGCCTCGGTGTGCTCCGGGTACTGCCAGGCCGGGGGCAACAGGGCCAGCAGGTCCGGCATGACCTCGTCGAGATCACGCCCGGCGTCCTGCAACACGCGGGCGGCGCGATGCAGGGCCGTGAGCTCCTTCACACGCTCTTGCAATCGATGTTGCAGGCTGTCGGACATGGAATGGTCGTCCTCGGGGTTCGGAGTGTTCCACGAAGGTACACCAGGGATTTCCCCACCTCAAATCAGGAAACGCCTGATTGTCCCCCCGCGAACAGACCGGCCACAATTGCGTGGCAATCCTCCCAGGGGTTTCGAACGCCGTGCAGTGTCCGCCCCGGAACGCCGCACCGCCACCCCGACGCATCAAGGAGCCTTCCATGTTCGACACCGGCAATACCGGCTTCATGCTGGTGGCCACCAGCCTGGTCATGCTCATGACCCCGGGTCTGGCCTTCTTCTATGGTGGTCTGGTGGGGCGCAAGAACGTGCTCTCCATCATGATCCAGAGCTTCGTGTCCATGGGCGTGACCACCATCCTGTGGTATGCCGTGGGCTTCTCGCTGTGCTTCTCCGGCGGCGAGGGCGGGATCATCGGCAACCTGGACATGGCGTTCCTCAAGGGTGTCGACCCCATGACTCCCTTCGGAGACGGCCAGATCCCCATGCTGGTGTTCGTGGCCTACCAGATGATGTTCGCCATCATCACGCCGGCGCTCATCACCGGCGCCTTCAGCAACCGCATCCGCTTCCCGGCCTACCTCATCTTCCTGGTGCTGTGGCTCGTGCTGGTGTATTTCCCGTTCGTGCACATGATCTGGGGCGGCGGCCTGCTGGCCGAGTGGGGCGTGCTCGACTTCGCCGGCGGTATCGCGGTGCACAACATCGCCGGTATGGCCGCTCTGGCCTCGGTGCTCTACATGGGCAAGCGTCGCGTCGACGAGAAGGGCCCCCACAGCATCCCCCTGGTGGCCCTGGGCACCGGCCTGCTGTGGTTCGGCTGGTACGGCTTCAACGCCGGCAGCCAGCTGCAGGTGGACCAGTTCACCTCCCTGGCCTTCATCAACACCGACATCGCCGCCAGCTTCGCCGCCATGACCTGGCTGTTGCTGGAGTGGAGCCAGGTGCGTAAGCCTCGCTTCGTGGGCCTCTTGACCGGCGCGGTGGCCGGCCTGGCCACCATCACCCCCGCGGCCGCGTTCGTGCCCACCTGGGGTGCGGCGGTCATCGGCGTGGCGGCCGGACTGGTGTGTTACCTGGCCGTGGAGATGAAGAACAAGCTGGGTTGGGACGACGCTCTGGACGTCTGGGGCGTGCACGGTGTCGGCGGTGCCCTGGGCATCGTCATGCTGGGCGTGCTGGGCTCCACCGCCGTCAACCCGGCCGGCGCCAACGGCCTGATCTACGGCGGCAGCGACTTCTTCTTCAAGCAGATCGTGGCCATCGCCGTGTCCAGTGTCTACGCCTTCGGATTCACCTGGGTCATGTTGTGGTTGATCGATCGGGTCACGCCCGTTAAAACGACTCAGGAGATGGAACAGACCCTGGACGAGAGCCTGCACGGCGAGTCCGCGTACCTGACGTAGCATTCGAACAAGGCCCATCAGTCTTTCAAGGAGACGAACCGATATGAGTAAACTGCTGCTGACACTGGCCCTGCTGGGCCTCAGCACCCTGGCTGTGGCCGGCGACACGGAGATCACCGGTTTCGGCGACGCCAGCTACTACTACAACGCCAACGCCGAGGCCGGCGAGTTCGGCCTGGACCAGGTGGAGATCGACATCGTCCACCAGGCCAGTCGAAAGACCTCGGTGCGCGCCGACATCGAGTGGGTCAAGGACGGTGACGACTTCACCTGCCAGATCGAGCAGGCCTTCATGACCTACACCCGCGACTGCGGCACCACCTTCATGTTCGGCCAGTTCAACGCGCCCATCGGCTTCGAGGCCATCGACGCTCCGGACATGTACCAGTTCAGCCACTCCCTGGTGTTCGAGTACGGCGCGCCCACCAACCTCACGGGTCTGGCTCTGAGCCGGAACCTGGGCGAGCGGTTCGACGCCATCGTCTACGGCTGCAACGGCTGGGACCAGAACACCGAGGACAACAAGAACCTGACCTTCGGCGGCCGCCTGGGCTACGAGGCCCCCTGCGGCGCTGCGGCCGGCATCTCGGCCATCAGCGGCAAGGAGAGCGACTTCACCCGCACCGTGTTCGACGTCGACCTCGGCTACGAGACCGGCGCCTGGACCTTCGGCGGCGAATTCAACATGGGCACCGTCACCCTGGCCGACGACACCGAGCAGGAGTGGACCGGCTTCCTGGTCATGGGCCATTACGACGTGAACGACTGGCTGGGCTTCACCGGCCGGTTCGACACCTTCGATGACGCCGACGGCTACGCCTTCGGCGCGGCCGAGAAGCGATCGTCCATCACCTTCGCACCCACCTTCGTGCTGGACGACGGCTTCGGCGCCCTGGTGGAGTTCCGGCTGGACATGAGCGATGAAGAGGTTTTCACCGATTCCGACGGCGCCACCGACAGCGAGTTTGCCGTGGCTTTCGAGATGACCTACTCCTGGTAATCGGCAAACCCCTTCGCAAACGCACGGCGCCCGCACCACTCATCCCGGTGCGGGCGCCGTCTCCATCATGGCCGTGTTCTCCAGGGATCAGGTGACGAAATCGCGGTGAATGCGCCAGCGTCCCGCCGATTTCCTCCAGACGGTCATGAACCGCGAGCGGCTGAACTCCTGGCCCGTCTCGTTGAAGAAGATGCAGACGCCGCTCTGCACGATCACGTCCTCGCCCACGAACAGGTCGTCTTCCTCGATGCGGAAACCGCGCACGCCGAGGCCGAGCACGTACTCCATCTGCCGACGGATCTCATCGCGGCCGATGATGTCCGGCCGCAGGGGAAAACTGAGTCGCGCGTCCTCGGTGTAGCAGGAGACGAGTTCGTCGACGTCGGCGTTGCGCAGGGCGTCGGCCATTCGGGCGTGGGCCTTCTGGAAGTCGTCCACGGGATCGCGACCGGCCCCCGCGGTCACCGCTGTCAAGAGCACCGTCAGCAACACGACACGAGTGATGATATGGAGTTTCATGGCCTGCTCCCTCTCAGAAATTGCTGATGTCCCGGTACACCCGCCACTCACCTGATTCCAGGCGCCAGATGCTCAGATAACGACCTTCGAGCGAGCGCGGACTCCGACCACGGTCGTAGCGGTAGGTGCCCATCTCGTAGACCAGGTCGTCGTTGATGCGCTCGATCTCGGCCGTCCGGATGTCCAGCCGACGGTAGTTCTCCACCATCGCCGTGAATGCCTTGCGCATGTCACCCAGGCCGTGCCCCTCGGCGCCCTGGGCGGCCATGAGCACCATGTCGGGCGAGTAAGGCTCCAGCATGGTATCGACACTGCCATCCTCCACGCCCCGCTCGATGCAACGGTTGGCCTCGTCGATGGCCTCGCGGATCTGGTCGAGCGACCAGGAGCGGGTCTCGACCTCTGACGCCCCGTCGCTCGTGCCGGCTGTGGCCATGGCGAATGGCTCCTCCGTGGTCCGAAAATCCGGCGCGGCCGCTCCGAGGCTGAGCGTCGCCGCGCCAATCAGCACCGCGATCAACGTCCAGGCGGCGGGCCCCGGCGTGCGTCGATTGCGATGCGAGTCGAGGATGGCCATCAATCGGCCCGACATTTCACTCCGGCGTGCCATGGCAACCTCCGTGCTCAGACCAAGAGACGGCGCGTGCAGATCGCGCGCCATCTCCAGAAGATGATGGGCGTAGAATGTGGGGTCGGCGCCGCGCTGGATCACCAGATCGTCGCAGGCCATCTCGCGTTCGCAGAGCATGCGTCGCGCCGCTAGCCACACCAGCGGGTTGGGCCAGTAGAGGGCCACCACCAGCGTGGCCAGGAACTGCGTCACGCCATCACGGCGTGCGAGATGGGCCACCTCGTGGTTGAGCACCAACGAGCGCAGGTCGGCCCCCCAGCTCGCCGCATCGCGCGGGAACAGGATCACCGGCTTGAGCAGCCCGGCCACCAGCGGGGCGTGGCGGTCGTCGGTCTGGCGCAGGCGGACATCCGCCGGCGGGAGGCCGGCTCCCCGGGCGACTTCACGCACGGTGCGTCGCCAGGCATCGTCCTGCAACGGACGGGCTGCCGCGATGGTTCGCCGCAGGACCAGAGCACCGCGAACGAGCTTCAGGATGAGCAGCAGCGCGCCCAGCAGCCAGACTCCGAGCACGACACCACCGGCACGCAACCGGTTCGACCGACTCCGCGGAGTCTCACCCATCGGCGATCCCGGGGCCGGCTCGGTTGGCGCCGCCGGCTCGGCTGCGGCGGGCTTCAACGCATCGCTTCTTCGCGCTGGGTCGGACGCGGGCTGCGCCAGGTCGGTGGCGTTCGTCACGACCTGTTCGACCGGCGCGCCCGGCAACGTGAGCCCCGGCACCGTGACCGGCGGCAGCACCACCGTCAACACCGGCAACAGCAGACACCCCACCATGGCCAGACTCCAGATCAGGTGGCGCGTGGCCGACGAGGTGCGACGAGCCAGCACATCGGCCAGACCGGCCGCCGACAGCAGGACCGACGAGCCCAGCAGCAGGGCGACGAGGCGCCACATGGGCACCGCATCGGCAAGAGCGTTGAACATCAGGATCCCCCTTCCTTCCGCAACCTCTCGACCAGGCGTCCGAGTTTCTCCAGTTCCTCCTCGCTGGGCGGCTGGTCGTCATCGAACAGCGAGGCCACCAGGCCGGTGCGCGAACCGCCGAAGAGCGAGTTCAGCACCCGGCTGAGCGTCGGGCCGCGCAGATCCTTCTTCTCCACCGCCGGTGAGTAGATGTAGCGAGGGCCGTCTTCGCGATGGCGGAGCCAGCCCTTGTCCTCGAGGATGCGTAGCTGGGCCCGCACCGCCGAGTAGCTCGGAGGGTCGTCCAGCTGCTCGACGACCTCGCCGACGGTGGCCTCGCCCAGGGTATAGACAGCGTCGACGATCTGTCGTTCGCGGCGTCCCAGTTCTTCGAGTTCGCGGCGTGACATGGCCCCTGCCTCCGGCTAAGTGGTGTTGACCGTTCAGTTGAGTGCTAGTATTCTAGCACCGCGCCCAGAGGCGGTCAAGATTGTTCTGCTAAATTTTTAGCACTGCTCTTGGCGGCAGCAATCAACGCCTCATTTCGTTACAATATCGTGAGTTACGAACGCGCACTCCGAACCGAGGATCCAAGCTCATGACCGACCTGGCGATCCAGGCCCAGGACCTCACCAAGTTCTACGGCGACCACCGCGGCATCGAAGGGCTCGACCTGAGCATCGCCCGGGGTGAGATCTTCGGGTTCCTCGGCCCCAACGGCGCGGGCAAGACCACCACCATCCGCCTGCTGCTCGACCTCATGCGCCCCACCCGGGGCCGGGTGAGCATCCTCGGCCTGGATTGCCGCCGGGACAGCCTCGAGGTGCGTCGCCGCGTGGGCTTCTTGCCCAGCGAGTTCCACCTCTACGCCAACCTCCGGGGGCGCGCGCTGCTCGGCTACCTCGGCGGACTCGGCGGTCGCATCGACTGGACCTACACCGAGGGGCTCGTCGAGCGCTTCGGCCTGGACCTCGACCGGACCATCGGCGCCCTCTCCCACGGCAACAAGCAGAAGCTCGCCATCGTGCTGGCCTTCATGCACCGCCCGCCGCTGCTGGTGCTCGACGAGCCCACCACGGGACTCGATCCGCTGGTGCAGCAGGAGTTTTTCGCGCTCCTGAATGAGACCCGCGCGGGCGGCGGCACCGTCTTCCTGTCGTCGCACAATCTGCCCGAGGTGGAGCGCGTGTGCGACCGCGTCGGCGGCGTGCGCGAGGGGCGTTTGATCGCCGTCGACGAGATCGCCGCCATCCGCCGACAGGCCGTGCGGGTCGTGGAGCTGCAGCTGGAGCAACCACCCACTGCCGATGCGGTCGCCGGCATCGAAGGCGTGCACGACGTCGAGCTGGACGGCCACCGCCTGCGCTGCACGGTGCGCGGCCCCATCGGTCCGCTGATCGCCGCGGCCACGCCCCTGGGCGTCGTCGACATCCTCAGCCGCGAACCCAACCTCGAGGAGTTCTTCCTCACCATGTACCCGGAGCGAAGGAGCGGACATGCGCGGCAACGTCTATCTGAAAACGCTGGCTGATCTGCGCGGACAGATCCTCGTGTGGAGCGCCGGCCTGATCGGCATCGCCGCGGCCAATGTGCTGCTGTTCCCCACGGTGCAGAGCTTCCCGGGCCTGATCTCGTTCCTCGACAGCATGCCGCCAGCATTCAAGGCCATGGTGGGCGACGTCCAGTCCATGGCCCAGCTCGAGGGATTTCTGCGGGTGAAGCTGTTCGAGCCGCTGCCGTTGTTGCTGGCGATCTTCGCCGTCGGGCAAGGCGCCGGACTGATCGCCGGTGAGGTGGAGGCCAAGAGCATGGATCTGCTGCTGTCGCGGCCGGTTCCGCGCTGGCGGGTGGTGGCGGGCAAGTTCCTGGCGCTGGTGACGGCGACGATCCTGATGACCGGAAGCATGGCCGTCGGTGTGGTGGTCTGTGCGAAGATCATCGGCGCCGACATCACCAGCAGCTACGTCGTGAAGTCGTCGGCCAACGGGCTGCCGCTCACCTGGGTGTTCGGTGCGCTGGCGCTGCTGGGTTCGGTGATCACGCTGCGTTCGCGCACCGCGGCGGTGGCCGTGGGTGTTCTCGTGGTGGCGAGCTTCACGTTCGAGACGTTACGGCTGCTGTCACCGGTTCTGCGGCCGTGGACATCGGTGTCGCTGTTCGCGCAACAGAAGGCCGGGGTGGCGCTGGATGGTGCCGTGGATCCGGGGTCGATCGTGATGCTGCTGCTGGTCGCGGTGGTGGTGGCGGCCGGAGCGGCGGCGGTGTTCGAACGGCGGGATCTGACGGTGGGTTAGGCGGCTCGGGCCGCCGGGGTTCGCCGCCGGTCGGCCCAGCACCATGGATCTCGTTCGATCCTCTAGTCGACGAGCCCCCGCACGAATTCCATCACTCGCTGCAAGCTCACGTCCCCCGCCTCCGCACACCGCACACAATCTTGATATTCCGGCGTCTTCCGCACGCCGCCCGACGGTAGCGTCACCACCTTCAGGCGCACCTCGCCCAAGGGGGTCGCCACCGTCTCGATCGTCCGCGGCAGCACCGTGCGTTCCACCGCGAAGCACCGCACGCCGATGGTGGTGGTCTCCTCCAGCATCATGGCGGTGAGCGACTCGCGCGCGGCGGCCGGGCACAGCAACTCCAGCCGGTGACCCGGCCGGCCCTTCTTCATGAGCAACGGCGCCACCGTGACGTCCAGCGCTCCGGCCTCGAACAACCGCCCCTGCAGATGCTCTCCCAGCAGTTCGCCGGAGATATCGTCGAGGTTGGCCTGCAGCACCCAGATGCCGTCGTCGGCCGCGTCGTGCACGTCGACCAGGCTCAGACGCAGGCAGTTGGGTTGTTCCAGATCGCGGTCGCCGGCGCCGTAGCCCGACCGCACGGCGGTGTGGCGCGGCATCTCGAAGCGCGGCGCCAGGGCCTTGACGATGGCCGCACCGGTGGGCGTGGTCATCTCCTTGGCCACGGGACCGGGTTCGCTTGGCACCCCGTGCAGGATGCGTTCGGTGGCCGGGGCGGGTACGGGCATGCGGCCGTGGGCGCATTGCACGAACCCCGAACCGGTGACGATGGAGCTGCAGAGCACGCCGTCCACACCCAGTTCGGAGAGCAGCCAGGCCGCGCCCACGATGTCGAGGATGGAGTCGATGGCGCCCACCTCGTGGAAATGCACCTTCTCGATGGTGGTCTCGTGGGCTGCGGCCTCGGCCTCGCCCAGGATGCGGAAGATGCGCCGGGCCAGGTCCTTGGCGGCCGCCGGCAACTCGGCGCCGTCGATGATGGCCTCGATGTGACTCAGGTGGCGGTGCACCGGCTCGGTGTCATCGACGATGGTGACCTTGGTGCAGGCGATGCCGCACTTCTTGACGCGGCCCACGGTGACCGCGGCGCCCTCCAGACCCAACAGCTGCGGCAGACGCTCCAGCTTGTCGCCGCCGCCGGCCAGGTCGACCAGGGCGCCCAGCATCATGTCGCCGCTGACGCCGGAGAAGGCTTCGATCTTCAGGTGCATGGCGGGTTCACTTCCGTCCGAGGATGCGGGCCGCGGCGATGGCGGCGCCGAAACCGTTGTCGATGTTCACCACCACCAGGCCGCTGGCGCAGCTGGCCAGCATGGCGTGCAGGGCGGTGGTGCCGCCGGTGGCCACGCCGTAGCCCACGCTGGTGGGCACGCCGATGATGGGCTGGCCCACCAGGCCGGACAGCACCGAGGGCAACGCACCCTCGAAACCGGCCACGCAGATCACCACGTCGGCGGTGTGGATCTCGTCCATGGAGCCCAGCAGGCGGTGCACGCCGGCCACGCCCTTGTCCAGCAGGGGCAACGAGGGCAGGCCCAGGAACCGCAGCACGGCCAGGATCTCGGCCACCACGGGCATGTCCGAGGTGCCGGCGGCGATGACGGCCACGGTGCCGCGGTCGACCTCGGCGGGCCAGTCGCCCAGGCGCAGGGTGCGGGCTTCGGGGTCGTAGTGGCAGTCACTAGCCGCCAGTTCGGCAGCCTTCTCCGGCTGCAGCCGGGTCACCAGACAGCCCGCGCCGCGCTGACGATGGGTCTCGAGGATGGCCGCGATCTGGGCTGCCGTCTTGCCCTCGCCGAACACGAACTCGGGAAATCCCAGGCGACTCTCGCGGTCGAAATCGATGTGGTGCTGGTCCATCAGAGTGCTCGATTCAGCTTGCCCGACACGAAGCCCTCGGGGTCGATCTCCACCTGCTCGAAGCCCACCTCGGCGCAGGCGGCCGACAGCTCCTGCACCATGGCCTGCAGGTCGGTCACACGGTCGTTCGGCACCTCGACGCGGGCCAGCGGGCCGTGATGACGCACCCGCGCCACGGGAAAACCGCGGTCGGCCAGCCAGCTCTCGGCGGCGTCGACCTGGCGCAGCTTCTCCTCGGTGATCTCGCTGAAGTAGGGCACGCGGCTGCTCAGGCAGGGGCTGGCCGGCTTCTCGGCCACGTCCAGGTCGTAACGGCGAGCGATGGCCCGCAGTTCGTCCTTGGTGACACCGCAGTCGGCCAGCGGTCCGCGCACCGAGAACTCGGCCACCGCACGCAGACCCGGTCGATAGTCCTGGTGGTCGTCGGCGTTCTCGCCACCCAGGATGCAGGCGAAGCCCACCTCCTGGCGCACCGCCTCCAGCCGCCGGAACAGCTCCGACTTGCAGTGGAAGCAGCGATCCTTGGGGTTGGCACGGTAGTCGGCGACGGCCAGTTCGTCGGTGACGACCACGCGCAGGGCGATGTCGTGCTGTTCGGCGAACTGCCGCGCCGTGGCCAGATCGCGGCCCTTGAGGCTGGGCGAATCGCCCACCACGGCCAGGCAACGATCCGGGCCCAGCCAGCGGCGAGCGAGGAAGGCCACCAGGGCGCTGTCCACGCCGCCGGAGAAGGCCACCACGCAGGACTCGACGCCCTCGAACCAGCGCTCGAGGTCGGCGATGAGGGTGTCGATGCGGTCGACGTTCATATCACTCCACGGCCATGAGCACGGTCACGGCCTGGTCGCGGTCGGCGAATCCGGACACGCCCACCATCTGCTCGGTGTCGCCCAGCAGCACCACCACCCCCGAGTAGGGGATCTCGCGGTGCATGAGCAGGCGGCTGTCGTCCAGGGTCTCGGTCACCCAGTGGCCGGTCTGGTTGTTGAGCAGCCGGCTCGAGGGGCGCATGGTGAACAGGCGGTAGGTGGTGTCGTCGTCCAGGGTATAATCGGCGTGCATGCAGCCCGACAGGTCGCCCAGGCCCAGGAACGCGTTGCCGGCGAAGGCCACGGTGCCGGCCACACGACCGGCCACGGGCAGGGCCGCCAGCGCGGGCGGCAACTCGTCGCCTCCCGGCAGACCGGCGGCGATGTCCACCAGCACGGTGCGCAGCGCGTCCTCGGTGAGGTCGTC
>Ga0070729_10005210_pt1 | contig 13592 bp, 8 predicted proteins | sample tdDd472_FD_66725 | JGI IMG/M metagenome (GOLD analysis project Ga0070729, IMG submission 66725) | Marine sediment microbial communities from the Atlantic coast under amendment with organic carbon and nitrate - tdDd47.2 | ecosystem: Environmental > Aquatic > Marine > Coastal > Sediment | place...
TTCCGGGGAATACGCCTCTGCGCGGTATCCTGGGGAACGACACCAGGGTCATCAATTTCCAGCCCGGTGACATTGTCGTCCGCGAAGGGGACTACGGCAATTCGGCCTTTCTGATTCTCGATGGCAACCTGCGTGTCGTCATCAGCCCCGATCTGCCCCAGAACCTGCTTGGTCGCGCCAGCGCCTCCAAGAAGGGTTTCTTCGAGGCGCTGAGCCAGTTGTGGCGCAATTCGTGGCGCCCCGAAGTGCGCGATCCCGACCGCTACAACAATGCCGCACAGCAGGTGCATGCATCGTCGGCAGGCGGGGCGACGTCGTTCCTGCAGGACATTCCGGTCATTCTCGACAAGCATCAGACGGCGCAACTCGGGCCGGAGATGATCTTCGGTGAACTGGCTGCTCTTGGTCGTATTCCGCGAACGGCAACCGTCTTTGCGGAGACCGAGGCGCGGGTGCTGGAAATTCGCTGGCAGGGACTGCGCGAACTGCGCCGGTTCGACACCACCTGGAAGACAAAGATCGACACGGCCTATCGCAACAACGCGCTGGGCAATGCACTTTCCGAATCACCGATGTTCAAGCACCTCTCGCCGGAGCAACTGAAGAAGGTGGCGGACAGGACCCTGTTCGAGACCCATGGCGCCTTCGACTGGCATACCAGTTACAAGCGCATGCTGGCACAGGGCAGGGAGATGGAGCACGGCACCCCGATCGCCAACGAGGGCGACTATCCCGACGGTATCCTGATGGTGCGGGCCGGTTTCGCGCGGGTCTCGACCCATCTCGGTCATGGCGAACGCACACTCACCTACCTGGGCGCCGGGGATTTCTTCGGACTGGAGGAGCTCTATCACGCCTGGAAGAACCAGGATCCCGACACTGTTTTCGGCAGCTCGCTCACGGCGCTTGGCTATGTCGATCTGCTGCGCATTCCGCGCCAGGTGCTGGAGGAGTTCGTCTTCCCGGACATGACGCCGCCAAGCACCAGCCTGAAGGATCAGGCCGGTGCCGAAATCAGCGCCGATGCCCTGAAGGAATGGGCCGTCGGTCGACGCTACATCAATGGCACCCGGTCGATGCTGATCGACCTGAATCGCTGCACCCGCTGCGATGACTGTGTCCGGGCCTGCGCGTCGACGCACGGCGGCAACCCGAGGTTCATTCGGCACGGCCAGACATTCGACAACTGGATGGTCGCCAATTCCTGCATGCACTGCGCCGATCCGGTCTGCATGATCGGCTGTCCGACAGGGGCGATCCATCGCTCCATGCACGACGGTTCGGTCGTCATCAATGATGATACCTGCATCGGCTGCGGCACCTGTGCCGCGTCCTGCCCCTACGACAATATCCGTCTGGTGCAGGTGGCCAACCTTTCGGGCGAGCCGCTGGTCGATGACGAGCACAAGCCGATCATGAAGGCGACCAAGTGCGATTTCTGCTCAACAAACCCGGGTGGACCGGCCTGCCAGAGGGCCTGTCCGCATGACGCCCTGCGCAGGGTCGACTTCCGCGGCCCGGATCCGTTCAGGAGTCCCTATCAATGAGGTCCCTGCACCGCGCACTCATCATCTTCTGGCTCGCGGCCATTGCGGGCTTCATCTTCGTCGCATGGAACGCGTGGCAGACCTGGCTGCATAACGGCGAGCCCGCCGTTGTCACCGGTTACACGCTTGCCGGTATCTTCGTCTTTCTGACCCTGTTCAACATGCGCAAGCGCCTGGCGATGATTCCGCTCGGGCGCGGTGCCTACTGGACAGCGGCACATGGCGTCGCGGGCATCTTCGCGATCGCCGTGTTCTTCGTGCATACAAATGGTGTGTTCTGGCCCGATGGTGCTTACGAGCAGCTGTTCGCGGTACTGTTCTATCTGGTCAGCCTGTCCGGCATCCTTGGCTACTGGCTGCAGCGCATCATGCCGAAGCGCCTGACCGACAACGGCATGGAGATCATCTGGGAGCGGATCCCGAACGAGCTCTCGGATATCCGCGACCAGGCCGAGGCGATTGTCGAGGAGGCTGCCGACAAGGCCGCTTCGGACACGCTGGCGCAATATTACATCGAGACCCTTGCCTGGTTCTTCCGGCGTCCCCGGTTCATGTTCAGTCATTTCTTCGGCGCTCAGTCTGGCCGGGCCTGGATCAGGCGCGAATTCACGGCCATGCGGCGCTATGTCGATGACACGGAAGAAACCTATCTGCGCCAGCTCGAAGATCTGGCGCAGATCAAGAACCGGCTCGACTTCGCCTATGCGGTGAACGGGTTTCTCAAGATCTGGCTTCTTTTCCACGTGCCTCTCGCCGTCGGTATATTTCTGGTGATGATCTGGCACATCATTCTGGTGCATGTGTATCTGCTATGATTACAGACTCCGATCGCTTCAGTTACCAGAAGAGCGCCTACGAGCGTCCGACATTTCCCTATGTCTGCGGGCGGGCCTGCGCTTTTGGCAAACCCTGCAGCCGCGGGCCGAATTTCGATGGCTCGTGCGGTGGTACCACCGAATGCCGTCCGTTCCGGAATGGTGACCGCTGGGAATGCCGCCGACCGCCGAGTGCCGGCGGGCCGTGCAAGGATGGCCCGCTGCCGGATGGTTCCTGCTGCCAGTCGCATCCGCCATGCAAGCCGCGTCCCTCATTGCGTCGCCGCCGCCAGCAGATTTCCTGGCTGGTGGCGACCTTCGTGGTCGCGATCATTGGCGCGTTCCTGCATTTTTCACCGGATTCCTTTGTCGGTGAGAAGGCGGTCCTGTCCTCGATCAGCCCAGGCGCGCTTTCGGGTGCCCACTCCAACTTCGCGCTGGAGGAAAAGGGCTGTGCCGCCTGTCATGAGAACCACGGCAAGGGCGTGGTCGCCTGGGCCAATGCCTTCGTGACCAATCAGTCGGTCGGCGAGAGCTGTGTCGACTGCCACAGCTTCGGTGGCGCGTCGATGTCTCCGCACAATGCGACCTTCACCGCTGCGGCCGGGGCCGCCTTCGCGGTCGATTCGCCGAGTGCCGACATGAAGACCGACTGTGTGATGTGCCACACGGAGCACAAGGGCCAGGAAGCCAACATCGCACCAATGCGCGATGCACAGTGCAACAGCTGCCACGTGCAGTCGATCAAGTCCTTCGGCAAGGACCACCCCGCATTCGGTGACCGTTATCCGCACGACATGCGTCCGGCCATTGCCTTCGATCACACCAGCCATTTCAGCAAGCATTTTCCGGAGAAGCTTCCGGCAGGCGAGACGCGTGGCTGCGTCGATTGCCATCAGATCGAGAAGGCCGGCCTGACCGTGCCGCCGGGCAGTTTCGACCAGAACTGCGCCTCCTGCCATCTGAGCGGCATCGTCGACCGGCGGCTGGCGATCATCAACGTGCCTTACATGGAAGAGGATCCGTTCGATCCTGACGCCGTGGCCGAGCTCTGTGCCCCCACGCCCGAGGAAGTGGAACTGCTGCGGGAAGCGGCAGAATCCGGGGAGCTGGAAGAGCTGGAACCCGACGAATACTTCTACGAGGACAATGGCGACAATGTTCCGTCCACCCTTGCCCTGGCGCTGGGTGTCGCGAGCGATGACCCGGACGGCTACCTGGATGCCATCGGCACGCTCTATCCGGAACTGGCCGAATCCGGCGTCGACGCCATCTTCGACCGTCTGGATGCCCTGCCCGGTGATCACCGGACTGGCATGATGCTGGCCGGTCTGGATGGCGAGCTCCTGCGGCAGGCGGCCTGCGCCTGGATGCAGAAGATCGAACATGAGACGCCGAGCGATGTTCGCGGTGGCGGCTGGTCATCGGATGGCCTTGCCGTCACCTATCAGCCCAGCGGTCACGCCGATCCGGTCGCGCGTGCCTGGTTCGACTTCGCGATGAATGCCGAACAGGCCGCAGAGGCCGCCGGTGCAGACGATCTGGTGATCGAGCAGGCGGCGGCACTGAGCGACCTGCTGACCTCCGAATACGGTGTCGGTAACTGCACGAAATGCCACGCTGTGACCCAAGTCACCGACACCGGGACGGAAGCAGCGGAGAGTATTGCTGGCCTGAAAGTGGAATGGGGTTATCAATCAGTGACTGATCGCCCGTACGTCGAATACGACCACAGGCCGCATGTTAACCTGCTGGGGCCGGGCACTCTGTGCACCACTTGCCACAAGCAGGATCTGCAAGCGGAATTCGCTGCGTCCTACAAGCAACATGACGCAACGAAATTCGCTCCGGGCTTCCTGCCGGTGTCGCAGGAAACGTGCACGCAGTGTCATACTGCGGGCAAGGTCCGGCAGGATTGTCAGCTTTGTCATGAGTACCACCTGGAGCCAGGTTTCAATCGGACGATGGGCTTTCAGCATCAAGCCCAGGGAAAACCTGAAACCGGCAGGGAAGGAGGTTGAGGATGTTAGACGCGTTTGAGGGCCATCGTGTAGCCACGAAGTCGGCCCGTCTGTTTCTTTCGCTGTTCGCAGCCATGCTGTTCTTCGGCGTGTCAACGCAGGTTGACGCCCAGGAGGCCAGTGCGGCTGACGCAGCACATACGGAGCTCTTCTCTGACGAAGTGTTCCCGAGTGCTTCGAAATGTGCGGCATGTCATGAGGAAATCTACAGGGAATGGTCGTCTTCGAACCATGCCTATGCATCGATTTCCCCGATGTTCCACAAGTTCGAGCAGGCCATTACCAACCTGACCCAGGGGACAATCGGCACGTTCTGCGTGCGCTGCCATCAGAGTGTCGGCACGACGCTCGGCGAGAGCCGTGCGGCCCCGCTCTGGGAGCGCAGCCAGGTCTCCCGTGAGGGTATCACCTGCATCACCTGCCACCGCGTGAAGGATACCTACGCGAAGGCAAATGGTGAGCGTCGTATCGAACCGGGCAAGATCTATTCGCCGGTCTACACCAACTCGGACGGCGAAGGCCTGAAGAAGGTTCTGGACGACAAGAGCTTCTATCGCGTCGCAACCAGCGACGAGGAGCGTGGCAACCAGATCCATACCGAGGTGGTGAAGTTCACGCAGATCTCCAAGTCGGAATTCTGCGTCAGCTGCCATCAGGTGGCGGTCAACCTCGGCATCAAGCTGGAGGTTGTCTGGGACCAGTATCGTGACAGTCCGGCCAATGCGGCTGGCGTTACCTGCCAGGAATGTCACATGGGCAAGGACCCGGGCCTGCCGAACGGCTATGCCCGCGGACCGGCGGCTGTCGTGAACGGTGAGGAGATCAATCCTGACCGCGCACGCCACAACCATGCCTTCTACGGCCCTGGCTATCCGATCGCGCATCCGGGCATCTTCCCGCACAATCCCGCGGCGGAGAACTGGACCATTGATGAATGGCTGCAGTTCGACTTCCGTGCCGGTTGGGGCACCGAGGAGTTCGAGGACAAGGTCTACGATGGAGAGATCGAGGTCGAGTTCCCCGAAGTCTGGGATTCGGAAGATGACCGCTTCGAGGCGCGCGAGATCATTGAAGAGAACATCGAGGGTCTGGAATACAAGCGGGAACTGCGTCGCGCGGTGATGGAGAACGGCAGCCATCTGGATGGTCCGTTCTTCGACGGCACGCCGGCTGCCGGCCAGGACTTCGACTTCAACTATCTGGTCACCAACATCAACTCCGGGCACAACCTGCCTTCGGGCAGCCTCGGCGCCCAGCCGGAAATCTGGCTGAACGTCGCCCTGACCGATCCCGACGGCAACCGCATCTGGGAATCGGGCTACGTTGACAGTGCCGGTGACATGGCCGACCTGCATTCGGCAGATGTGCAGCAGGGCAAGCTCGCGCACGACGACCAGTTGTTCAACCTGCAGACCAAGTTCCTGACGACGAACCTCAAGGGTACGGATCGGGAAATGTTCCTGCCGGTGAACTTCGATGTCGACCAGCGTCCGTTCCTGCGTCAGCCGAACATTCCGACCACCGTGCTGAACCATCCCGCCTTCGTGCGGATGGAAGGTCGCTCGATCCCGCCGCTTGGTGATCGGGAAGCCAAGTACACGGTGCCGGGTGAGCTGTTGACCAAACCGGGGACCTATCGTCTGTCGGCACGCATGCGCAGTCGTGCGGAGCCCATCTACTTCATGCGCTTTGTCGGTGCGACGAAGGAAATGGAGCAGGCGATGAACGAATGGATGCTGGACATGCATCCCTACACTGTGGAGATCGAGGTCAGATAAGGACCTCAGGTGATTGATGCCGGGGCGGTCGGCGGGCCGCCCCGAAGCATCAACCGGAAATAACAGGTGCTCTGTCTGGAGCAGGAGGGGAAGTTGGGTATTCTGGATCTCCGTCTCGTACGACGGTCAGTCGCGAGCCTCACGGCAGTCGCGGCGCTCGCCGTTTTCACCGGGCCGTCATGGGCCGCTGAAGATTACAATCCGAAGATGTCGTCCGGTGCCAAGCGTGTCGAGTTGCAGGAAGACGCCTTCGAGGCTGATCCGGCCTACGAGGATCAGGATTATGATATCGATGCGCAGCTTGCCATCTATGGCGGCAAGTCGGAGGTCGTGGCGCCGCGACCGCTGTTCGAACTGGGACGCAAGCAGTATGTCCCTGGCCAGCTGCCGGAGCCGAGCGAGGTCTTTGGTGAACTGAATCCGACCAATTTCGCGATTCAGGCCTTTGGTGACTGGCGTACTGCCGTTGCCTTCAATGATTTCGGCAACAACGAACTGGCCCAGATCGCGACGCGCCTGAACATCGACATCGACATGAAGATCACGTCGACGGAACGGTTGCATGCCTTCATTCGTCCGCTCGACAGCGGCGCCGATTTCACGCGCTGCGAACTTGCCGGCAATGACAAGGACCAGGGCTGCAAGCTTCAGTCAGACCTGAACCTGGAGACACTGTTCTTCGAAGGCGACTTCTCGAACATTCTTTCCGGCATCACGGGTGAATACTACAAGACCGACCGTCCGTTCACCTTCGGCTTCGTGCCGCTGTTCTTCCAGAACGGCCTGTGGATGGATGATGCGATCTTCGGCGGCGCCTTCTCCTTCCCGGCGCTGAATTCGCCGGTGCTCGACATCACCAACATGGATTTCACGCTGTTCTACGGCTTCAATGACGTGAACAACCCGGCAATCCGTGACCTGAGTGGTGGCGTCGCGGATCACAGCGTGCAGGCCTACGGTGCCCATGCCTTCATCGAGGCTCGTGAGGGGTATCTCGAAGTTGGCTACGGCATCCTTGACGCTGATCGTGGCAAGATCGGTGACCAGGATCTGCACAGCCTCGGCGTCTCATGGTCGTCCCGCTACAAGAACATCTTCGGATATTCGCTGCGGACCTTCATCAGCCGTCAGAAGCGTGACGACGGCGGTCGGGACCTGGGCAACGGCATGGCCTTCCTGCTCGAGACGAGCTGGATGACCTCGAAGCCATACACGTTCATTCCCTACGCAAACTTCTTCCTCGGCATCAATCGTCCGCAGCCTCTCGCGAACGCCGAGGGCCTGCTGATCAACACGGGCATCAACTTCGAGACGGATGGCCTGACCGGCTTCCCGTTCCTGGACGATACCGCGGCCGACACCTTTGGTGGTGCCATCGGTCTGCAGTATCTGTTCAACCTCGACCAGCAGCTCGTGGTCGAGGCGGCAACGGTGCAGCAGTATGGCGAGCAGGCGAACATCGCCGGTGACCAGTACGCCCTGGGCGTGCGCTGGCAGTTGCCGATCTCGAAGGCGTGGATACTTCGTGCCGACGCGATGTATGGTGTTCGTATCAACGACGACGACATCGGTGGTGTCAGGTTCGAAGTACGCCGGAAGTTCTGACCGGAAACGGCAACGGGCGGGTGGCATGATCCACTCGCCCGACCGCCGGTCGGGACTGACCTGCGATATCCAAAGGGGGACGGGATGGAATTCGGACTGGTCAATACCGCAGCATTCGCCGTACTGGCTTTGCTCGGGTTTTACGTACTCAGCCTGATCTACAACAACTTCCGCACGGCGGGGATTGTTGATCGCGGCGTGCAGGAGGAGATCGGTTTCCTGCGCCAGAAGGTCGAACAGATCAAGGCGGTGCGCGAGTTCGACAAGCAGAAGAACGAACTCTCCTGGAACGGCATTCGCAAGTTCCGGGTGGAGCGGAAGAATCCCGAGAACAAGGACATCTGTTCGTTCTACCTGCACCCGCATGACGAACGTCCGCTGCCCCCCTTCAATCCCGGCCAGTACCTGACGTTCAAGCTCGACCTGCCGTCCGGCAAGAAGGTGACGACACGCTGCTATTCCCTCTCGGACAGCCCCAGGAGCGAATATTACCGGGTCTCGATCAAGCGCAATCCGCCGCCGAAGGATCCGGCCAAGGCGGATGTGGGCAAGTCATCCTCCAATTTCTTCCACGACAACATCAACGAGGGCGATATCCTCGATGTGCTGGCGCCGAACGGGGATTTCTTCCTCGACATGCATCGCCAGACCCCGGTCGTGCTGATCGGTGGCGGTATCGGCATCACGCCGGTCCTTTCCATGCTGAACGCGATCGTCGAATCCGGCTCGAAGCGGGAGACCTGGTTCTTCCTGGGTGTCCGCAACGGCAAGGAGCATGTGTTCCGGGAGCATCTGGAAGCCATTGACCGGGCGCACGAGAACGTTCACGTCCGCATCTGCTACTCGGGTCCCGACGAAACGGATGTCGAGGGCAAGGACTATCATCACAAGGCCCGTGTCGGCGCTCCGCTGTTCCAGGAAGTCCTGCCGTCAAACAATTACGATTACTACTTCTGTGGCCCGCCCCCGATGATGGAAAGCCTGTTCCACGGCCTGCGTGAATGGGATGTTCCGGAAGGCAATATCCACTTCGAGGCCTTTGGTCCGGCAACGGTGAAGTCCAAGAAGTCCACCGACGCCCCTGCCGATGCAGGCGCTGCTCCGGCCACGGGTTTCAAGCTGAAGTTCGTTCGCTCCGAGAAGGAGATCGTCTGGGACGGTTCGGCGGACACGATCCTCGAATTCGCGGAAGCCAACGATATCGACATGGATTCCGGCTGTCGCGCGGGTGCCTGCGGTACCTGTGTCACCGCAGTGCTGAAGGGTGACGTGAATTACGCGACCGAACCCAGTGCCGAGGTCAACAAGGGCTCCTGCCTGACCTGCATCTCGACACCGAAGTCCGACATGGAGCTTGATGCCTGATCAACAGGCGATGACAGCATTCAGTCACGAACGCGGGGCGCGCCGGTCATATGACAGGTGCGCCCCGTTTCGGTTCCGGGGGGTCCTCACCATTCATCAGGCACGGCCGGACAGATGAACGACCCGCTCGACAGGCTGCTGGCCGAGATCCGCACCTGTCAGATCTGTGCAGAGCACCTGCCGCATGAACCCCGCCCCGTCCTGGCCGCGACAACGCAGGCCCGGATCCTGATTGCAGGCCATGCCCCCGGAATCCGAGTCCACCGCTCGGGCGTGCCGTGGGATGATCCCTCCGGAGATCGTCTTCGTGCCTGGCTGGGGGTCGGACGGGACACCTTCTATGACCCGACGCGGTTCGCGATCATCCCGATGGGCTTCTGCTATCCGGGCACCGTCAAGGGGGCCGGCGACCGACCGCCCCGACCCGAATGTGCCGCTGCCTGGCACAAGCGGCTGATGCGTGCCCTGCCCCAGGTCGAGTTCACCCTTGTCCTCGGTCGGTATGCTCAGGACTGGCATCTCGGCGCCCGCCGGGAGAAGACTCTCACGGCCACGGTGGAGAGGTGGAACGACTACATGCCGCGCTATCTGCCGCTGCCCCACCCTTCGGGCCGCAACAACGGCTGGCTGGCACGCAATCCATGGTTCGAGGCGGAGGTGATCCCCGCCCTGCGCCGCCGTGTGGCAAGCCTGCTGATCTGAGGTGGTTGCCCGGTGAACTGCAGGCTTCCGGGCCGGGCCGGGTCGGATCGGACAGGCGTCGGCGCCGCTCTCCCTTGTCCGAAATTCAGGGACGCCCGGACTCAGTGAATATTGCCTGATCCGGGCGTGCCCGAATCCGTATCGGCGGGTGGTGCATGTATGGTGCTGGCCTGATGGTGCACCATGCGCCACCGCCCGGCCTCCCGGCAGAACACGTTCGTGGCCGCCAACTCATGTGGCCCGATCCGTTCGGTGCACAGGACTATCCCGGTATCCCCGTGCAGATAGGCGACCGCGTCGGCGAAGCTGATCCCCGGCGGCTGTTGCAGGATGTCGAACCAGCCGGAGAGCACGTCGGTCCGTCCGTGACCGGCGCGGTGGCCGGGATGAATGCAGGTGATGTACTGCCGACCGGACCAGATATCGGTCATCCAGCCCAGGTCTCCGCTGGCAAAGGCCGCATAGAAGGCTTCGTTAATTGCCAGCAGGTGATCTTTGGGGTCGATTTCATCCGTCATCCGGGCATCATAGCGACCATGATCATGAATTGTATCAATACGCTGCGGTTGAGCCGCGATGCGATGCGCCTCAACAGCCTGCTCTGCGCCGGAATGGCACTCGGGATGTTGAGCGCCTGCACGGCAATGCAACAGCCCGCCGGACCCAGGGTCGCGGCACCGCACGCGACAGGCAGCCACTTCGTGATGGCGGATGGTTATCAGTTGCCCTACACGCAATCGGTACCGCCAGAACCAAGGGCAGTCGTGATTGCCCTGCATGGTTTCAACGACTACCGCCGCGCCTGGGCCGAGCCTGCCGACCGCTGGTCGCGGCAGGGCATTGCCGTCTATGCCTATGACCAGCGCGGCTTTGGTGAAACGGAGCATCGTGGCATCTGGCCCGGTGTGCCGACCCTGACGCAGGACCTTTCCAGTGTCGTGGCTATGGTCCAGGCGCGGCATCCGGGCCTGCCGGTTCATCTGGTGGGCGAAAGCATGGGGGGCGCGGTGGTGATGGCGGCGCTGGGCTCTGCCGAACCGCCCCGGGTGGCCAGTGCTGTGCTTTCGGCACCTGCGGTCTGGAGCCGCAAGACCATGACCGGATTTGCCCGATGGGCGCTGGACTTCTTCTCGTCGACCATGCCGGGATATACGGCCACGGGCGGCGGTCTGGGGGTGCGCGCGTCGGACAACGACATGGTCCTCAGGGCGATGGGGGCAGACCCGCTGTTCATCAAGGCCACGCGTTTCGATACCGTCTCCGGACTGGTTGACCTCATGGACGCGGCATACAACGCCGTCCCGGCCATCAGAACACCCTTGCTGGTGCTCTATGGCCGCCGGGACCAGATTGTTCCCTGCCACGCGGTGCAGACGACCCTGGAACGCTTCCACGCGGCACCGGACCTGGCGCTTTACGACGATGGCTGGCACTTGCTGTTCCGCGACCTGCAGGGCCCGGTTGTCCAGCACGACGTGGGTCGCTGGCTGCTGCAGCCGGACGACGCACTGCCCAGCGGCGCAGGCAGCGGAACAGTGGCGGATATCTGCGCGCAACCGGACCCGACCTCCCGTATGGCCAGCGCCAGCGGATAGCGCGGTCCATGGAATGTTGACGGCATCACCGACCTGCGAAACACCTCAACTCAGGCGAAAGCCCTCATATCCGTTCGCGACCACTTCGGCGCATTTGTCGAGATAGGCGGGAAAGCCCCCGATATAGGGCATGAAGACCCGTGGCTTGCCCGGAATGTTGGCGCCGATGTACCACGAACTGCACGTTGACCGCAGGGTCAGGCCCGCGACCTGGTCGCCGTGCGCCACCCATGCCTCTTCGGCCTCGGGCTCGGCTTCGATCCGTTTCAGGCCGTTCTCCGCGATATGCGCGATACAGTCGGCGATGAACTCGGCATGCTGTTCGACGGAAGGCAGCATGTTCGTCAGTACCGACGGGCTGCCCGGGCCGGTCACCATGAACATGTTCGGAAATCCGGCAGTCATCAAGCCAAGATAGGTCTTCGGACCCTCCTGCCACTTGTCGGCGAGGGGGCGCCCTCCGGACCCCCGGATATCCACGCGCAGCAGGGATCCCGTCATGGCATCGAAGCCGGTGGCGAAGACAATGCAGTCGAACGCGTATTCTTCTCCCGCCGTCCGCAATCCGTTCTCCGTCAGCGCCTCGATGGGGCTGCCGCTGATATCCACCAGATGCACGTTCGGGCGGTTGAAGGTCTCGTAGTATCCGGAATCGACGCACAGCCGCTTGCAGCCGATGATATTCGTCGGGCAGAGCAGTTCCGCCACTTCCGGATCCTTCACGGTCTCCCGGATCTTGTTGCGCACGAATTCGGCGGCAAAGCGGTTGGATTCCTCGTCCAGCAACAGGTCGTTGAAGGCCCCCAGAAACGTCAGCCCGCCCTTCTGCCAGCGGTGTTCGAAGCGGGCCTGCCGTTCCGCGTCATCCACCGCCCTGGCTGACACATCATTGGCCTGGAAAAGGATTCCGGCAGGCATCTGCTTCGCCTGCGCCCGCATCTCCCCATAGTGCGCCTTGGTCCGTGCGACATCTTCCGGGTTCAGGGGGCGGTTCCGTGCCGGGATCGCGTAGTTCGCGGTACGCTGGAAGACCGTCAGGGAAGCGGCCTGTTCCGCAATGATCGGGATCGACTGGATGGCCGAGGACCCGGTGCCGATCACGGCGACCCGCTTGCCGGTGAAATCCACATCCTCATGCGGCCACTGGCCGGTGTGATAGATCTCGCCGCCGAAGCTCCCGACGCCGGGAATGTCGGGCATGTTGGCCGATGAGAGACAGCCGGTGGCCATGACGAACCATCGGGTGGTCAGCGTGTCCCCGGCCTCCGTCGTGATCCGCCAGGTATCCTCTGTCTCATCCAGATGGGCAGCAGCGACGCGGCAGTCGAAGCGGATGTCGCGCCGCAGGTCGAAGCGGTCGGCGACGTGTCGGGCATAGCGGATGATCTCCGGCTGCGTGGCGTAGCGTTCGCTCCACTCCCACTCCTGCTGCAGGTCGTCATCGAACTGATAGGAATACTGCATGCTCTCGACATCGCAGCGCGCCCCGGGGTAGCGGTTCCAGTACCAGGTGCCGCCGACATCGCTGCCCGCCTCCATCACCTGCACCCGGAACCCGAGACCGCGCAGGCGGTGCAGCAGATACATGCCGGCGAAACCCGCGCCCACAACGACGACATCCATGTCGGTCGCTGCCTGGCCTGCTGATGGCGTGCGGTCGTTTGCTGCTTCTGTCTGTGTCATGTGTGCTGTCCGGCGTGGCCGGCTCCCTCCCCAGGGTGTCTGATGGGGTGCATTGTGGTGGCTCCGGCGCGCGGGATCAAATGCTGACAGCCATGCAGTTTGCGGCTTCCGGTCTGCACAAGGCGTCCGCAGCGCTTGACCACTGCGCGGGAACCCGCTAAACACCCGCGCTCCGGCCTCCAGTCAGGGGACCGATCCAATTTTCACGACTTGCGGCCATATGGGCCGAACATGCGGGAGAACCACCATGGCGCGACGCTGTGAGCTTACCGGCAAGGGTGTGCAGACCGGACACAATGTCAGCCACTCCAACATCAAGAGCAATCGTCGGTTCCTGCCGAACGTGCGCCACACCAAGCTGATGTCGGAGGCGCTGGGCCGTTCCGTTTCGCTGCGGATTTCCGCCGCCGCGCTGCGCTCCATCGATCACAACAGCGGTCTGGACAACTTCATCCTGAAGCAGTCCGACGCGAAGCTGTCC
>Ga0070729_10005214_pt1 | contig 13580 bp, 8 predicted proteins | sample tdDd472_FD_66725 | JGI IMG/M metagenome (GOLD analysis project Ga0070729, IMG submission 66725) | Marine sediment microbial communities from the Atlantic coast under amendment with organic carbon and nitrate - tdDd47.2 | ecosystem: Environmental > Aquatic > Marine > Coastal > Sediment | place...
CAAGTCATGCTGGAAGATCGCATGACCAAGACCCGTCATCTGGTCGAGAGCGCTTATGGGGTTTTCGATTACTATTACGAAAAATCCAGGTCCGGTGAGTTGACCGAAGCCGAAGCCCAGGAACAAGCCATGCGCCTTGTCGAAGGGATGCGCTACGAGGAAAAGGATTATTTCTGGATCAACGACATGCAGCCGGTGATGATTATGCACCCCTATGTGAAGAAACTGGAAGGGACGGATATCTCCGATTTCAAGGACCCCAATGGCAAACGGCTGTTCGTCGAGTTTGTCAATGTAGTCAAGGCAAAGGGCGCAGGTTTCGTCGACTACGTTTGGCAGAAAGGAGATGATGCCACGAACCTGCTGCCGAAAACCTCATACGTCAAAGGATTCAAGCCGTGGGGTTGGATTATCGGCTCGGGGATTTACGTCGATGATGTGCAGACTGCCTTTTATCAGGAAACAATCAACTATGGGGTTGCTATTCTGATCGCTATCGTCCTTCTCTCCCTGATCGCCTTTCGGATATCGATGAGTATCACCCGTCCGCTTAAGAAAGCGGTCGAAATTGCCGACCGTATGGCCGTGGGGGATGTCAGCATGGAAATCACCCCGGAAGGGCGCGACGAAGTCGGTACCCTGCTGCGTTCGATGCGCAAGATGTCCGGAGCCACCCGGTTGGTGACGCGTCTGGCCAAAGATGTTGCCGAAGGACATCTCGATATCGCTATTCGCAAGCGATCCGACAAGGATGAATTAATGGTGGCCCTGGCCGAGATGACGGAGCGGTTGAAAAATGTGGTCCAGGGAGTCAAATCTGCCTCAGGGCATATTTCCTCAGGGAGCCGGGCGATGAACGAATCAGCCCAGATCCTCTCCAGTGGTGCCGCACAACAGGCCGCTGCTGCAGAGGAAGCTGCCAGCAGTATCGAAGAGATGACCGCCAATATCCGCCAGAACGCCGACAATTCGTTGCAGACCGAAAAAATTGCGACAAAGGCCGCAGAGGATGCCCAGCAGGGTGGTCGTGCCGTCGAACAAACTGTTGTGGCAATGAAGGCGATTGCCGAGAAAATCACAATTATCGAGGAGATTGCCCGCCAGACCAACCTGCTGGCGTTGAATGCGGCAATCGAAGCGGCTCGTGCAGGTGAACATGGCAAAGGTTTTGCGGTCGTCGCGGCAGAGGTGCGCAAGCTTGCTGAACGCAGCCAGATCGCAGCCGGTGAGATCAATGACCTTTCCACGTCAAGTGTCGCGGTGGCAGAAGAGGCCGGGCAATATCTGAATGACATCGTTCCGGATATTCAGAAGACCGCGGACCTGATACAGGAAATCAGCGCTGCGAGCAAGGAACAGGACGCCGGGGCTGACCAGATCGGCAGAAGCATCCAGCAGTTCGACGGGGTCATTCAGCAAAATGCTTCAGCTGCCGAGGAGTTTGCTTCGACCTCTGAACAGTTGACCGGCCAGGCCTCGGAACTCGAAAAGATGATTGATTTCTTTGTTATGGATGCGAGCAGTCATGAGCGCTTCGAGCGAAAGACAGAGACGGTCAAGACGCCAACCGGGATAACGCATACTCCTGCTCCTGACATAAAATCTTTCTCACAACACGATAAAGATAGCAAAGAGGATTCTCTCGATAACGAGTTTGAAACTTTCTGAGACAAAAGACCTTCAGCTCTTCAAGTAAAGGCAGGCCAGCATTAAGTTGTGAGCCTGCCTTGTCGTTGTCGCTGACAATTCGTTATCATATCGGTTATAATTGTAGCGCTGTAAGTAATTGTGTGTTAGAGTCAGCTAAGTTTATTCTTATGTTAGGCGGGTTCTGGATGGATAAAGACATCACGAAAGTGCTGATCGTGGAGGATGATCCGGACTTTGCCGAGAGTCTGATGATTGCTCTCGGTGTGCGTAATTGCCACGTCGATATTGCACGGACCGGTGAAGAGGCGATCAGGAAATTTCGCAACCTCTGCTATGATATCGCTTTCATGGATATCAAGCTTCCGGGCAAAAATGGTGTTGAAAGCCTTGCCGAGATTCGCGACTTCTGCCCCGCTGCCAAGGTTGTCATGATGACCGGTTTCAGTGAGGCGACCCTGCTCGACAAGGCTCGTCAGGCCGGCGCAATTGATATATTGCGAAAACCGTTTCGCCTGAAGGAAATGTTCTCATATATTGACCACATCGAAAATGGTTCTCCACCTTCTGTTAAACATTAACATCCATGCTTTGAAGCGTCTGCAGATTAATCCTCCAGGCGCTTTTTTTGTTCTGGGGGCAAGATCTCTTCATGGCATTACTCTCCTCCCTTAAGCGCGCTTTAACCGTACATTTTCTCCTGGTTGGTTCGGTTCCGGTCCTGCTATTCGGTCTGGTCAGTATAGAGCTGATTGCGGAACGGCAACTCAAAGGTGTCCGCGAACGTAATATCGCACAGGCCAGAGCTATCGCCGAGGAAGTCGACGCCTTTCTTACCGAGGTTCGTTCAGACCTGCAGCACGTTCAGCAGACAATAGCTGCTGAAACAATCCTGCGGACGGCCAATACCAATCAATTCCTGGCCGGAATGGTTCGTAACTCACAGTTTTTTGAGTCAATTTATCTCCTTGATGAGGATATGCACGTCCTGCATCTCGGCGTTCTGCCTGAGTTGGAGGCAAGACAGGATGATTATGCCAATATAGACTTATCCGGTCACAGGTTGTTCCGGGCGAAAAAGGATATAAGGGGCCCGGTCTGGAGCAACACGTTTGTGTCTCTGGTCACTGGCGAACCGTCAGTGACCCTCGGTATGCCCATGCCCCGTGGATTCCTGCTCGGGAATATCCGACTCAGTAGCCTGGGGATGTTGCTGCAGAGATATTCACAGTACGGAGGAGCCGAAGTTGCGATCATCGATAAGGGCGGCACTTTGATTGCCCATAATACCGTTGAACTGGCCATGCAGCGGATTAGTTTTGCTAACCACCCATCGGTTCTCAGGGCGATGGATGGCGAGGATTCCACTGAGGAGGTTGCTCTCGACAGACAGAATTACCTGGAGAGTGCAACGCAGGTAAAAACCTCAAGCTGGATAATCTGGGTCGGACTGAACATGGATCGCGTGAACGCTCCGATTCGCAATATGCGCAGCATATTGATCTTCTTCATGCTTATTGCCGTGGCTCTGGCCAGTATTATTGCGCTCTTCAATGTCCGACGCCTGATGCGGCCTTTGACCGACCTGGGGCTAAAGACCGATCAGATTGCCGACGGACATTACGATTTTCAATTCCAGACGTCCGGATTCTCCGAAATAGATGCACTTGCCGGCCAGATTCGTAGCATGAGCCACGCGATCAAAGTGCGTGAGGAGTCGATTATTACAAACGAAAAAAGGTTCCGTGATCTGGTCAATTCGATCGACGGTATTGTCTGGGAGATGGATTATCCTTCTCTCCGGGTCCTGTTCGTCAGTCGGCAGGCGGAACAACTTCTCGGCTATACGGCCCAGGACTGGTATGAAGACAGCAGCTTCTGGGGGCATAAGATTCATCCTGATGATGTTGAGCAGGCTATGACACATAACCGTCTGATGACAGAACAGCTCGAAGATCACAGTTTTGAGTGTCGCATGATTACTGAAGATGGCCACATCCTCTGGATTAGAAATTTGGTCACTGTTATCGTCGAGGATAAACGCCCGGTCAGGATGCTAGGTGTCATGATCGACGTGACCACCCAGAAGGAACTGCTGGATGAGTTGCGGCGCAGCGAGGAAAACTACCGGGAAATTTTTAACGGTACCAGCGATGCGATCTTCATCCATGATGCCGCGAACGGCGAGATCCTCGATGTGAACCAGGCCATGTTGAATATGTACGGCTGCTCATATGATGATGCACTGACTGGTGACATCGGTAAATTCAGCAAGGGAGTCAGCCCTTACACGGTCGATGAAGCTAAGTTGAAATTACAGAAGGCTGTGGCGCATGGCAGCTGCTCTTTTGAGTGGGTGGCCAGAAAGCAGTCAGGTGAGTTTTTCTGGGTCGATGTAAACCTGCGCAGTGCCATGATCGGCAACCAGCACCGCGTGCTGGCTTCTGTACGTGACATCTCGTCACGCAAACAGGCCGTAGAACAACTGCGTGAGGCAAACGAACGATTGAGCCTGTTGATCAACCGTATGCCGATCGGTTGCATTCTCTGGTCATCACAATTTACCGTGAACATGTGGAATCCAACCGCCGAAAGGATTTTCGGATTCACCGTCGCCGAGATGATGGATAAGAAGCCCTACGGCACAATTGTTCCCGAAGATATGCGGCCGCTTATCGAACCGGTCTGGCAAAAAATCATGACTGGTGATAGATCGGCCCACAGCGTCAACGAGAATATTACCAAGCAAGGTAAAACGATAACATGTGAATGGTATAATACGCCGGTGCTGGATGCCTCCGGCGAAATTACCGGGGCGATTTCCATGGTACAGGATATTTCGCAACGCAAAGCTGCCGAAGACGAGCTGGAAAAATATCGTTCGACCCTTGAGGAACTGGTCAGGGAGCGCTCTGCCCAACTGGAAGCTGCCCAGGCCGAACTTGTTCAGAAAGAGAGGCTCGCTGTGCTTGGCCAGTTGACAGCGACAGTCAGCCACGAGATCCGCAACCCTCTCGGTACGATTGCCAACTCCCTGTACCTGCTCAGGGAGTCATTGCGGGGGGGTGAAAATGCCAGCCTGGACAAGCCGCTCTTGCTTGCCGAACGCAATGTAGAGCGGTGTGACACAATCATCAGTGACCTGCTCGATTTTTCCCGCCAGCGCAGGATTGAAAAGACTGTGATCAAAATTGATGACTGGCTGACCGAGCTCCTTGAGGAAATGAACTTGCCGGGACATATTCAGCTGCAAAAGGACCTGTCCGTTGCCTCAGTCATTCCATTTGATCCCGAACGCCTGCGCAGGGCGTTCATCAATGTTATTAACAATGCCTTGCAGGCACTCAATGAAGTTGACAAATCGGACAAAAAGCTCTTGGTCGGGTCCCGACTGGTCGAAGAGACCTGTGAGATAATTGTCCAGGACAATGGCCCGGGAATGAGCCAGGACGTAGTCAGTCGCATTTTTGAACCGATGTTCAGTACCAAGAATTTCGGCGTTGGTCTCGGCGTGCCGATTATCAAGAATATCCTTGAAGGTCATTGTGGCGGAGTCGAATACCTTAGCGAAGTCGGTAAAGGGACAACCGTCATCATGCGGTTGCCGTTAACTGAGAATACTTGTGAGCAAGATGTCTGAGTGCCTCATCTATTGTGTTACCTTTTTCAGCATAAACCTGTTTTGAGATCATTCTTGGCATGTTCGTTGTATTCCAAATCATCAGATACGGCGCATACTGGATTGTGTTAAGGCCAAAGTGCCTGTTCTCTGTTCTTTTGCGGATTATCACAGCAGCCATCGTGGTACGATTTTGTGCCATAACCGTGCGCTAGGAAAACAATCGGCCAGACTTCCGCAGCAAAAAAGAGACGGTCTGAACTTTTGCTCATCCAATGACCGATTCGGGGCATCTATTGTCCGGCATGATATTTGTTATAGTTGAATTTTAAATGGCTATATGTCCAACCGAGGAAGAGATGTCTGACCCTATTCGTGTTCTGATTGTTGATGATTCTGCCGTGGTCCGCCAGGCCCTCACTGCGATTCTCTCTGCTGACCCGGCTATTGAGGTGATGGCTACGGCACCCGATCCCCTGATTGCAGCCGACAAGATCAGCAAGGAACGTCCGGATGTTATAACCCTTGATGTCGAGATGCCTCGCATGGACGGGCTCTCTTTCCTCAAACAGATTATGGCGACAGAGCCGATTCCGGTCGTCATGTGCTCAAGCCTGACAGAAAAGGGCGCCGAGGTGACGATGAAAGCCCTGCAATACGGGGCCGTAGAGATCATCAACAAGCCGCGCATGGGCGCCAGGCAATTCCTTGAAGACAGCCATGTACAGATCTGCGATGCAGTCAAGGCCGCGGCCAGGGCCCGGGTCAGGCGTTTATCTACCCTGATCAACGAGCCTGCACCGAAATTGACGGCTGATGTCATGCTCAGCCAGCCCAAATCGACAGAGAACTTTCAAACCACCGAAAAAATAATAGCACTGGGGGCATCGACCGGCGGCACGGAAGCCCTGCGCATCTTTCTCCAGGAATTGCCTTACGATGCTCCTGGAATCGTGATTGTCCAGCATATGCCGCAACATTTTACCGCGGCGTTTGCCAAGCGCCTGAACGGTATTTGCCGCATCGAAATAAAAGAGGCGGCTGATGGTGATACGGTGATTCCCGGTCGGGCACTGATTGCCCCCGGTAACCTGCATATGATGTTGAAGCGCAGCGGCACCCGTTACTATGTGCAGATCAAAGATGGCCCTCTGGTCTGTCGCCACAGACCCTCGGTAGATGTGTTGTTCCGATCGGTTGCCCGTTATGCCGGGTTGAATGCCACCGGCATCATCATGACCGGCATGGGTGATGACGGTGCACGGGGTATGCTGGAGATGAAAAATAACGGGGCGGTTAATCTCGCCCAGGATGAAGATAGCTGCGTGGTCTTCGGTATGCCTCAGGAAGCAATCAAGCTCGGTGGCGTGCAAAAAGTCATATCGCTCGACAAACTGGCGGAAGAGGCGATGCGGCTCTACCGCAGCACCTCCTGATTATTGGTCAATATCTTCGAACAGGATCTTTTATGAATAAGCCGACAGATGAGGAATTGATAGAGGAAATTCGCCGACGTTTTGAGTTCAATCAAAATGCCCTGAACGACATGCGTGCGATGACGCGCAAGTTGGAACAGGTCAATGAAAAACTTCAGGAATCCGAGGCTTTAAAGAGCCAGTTCCTGTCGAATATCCGCAATGAAATCAATAACCCTCTCTCGGCGATTATGGGCCTGGCCGCTCAATTCTTCGATCGTTCCTGCGACCCGGAAATCTGCCGGAAGACGATCCGTATGATCTATGCGGAGGCATTTAACCTTGATTATCAATTGCAAAATGTCTTTATGGCTGCTGAGCTGGAGGCCGGTGATACAGAGCCTGCCTTTGCCATGGTCGAAATCAGTTCTGTCCTGCACAGTTGCCTGGACAAACTGGACTACCGGATCTCGGAAAAGGAGCTCTCTGTCTCCAGACAGACCCCGGAAGACCTGATCTACCCGACTGATGCTCAGAAAATTGAAGTTATCCTGCTTAACCTGCTTGGGAATGCGGTCGAATTTACTGATCCTGGCGGTCTGATTACTCTAGAGGTCGAAGAGAACAAGCAAGGATTGATCGTGTCTGTAAGTGACAACGGCCCGGGAATCAGTGCCGCCGACCAGGAGGTGATCTTCGATCGTTTCCGGCAGCTTGAAGCCGGTGCGACCAAGGGGCATCGCGGGCATGGTTTGGGACTGAGTATCTGCTGGGCGTTGGCCGAACTGCTCGGTGGGACTCTTGACCTGGACAGCCAACCCGGACATGGCAGCCGCTTTGTCCTGTCGCTGCCACGACCTGATGTAGAAACCGTTGTACACGCAGCTGAGGGTAACTTCTTCATCTTTGATGACACCGAAGGTGAGGTTGAAACATTCTGACCGTATGAATCAGCCAACGACAGCGCCTCTATCAGAAGCCATGAAGCGCCATTACCTTTATCCGGGCACGCTTTTCGTGCACCGTCAACCGCACCTGGTTACCACTGTCCTGGGTTCCTGTGTCTCCGTATGCCTATGGAATCAGACTTCCCATCTCGGTGGGATCAACCATTACCTCCTGCCACTCTGGAACGGCGAGGGTTTGCAAACACCAAAATACGGCAACATCGCGATTGCCAAGCTGGTTGATAAGGTCAGGACGCTTTCCAATCCAGGAGACAAACTGATTGCCAAGGTGTTCGGTGGCGCTTCCATGTGGGAGAAAACCGAAGGGTTACTGGCGATTGGCCAAAGAAACATTGAATTTGCCCTCGAGGCTCTGGAGTCTCACAAAATCCCGATTGTCGGCAGCGATCTTGGCGGCTATTACGGTCGCAAGGTCATTTTCAATAGCGGTGACGGCACCGTCCTGATGCGCCGGCAGCGTTCAATGCGAATATCGGAGCCCTGAATGAAAGCTATTGGGTTGATCCTTTCACATCAATGGTAGCCGGTCCACTCCATTTCGTGTAGACCTCCTTCGCACGCTGCCGGAGTGCCAACATAGACCTCGAATTTTGTTATACCGCACATGCATAGGCACTGTCCCGGCCCTGATTCGCCCTGCCGTTCCCTGGCGGTCCCTGTTGTTTCTGAAAAGGCCTTTTACCCCGCACGAAGCCCTTGCGTCCAGGTCGCTTTTTGAGTTGCGATATCAGCTTGCGACACGACGGGTCTGAAGGCAGGAGTTGACAGGTAGCAGCCGACAAAAATGCAAACAGCATAATAATCTCAAACATTTTTTCCTCCTTAGGTTTGACCTGTAGTACACAACAGTGGTGTGTCATAATACGTCATATCGCTCAAGCCAAGCTCTTCGGCATCCAATGCATTCATGCGATGGGGTTTTTCATGACCCTTTTTTGCTGAAAAAATGACGTGATTTTGGCTGGTTTGGACGTTGACGGACTCCATAAAATCGTATACAGTATGCAGGTTTCCGCTCAGTATTTTATCGAGACCTGTACGAACTTATTATCGGTGATACAACATTGATTTCACCAAAAACTATGATGGAGGAGAGAGATGATTGAAGCTTATCTGATGCATGAAAAAGAGCGCAATGCCCAGGGTATTCCGGCGCTTCCGCTCAACCCGGAACAGACTGCCGATCTTTGCGAATTGCTGCAAAGCCCTCCGACAGGTAAAGAAAATTTCCTGATGAACCTGTTCACCGAGCGAGTTTCACCCGGTGTCGATCCTGCTGCCGAAGTCAAGGCCGGGTTCCTGGCAGAGATTCTGAAAGGCGGCAAGAGTTCGCCGTTGATCAACAAGCAGAAGGCGGTACAGATTCTCGGGACCATGATCGGTGGTTACAATGTACAGCCGTTGATTGCTGCACTCAGTGACGCTGCTATCGCTGATGAAGCGGCATCAGCTTTGTCTGGTATGACATATGTCTATGACGCTGCTGCTCAGGTTATTGAGCTTTCCAAGAACAATGCCGCAGCGAAAAAAGTAGTTGAAAGTTGGGCTGCAGCTGAGTGGTTCACCAACAAGCCTGCTATGCCGGAAATTATTAAAGTAAAGGTTTTCAAGGTAGAAGGTGAGATCAACACCGATGACTTTTCTCCTGCCGGTGATGCCTGGAGCCGCCCTGACATCCCGTTGCATGCCCTGGCCATGGGTAAGACCCGTTTCCCAGGCGGTATCGAGGAGATCGCCAAGTGGCGTGCTGAAGGCCATCAGGTCGCTTTTGTCGGTGACGTGGTCGGTACCGGTTCTTCCCGTAAGTCTGCGTGTAACAGCGTACTCTGGTGCATCGGTGAGGATATCCCGGCGGTTCCCAACAAACGTCGTGGCGGCGTGATCATCGGCGGTGTTATCGCCCCGATCTTCTTTAATACTGCCCAGGACTCCGGTACGTTGCCGTTGAAGATGGACGTTACCAACCTGAACATGGGTGACGTGATCACCATCAACACCGCCAAGGGGGAAGTTGCCAACGAGGCCGGTGAGGTTATTTCTACTTTCGAAATCAAGCCGGATACGGTTCCTGACGAGTTCCGTGCCGGTGGTCGGATTCCACTGATCATCGGTTGCGCCGTAACCAAGGAAGCCCGTAAAGCATTGGGTCAGGGAGAGACTGACATCTTTGCCAAGACGGTCAATCCTGCTCCCAAGCCTGGCCAGGGCTACACACAAGCGCAGAAGATGGTTGGTCGCGCCTGCGGCGTCGAAGGTGTCCTGCCTGGTTCTTCCTGCGCACCGATCATGACCACTGTCGGTTCTCAGGATACCACCGGCCCGATGACCGCCGATGAGATCAAGGAACTTGCCTGCCTCAGGTTCAAGTCGCCGATGGTCATGCAGTCTTTCTGTCACACCGCTGCTTATCCGAAGCCAGCCGACGTGAAGATGCATGCAAATCTGCCGAAATTCATTTCTGATCGTGCCGGTGTGCCGTTACGCCCCGGTGATGGTGTTATCCACAGCTGGCTGAACCGTCTGCTGGTTCCCGATACGGTCGGTACCGGTGGTGATTCGCACACCCGTTTCCCGATCGGCATCAGCTTCCCGGCCGGCTCCGGCCTGATCGCTTTCGCCGGCGCTCTCGGTTTCATGCCCCTCGATATGCCTGAGTCGGTTCTGGTCCGTTTCAAGGGTGAATTCAACGAAGGCATCACCCTGCGCGATGCCGTTAATGCCATCCCTTACTGGGCTATCAAGCAAGGGCACTTGACCGTACCGAAGAAGAACAAGGTTAACATTTTCAACGGTCGAATCCTCGAGATGGAAGGGCTGCCGAATCTGTCGGTTGAGCAGGCTTTTGAACTGACCGACGCTGCTGCCGAGCGTTCCGCCGCGGCCGGTTGTATCAAGCTGTCCGAAGAAAGTGTCTGCACTTATCTGCGTTCCAACGTGGCACTGATGAAAAAGATGATCGAAGAAGGGTACCAGGATCCGGAGACCCTGCAGGGCCGGATTGATGCCGTCAATGATTGGCTTAAGGATCCCAAGCTGCTCGCAGCAGATGCCAACGCTGAGTATGCTGCCGTGATCGAAATCGATCTGGCAGAAATCACTGAGCCGATTCTCGCTTGCCCGAATGATCCCGATGATGTCAAGCTGCTCTCCGACATCCAGGGCACGCCGATTCAGGACGTTTTCCTCGGTTCCTGTATGACGAATATCGGCCACTTCCGTGCCGCAGCTGAAATCTGGCGGGGTGAGAAGTTCAACCCGAGTGTTCGCACCTGGGTTTGCCCGCCGACCCGCATGGACCAGGACAAGCTGAAGGAAGAGGCTGTTTTCTCGGTGTTCAGTGCCATGGGCGCTCGTCTGGAAATCGCCGGCTGCTCGCTCTGCATGGGTAACCAGGCACGTGTCCCTGATGCTGTCAACATGTTCTCCACTTCGACCCGTAACTTCGATGACCGTATCGGTAACGGCGCCCAGGTTTATCTCGGTTCCGCTGAGCTCGGTGCCGTCACGACAACCATGAGTAAACTGCCCTCTCCAGCGGAATACCTTGCCGTTTACAAACAGAAGGTCGCGCCGAAGAAGGACGAGATCTATCAGTACCTGCAGTTCGATGAGATGGATGGCTACAAGTAGAAAGAAAAGTAAAAAGTTAAAAAGGCCAACTTCTGAATGAAGTTGGCCTTCAGGTGGTTCAGCCAGACTTCATGATAGAGAGGGCAATAGATGGTTCATCTGTTGCCCTCATTTTTATTTTAAGAGTAAAACCGGCGGGTCGCGTCCCTCCAGAGGCCATAAGCATGCAAACGCAGGCGCAAAGTCCAAAAAAACAAAAGCTTAAAGTCGGCAGTTCGCGTACTGCCAGACGCCTTTGCTCCTTGCGGAGGTCATCTCCTTTGCCAGATGTCTGAGTCATCAATTGACGACAGTGCTCAAGAAGCCGGCCCGTTACAGGGGGGCCTTTCTCGCAGCGTGATCTAGAGGGGAAAAGCTAAAAAACAGAGCAGTCGATGCAACTCGCCACAAAAGGAGAGGCTCTCAAGAGCCTCGTCACCTGCGGGGGAAACCTTGCCCTTTATCGATTAGAATCATCTGTATTGAGGTTGTCGCCCTTACGACCCAGACATGCCCAGCGCAGCGCAAAGCAAAGCTTTCTTCTCACTTCTCACCTTTAAATTCCCTTGCACACGCGGCACTTCAACGCTAAATTTAATACAACAATCATTTTCGCACAGTTGGCCCAACCTGAACGCCGCAGATAAACAATGGCAAGGGTGTGCAAATGTCCGAAGACAATGTCCTGTTTCAGCCCATCAAGAAGTTTTGCCGGCGTAATGTGGCTACCTGTGAACCTGATGACACGGTTCTGCATGTTGCCGGCGTCATGCGCGACCGGATGATTTCCAGCATTATCGTTTGTGAAGACACTACGCCAGTGGGAATCTTGACCGATCGCGACCTGCGCAACAAGATTGTTTCCCTGGCAATCGATCCTGCAACGATTACCGCCCGGGAAATCATGAACGCCCCACTGATTACTGTCAGTGAAGATGACTTTATCTTTGAAGCGCTCTACCGGATTTCCAAGAATGGTATTCACCGGATTTGTGTCGTTGACCAGGAGAACCGCCTGTCGGGCATTATTACCGTTACAGATATCATGCGTCTGCAGACGCACTCGCCGCAGAAGCTGATCCGTGACATTGATAATGCTGCTACCCTCGATGAGTTGAAGAACTATCACCTGCAGATTCAGGAACTGGTCCTACACCTCGTCAGTACCGGAGTCCCACCTCGGGAGCTGGTCCGCATGATCGCATTGCTGAACGATCAGCTGCTGCTACGGCTGATTGATCTCCTGCGTGCCCGTCAGTTCAGCGACATGACCGATAAATTTGCCTTTGTCGTCCTCGGCAGTGAAGGGCGTCGTGAACAGACACTGACCACCGATCAGGACAATGCCATTGTCTATGCTGACGACCTCTCCACGGAAGAGATTGCCGAGATTGAAGCTTTCTCGGAGAAGCTCATCGACTCATTGATTGAGATCGGCGTACCGCCTTGCCCGGGGGGCATTATGGCGAAAAATCAGTTCTGGAGGCGCAGCTACAGTGAATGGGCAAAGGTGCTCGGCATCTGGCTGACAAATCCGCTACCGGAGCATATTCTGAATGGCAGTATGTTTTTCGATCTGCGCACGATTTATGGTGATCCGAGCCTGGAAAAAGGACTCAGGGAGATGCTGGTTGGTCATTTCAAAGAAGAGAGAATGTTCCTGACGCGTTCTGCGGCCAACGTCAATCGTTTCAAACCGCCTCTCGGCCTTTTAGGCGGCATCAAGACGGAGCATGACGAAGAGCATCGCGGCCAGATCGATATTAAAAAGGCCGGTATCTTCGCAATCACTGAGGGGGTCAAGGCTCTCGCCATGGAAGCCGGCGTAATGAGCGGCGGGACACGTGAACGAATCAAGATGCTGGTTGAAAAGGATGTCCTGACCCAAAAGCTGGCCGATGATCTCGAGGCCAGCTACAATTACCTGGTTTTTCTGCGTCTGCGTTGCCAGGTTGAAAACATCAGAGCCGGAGATCAGCCGGATAATTACATTACCTTGTCCAGGCTCAATCACATGGAAAAAGGCCGTTTGAAAATTGCTTTTGAAGAAGTCAACGAGTTCCATGAATTCCTCAGGGTCCATTTCCGTGTACATCTGCTCCGCTGAATTTGCTTGCATCCATCGACAAAAATCTTTTGTCAGGCTGATCCTGGTCAGCATTCTTCTGGCTGTTCTTTTGGTCGTCACCGGATGCCGCAATCCGATCGATACAACTGCTCTGAACTCGCTCGCGAAATCCGACATCGACATGATGGCAGATACCAGCCTGCAGGAAATGAATCGGCTTATGGAGGATTTGCTGGTCAAGCTCTACAGGCGTA
>Ga0070729_10005217_pt1 | contig 13577 bp, 9 predicted proteins | sample tdDd472_FD_66725 | JGI IMG/M metagenome (GOLD analysis project Ga0070729, IMG submission 66725) | Marine sediment microbial communities from the Atlantic coast under amendment with organic carbon and nitrate - tdDd47.2 | ecosystem: Environmental > Aquatic > Marine > Coastal > Sediment | place...
GTTGAGATACGAGAAATACCCCAACCCAATTTGATATGTTGATTGAAGATTTTACACTATACCAATGCTACATTTACCCGCCTAAAGTAAATTCTATGACATCGTTCATGCTATTGATGCTATTATTCAAAATCGCACTGGCGTTGATGGCATCAGCATATGCCCCACTGATTTCTGTCGGAGTATAAACTCCACAACGTGACATCACCTCAATGGAAGTATTCAAATCATTGATGGCTGTGGGGATTAAACGACTTGCACCGCGTAATTCAGGCAATTCATAGAGGTCTTGTTGAGACACTGGAAAGGATGTATACCCCCCTGCTGGTGGGTTACAGGGTATCGTCAGACCCTCGGTTAATTGTGACCAGAAGACAGCAACTTCTTGAGAGACAGCTCTAATCGGTGTAGCATAATCGACTAGCCGAACCGCTTGAGCGCGCTGTACCTCGATGGGGATGATTTTGATTGGCAATAAGCTAATGTTGAGGAATTCTTCTGCAATCGGAATCGCTTCGATACCAACGGGGTTACGCACAAGGAATTCTGCTAACCAACCCGTTTGACCCAAATAATTCACTTTTAGCCAGTTGTTATCAGGGCTTCGTTCGATAACAGGAATCGTCACTTGTATCGGGACGGTGCCAATTCGTCCAGCATCCAAATTGGGGGCATCACGGAATGCGGCTTCCGTTAATACAAACACGGATACACCTGTATCAATGATCGGTACGTCCCCTGTTACTCCTGTTTCCAAATCGGTGATGGGTAGCAAAGTTGTATCAAATGTATACGAAAAGTATGCACGGTCTACCCAACCGACTCGTGTATCGCGCATGGGGCGTTGCACCTCAAACCATGTTGCATCGGCATTACGTCCGACAGCATACAAGACATCTCCTTCAAATACTGACCCAACACGGTCAGAATCAGTCGTAGGTAACGCACGAATATTTAAGCTATCGACCACAACGCGCATCCCAAAATTACTCGGCTCAAATTCCGTTGACATGCTCGCTGTCTCGTCTTGTGCCAGCACAGACCATGTCATCATCGCTACCAGAAGTATTCCAATTAATCGTCTAACTTTCATCATCATTCACCTGTGCACGTGGGTCTGGATACTCGAATGTACCACCTGTTTCCAATAAGCAGACTTGTTGCCAACTATAGCGGTTTGTGCCTGTTGTCCAATAAGGCGCGACACGCCATGTATACGTGCCATACTCGAAGCGACTCCGTAATTTTTTGCCAATAATGGTCGCTGAATCGGTTTCTGAGTCAAAAGCCGTGCGGATACCGGATGGCGAAAGTACGATGACACTATATACATTTGCACCCGTGAGTGGTGGATAGGTCACGTTGATATTGATGTCTGCGGTGAGTAGGCTACCGTCTTGCGTAAAACTGCCATTCCATCGGTCACAGATATTATCCGATAAGTCAAACTCATCAGGGACACGTCCATTGCCATTGCGGGGTAAACGCCGTCCTGTTGGTGGAATCGAATTAAATGGAACACTAGTACGGACTAAACGGGCATAGACCCAAGCCGAGTCACCACCATATGGGATTTCGAGCCATTGATCACCATTCCAGTTGTAGAAGAAGTCACCACGCCGTCCGAGAATCGTCACCGACCCATTAATCGGTAATTGTCCGATAATCCGATAGGCAAAGTCAGGTCCAACATAAATCGTTGCCCCATCAACCGCCACAATCCCTGTGATGAGTTCGCCTTCAGCCGCCGCAAGCGGATCACCCGGAGGTTGTGCCATTGTCAACGATACACTCAGACTCAGCAAAATTATAATAGCAATTAGTATCCGCATAATATCACTCCCATTTTATAAATCAGGGTCTGCCCAAGGTTCAGTACAACCTTGTTCATCTTGTATTATCGCACGTTCTCGCCAAGTGGAAAATATTTGTGCAGAATCACATGTGGCTAATGCCGATGGTGAAATCGTACAGAATGCGCCACCTTGATTTTGTTGTACGACAACACTTGCCTCTTGGTTATTGCCCGTTGCAGGATTAATACTTAAGCCTTCACCCATCAAGCCCTCACCCATTTCGATATTGATACTATATATGGCATCACGGATAGCATCGGCAGTTGGATTAGACTCTAGTTGAGGCAAGACATAACGCAGTAACATATAGACACCTGATGCCGTCAGATGTGCGCGTTCTGAGGGGAATTTCCCAAATTCCGTTTGATAGTAGGTGGCAAATTCGCTAAAAATGGCATTGTCAGGATTGGTCATAGCAAAGCGATGAATTGTAATTAATCCGTCTGTTTCACCAATACGAGGACATAAGCCATAGCGGTAACCGGGGTCACCAACATTTAGCCAGCCCTCAACATTCGCATCTTCGTCGCGCATGGCTCGCCATAACTTATCGGCTTGTTCCTGAAAGGCGACCAAGACCACAACATCGATTCCTTGCCGTCGAATATCTAATGCCAGCGCACGAGCATTTAATGTTTCGTCGTGTCCATCATCAATCACAATATTATCTTTAAGCGCGTGGCGGATACCATCTACAATCGTTGCAGGGCGATCTAGTTCATTATAGATGAGGGCAACTTTCGCATCATCTCCATAGGTTGTACGGATAAAGTCTGCCGTAATTTCGCCCCGTTTAAAATCACCACTGGTCACGGAAAAGGAAAAACGCCCATCAACAGGTGTGCCTTCGGTAGTCTCCCAAAAGATAATTCCTAAAGAACCCGCCGCATCAGATAAGCCCATACTGACGGCACCACTCCCCCCACCAATCACCAGCTTAATATCATAATCTTCAACTAATTTCGACATCGCATCAACAGCATCATCATAATCTTCAGCAGATCTATGTACCCAATCCACGCGCATTCCATCTGCCCCACCACAGCGATTCATGGCATCAAGCATCGCAACTGCGCCTTCATAATATTGCACACGATTAGGCGTGATAAATATCCCAGCAGGAAAAACAAGTCCCACGGTCATTGTTGGCGCATCATCAGCAAGCGGAATACAAGTTACATCTTGCGCTTGGAGAACGCCAACCAGCAATAAACACAGCATCACTATAAAGATGATTTGTCGTTTTAAGACCTTCATGGTAGATTCCCAAACTCTAAAGCATTCTCGACGTTATGTCTCTATTGTAATCGAAATCCATTTTGTAAATGCACATCGTATATTAAACGTGGGCGTGCCGTAGATGCACCGTATGACAATTTCGATTATCATAAAGTTAGGGAATCCATATGATGTCAGAGGTATACGATGAAGCGAATCCGTATTTTAGTTTTTAGCCTTATTTTAGTTACAATGATGGGGTTAGTCTTGTCGATTGCGGTCATCGCACAAAGCACCACAGACGAAACACCACCCCGTTTTTCATTCCAGATCGAAAGTGAAATTGGGCGAGCGTTACCCCGTAAAATTGTTTATGAACCGAATTATGATCGTTATGCAGTGGTTGATGCCTATAATCGGCTGATGCTCGTCGATGCTCAAACCTTCCAGACGCGACACATCCTTTATGAAACAGGTCAATACAACGACATCTTATTCAGTAATGACGGCAATTGGTTTGCGCTGGCGATTAATCAACGTATCGAATTATATGATGCTAACACTGGCGAAATGGTTTCGCGATTAGACAACCTAAGTGAAGCCTTAAGTGTAGTTGGTCCGTTGGCTTTTTCGCGGGATGATAATTTACTTAAATTTGAAGGTATCTATCCCGCACCGCGTAGTATCCGTGTCCGAGAGAACCAGACGATTCAAGTGCCGTGGATTTGGAATTTAACGGCAGCACGCAATGAAGGGGATTCAACGTTTCCGCGTCGGTTAGAGGCATGGCAATTCTTCGATTATCGCAACGGCTTTGTCATCGGACCGAATGATAAAATTGTTGCGGCATTACCGGGACGTTTGCAAGTTTTAGATGCTTATTCTCTCCAGCAACAATTTGATATTCCGACAGACCGCTACGAAACAGATCCGATGGATGTTTGGTTTAGCTTACGTGATGACAAAATTTATATTCAACCTGTTGATGAAAATTCACTTGTCCAAGTTGATACAGAGCGCGGTGTATTGGTAGAAACACCCTTGTATCAGCCATTAACGGAAACTGATCTGGAATTGCTGAGTGGGATTGAACTCAGCGATCAGGCAAAAATTATCGGTGGTCGCAATAATGACGACTTAAAAGCACTATTCCTCGGTAATAGTCAAACACAGCGCAATCGTTATGGCAGCGGTGATCTGACAGTAACTTTAATTGACTTGGTTGTTCCACCAGCACTATCAGAAGATAATATCGTCGCGTTTATTTTTGTGTTTAATGAGCGCACCGAAACAGGTTATTTTGAACTCCGCACACCGGGGTCACAGATGATATTGAGTCCAGATGAATCGAATCTGCTGGTACGGACTTGGGGTGAAAATGAGCGTATCATCACCTATGATATTGCATCAGGAGAAGAAGTTCGACGGTTAACCCCATCCCTGCGCGCGATTGGTGCATATCGTCGGAATGATAAAAACCGCGTGCTTGATTTTAACGCAAATGGTGATGTACTGATTAGTGATTTCCAGCGTTATGATGCAGAAACAAATGATGTACTCGCGGAAGATTTACGCTACTCACGACGTTTTGATCGCTTTTACTTTACGAAAGATAGTCAAAATATCATCACAATGAGTGGGAACGAATGGCGCGTTTGGGATCGCACGACAGGGAAAGTGTTACGTCGGGAAGTCTTGAATTTTGAAGGGAATATTATCCGAGAAAGCGATGATGGGTTCCGTTATCTAACACGCTTTTCACGTTCACGGAATAATAACACAGTGGTCGAAAACGGTGTAGAAATCGTTGATTTACAGAACGATGCAAATGATAACATCGGTAACGGCATTACCCGTCAATCCGTGATATTTGATGAAATCCGTGGCAGTACGATTGACCGTGTGATTCCGTCGCCCGATTGGCAACATTTCCTGATTACATATAGCGTCAATCAGTGGGGAGAGTATCCACCGGGAAATCAGATTGCAATGTATCATATTGTTGAAGGCAGATTATGGTTTATCGCAGGTGACGATTTACCCCCAAGCGGAGAACGCAATTACGGTTGGGTCGATAATGAGAATGTCTTTGTTTCTGGCAATGGCTATGCAAGTGATGATCCCCAGCGGGTATTTGGTGCAGAATATCACGTAACCGGCTTGCCACAATGTATCGTCGAGAAATTTCCCGATCAAGTCGATTCATGGGTGAACCTCTGGGAACGGCTCGTCTATCGCTTACGGAATGATGCACTACATAATTTAACCAATCGTATCTGTGCCGATGTCCCCAGTACAAGCGCAGAAATTGAAACTTTCCTGATTCCAACAGCAACACCCCTACCAGTTACAGTCACACCGATTCGGGTTGATGGTGTACCCGTTTGTTTAACTGCACGTTATCCAGATCGTGTGCCCGAATATACTCAACTGTGGTTTGACATTACTGAGGGGTTATCGGCAGAAGAAATGGAAACCACCGAAGTTTTGTTATGTGATGGCATCGGTGAAATTCCAGAACGCTATCCTGCTATCGGCGGTGAATATATCGATCAAACAATGCTTATCAATGCGCGGAGTGGAGAACGGTCTACAGGGGCATTCCTCGCCGTAATTGATAGCAGTCCATCAACAGAACCCCTTCGGATTGAATTCGAGAAACAGACGGAGCGCAGTTTAGGGCAATTCATCGTCTCACCAGACAAAGCACTCGTCGCATCATCGAATTTACCAGGTGAATTGGTCATCTATAAACTGTTAACATCCTTTGACACCTTACTTTCAGAAGCAACGGCTACAGCACAAGTAGCGGTAACTGCACGGAATCAAATTGGGGCAGCACCATCATTGACCCCGACATTTAATGCTGTAGGAACGGCACGTCCGACATTGACACCAACCACTACGCCAACGCCGTATCCAACCCCATCATCAATTGTCGATATGCCTCAGCAAGGCGATGTTATTGACTTATGCCCTGCTGAAACGCTATTCTCGTTAGCGGATGCACCCGAAAGTTATACCCCATCAGGCATGATTATCGGTCCTGTGTTTGGGGATATTCTCTGGACAATTGACCCGATTACAGGGCAACGTGCGCCAAATGAAACTGTGCCACAATGCGGATCGGGCATTCAGTGTCAATTATCAGCAGATCATCAGTGGATTTTAGCCCGCGCAACCAACGTTGCTTATGTGGTACGTCCTGATGGAAGTGATAACCGTCGCTTATTTGGCAGTGATGATCCCGAAGAAAATGTATATATTCCTGACATTACATGGGCTGGCGCAAATACGCTTGAATATTGGGTACGTGTCGAGGTGATCGTGAATGGGCGTACACAATATTTTGATGCGATTCAACGCGATATTCTAGGGGTGTATCCCGACCCTGAACCGTGGATACCTTTCGCATCTGTCAATGAATTGCCAACAGAAATTGTTGCACGTCAACCCGGTGGTGCGTTGGCGGTGGTACGGACACAATTTAGCACAGGTATCAGCGCAGGATATAAGTATTATCTGTATAACATTGACACGGAAGAATCACAGTATTTTGCGCGGACAGATGATAGCGGTTTGACGATCCGATGGTTGCCATTGGGAGACCGTTTTGTCTATCGTTACAATGATGATAAACGTCGCTTGCCTTACTACCAATATAAAGCGACAGGCGAACACGATTATTTAGGACAGTCGATAGATGGCACAATGTCTAACGAAGGGCGATACTTTGCCTATTCGACAGATCGACGCGCACAACCGATAGCGGTTTGGGATAGTCAAACAGGATTAACACGCACCTACTGTCTGCCAGAAACAGGCGCACGTTTTTACGAAGGACAATATATGTGGTCACCTGATAGCCGCTATATTGCATTACGTGCCTTTTTGCCAAAAGATGAAGATACCGAAGGAGTGGGACAACATCTGATGATTTTGAATATCGAGACAGGTGAAGTTGTCGATTTATCAAGTGGATTTGGTGAATTGGTTGTCTGGGCAAAAGATGCTGGCACTTATGGCGAGGAGGGTTAACCACCATGCGTAAATTTTATGCGTTAATATGGGTCGCTGTGATGTTTTTGGGGAGTATCGCAGTATTCGCACAAGGACGACCCGACTTATCCGAGGTGTATGTCACCACTCAAGATTATGCCAAGTTGAGACTGGGCCCGGGGGATAATTGGGAAGTATTAACGACACTCGATTATGGGACAACTTTACGGGCAACAGGTCGCAGTGTGAATAGCCGTTGGATACAAGTTGCCTATGAGGGTGAGATCAATCCAGATGCACCACAAGATGCAACCGTTGATGATGTCACCTATGGATGGATTGCGTATTGGTTATTGGTGTGGTCAGGCGATGTTTTAGAGTTACCTGTTGATGGTGTTGCGACGATCCGTAGTGCGCGCCAATCAGGTCCGCTTATCGCCGTGAGTTCGACAACTCGTTATTATGTGGGGGGTGTTGACCCCTCGACACGGGTGACTGATGTCATTCTTGAGCCAACAGAAGTCGAATTAACAGGACGTATGGGGGGCGGCGGGGGCGGTTACTCTTGGCTACAATTTGAGTATGACGGGAATTATTATTGGACGGCAACATGGGAAGTTGGCGCACCTGCTGGATTTTACAATTTAGCAGATGGTGTTTCGGTGTTTCCGTATGGTCGTTTATTAACACAACTCCAGCAAGCCATTTCTGCAAATTCCCCAAGTCTTAATTCAATTGCGCGACGATGGCGTGATTTAGATGGGGGCTATCAAACGACATGCAACGATATTCCGTCCCAAACGCGCATTCGTGATGATTTCTTTACAGAGTCTGATTTGCTAAAAGAGCCAAGCTTCGCACCACCAGTTACCGCCTTACGTGCCAGTATCGAGAATATTAATTTAGCCATCACTTTGTTTGAGCAAGTATGTAACCGTGAGGGTGGCGGACGTTATGCTACATCGGAGGATGTTAGCAAGGCGCTAATTTATATAGCAGAAGCAGAACGTCAGTTTAATCTGGTACGGTTGTTCTTTTCACCTTTTGCTAGCCGTAACCCATTGTTGGGGGGTCTAACCAATAAGATTGGCAATAATTAAGCAATTGGGACAGGTATAGAAACGCCCCTACTAGGCTTCCATCACACTCAATAGAATATCACGGCTAGCGATGAGTGATTGTTTAGGTGATGGGAGCTTAGGACTTAATTCAAGGCTAACCGCCCCATCATACCCAATCTGATGCAAAGCATGAAAAGTTTTGTTCAGGTCGTCCCTTGTCATGATCCCATCTAAGAGTGACCAATGTACATCGTTGATGCCATCGTTATCATCAAAATGAACGTATCCTAATCTTGAGCCCGCTTTTAAGATGATGTCACTAGGGTCTTCGCCCGCCATCTGAATGTGTCCGCTATCATATAATAGATATAAATTGGGGTGATTCACTTCTGCAATAAATTCCAGTGTTGCGCTGGCTGTAGGGAGGGCGCGTCCGGGAAAGTGTTCGATACAGATTTTTATATGATGCTCGCTTGCTCGCTCTGCGATACTGCTCATCGAAGATGCAAATTGTGTCAGTGATGCTTGGCTCGAATCCATACCCGGTACAACATAAACTGTATCCGCACCAAGATCAACCGCATGAGCTATTGTCTTATAGGCATGGTCAATAGCTCGGTGACGATTGGATTCGTCTAAGTCATCAAGATTTACACCGTCTGGCATCCCAAATGATGCCCCAACACACGATACTTGAAATCCATATGACTTTGCAAGAGATCGGCTGTCTGCTGATTGGAGCATGTGCGGTTGTATATCAATCGAATCAAACCCGATGAATTTAATCTCATTTAGCATATCGATTTCGGGTAAAGTCAAAGCCCAGACACAACAACTCAATTTCATAGTAGATGCTTTCTCTCATACGGGTTGGATACCACCATGATATTACCTCACTTGAGGAAATTAGGACAACATTATGGATCAAACAAGAGTCTATCGTTGTCGTCAACTCACCATATAAATAAAAACAGGTGATCATGATCGACCACCTGTTGTACTGGATTTAGAGATTATAGAGAAATGTTATCCGCCAGCTGCCCATGCAATTGCAGCATCAAACAGATTCCAAGCATCGGTAGTGAATTTGTCCGCCGAGCTTTTTGTTGCGAAGAATCCGACGCGCCGAGCTGGAGCATTCATTCCAACCATTGTGGCACCTGTTTCATAAGCAAAGATTGTTGCCCTGTCTGTGTCATAATCCAAAGTTGCTATAACGATTGCACCACTAGATGGGACACCATATCCCTGAGTCTTATTACTTGTTGTGACTCGGTGATCTCCATTTGACAAACCGACTGCCAGCGCATGAGATGAGTTCGTGATTCTAATATCCTTTTCGGATCCATCTGAACCGTTACTGCTTACCATTTTCATATCATCATAAACGCCATATTCCATATTGATGACTGGGATGGTCGTATCTCTAAATTTGCTACCAATCTTTGAGGAACTTGACGATTCTGATATAACAATGAGTGTCGGATTACCATTTGTCACTGTAGCGGCACTATCGTTGTCATCATATGCTGTCACAGTATAACCACTGGCTTCCAGTCGAGCTATCATTTCAGGATCGCCATTTTTGATATCGTTTGGATTGCTAACAATATAGGCAACCGAGTTCGTTGATGCAACAGCAACCACTTCAATTGCGACCGTCACACTGTCTGTTCCGCCATTGCCATCTGTAGCCGTGATAATTACCGAATAGTTTCCGCTATCCCCTATCTCTGGTGCAATCGTGAGAGTCGGTGGGTCAGCATTTAGATCTAAGGTCATAAAACTTGGAATCGGATCTGATGATGATAACGTAGCTGTTATTGTCAGTGTATCGTTATCAGCATCACTAGCATTAATCGTTAATACTTGTGCTGGGTCACCTTCATCCATCGCTGATGCTGTAATTGACGAGATAAATGGATCACGGTTGGTATCTTCAACCACAATATCAAATGTTTCCGAATCAGATTCCCCTGACGGATCACTTACCGATACTGTTACTGGATATGTACCTGCATTGCTGTATCCCGGTGAAGCAGTGATAGTCGGTGGGTTTGCTGTACCATTGAACGTTACAAAACCCGGTACTGAACCTGATAATATATAGGTTAAAGAATCACCATCTGCATCTGTAGCTGATAATGAAATGACTTCGGTGGATCCTTCGGTTACAGTCTGATCACCGATTGATGCTAATACAGGAGGCTGATTAACAGCATTTACTACCACATCAAAGGTTACCGAATCACTTCCGCCGTTGCCATCACTTACATTAATGGTCACACTAACTGTACCCGCGTCACCAGAAGTTGGTGCGATTGTCAAAGTTGGTGAACTACCAGAATCATCAAATGTCATGAATGTTGGAAGCCCACTTGATGCTGTATAAGTTAACGTATCGTCATCTGCATCCGTTGCTGAGAAAGTTACTGTTTTGCTAGCATTCTCATCTACAGTTTGTGTTTCAACGCTACTCATCACGGGGGCGTTATTACCTGTGCCGCCAGTGTCACCTGAACCGCCACTTCCACCTATAGCTTCACCAGTATCACCTGAACCGCCAGTATCGCCTGTGCCACCAGTATCGCCTGTGCCACCAGTATCGCCTGTGCCACCAGTATCGCCTGTGCCGCCAGTATCACCTGTGCCACCAGTATCACCTGTGCCACCACTTCCACCTGAACCGCCAGTATCGCCTGTGCCACCGCTTCCACCTGAACCGCCAGTATCACCTGTGCCACCGCTTCCACCTGAACCGCCAGTATCGCCTGTGCCACCGCTTCCACCTGAACCGCCACTATTTTCTGGTACGCCACCAATCCCTAATTGGAATGGACGGACAGTTTCGTCTTCTACATGACGTGAAACGAGATAAAGTTGTGGAGGAGTTAGACTAGTTAGTTCACTACAGATTGTTGTACTATCCGTCATCTCGAAAAGACTTGTAGACGAATTATAGGACATCGCATATTCTTGATTCGATGAACTTGACTCTGTTAATAATGAAAGTTGAGTATCGGTTTCGCAAGTGGTCAATGCTGTATACGCAAATAAATCCCCTGCTGTACAACTATATTCAGAGACAACAACTTTCTCTAGTACACGGCATTCACAATCTTCACCACCATCTAAGGAGCAGACAGTCTCTTCTAGTGTAAATGATACTTCTTGACCTAAAACTGATAAGATACCGATTGATACGACACCGACAAATACAACAATCAGGGCATATTCAACTAAGCCCTGTCCTTGCGTTTGCGCGGTCAAGAAACGTCGAGTGTTGAGCGATCGTCTCCAATTCTTAAATTGTTTTAACATGATAAATTCCTTGCATTTATTCTGGACAGAAATTATTGAAGTGTCTCAAATGTCTCTATGATGGTGTTGGCAGATATTTCGGATAGTTCCATGGGATATACGAGAAAAACATTGCCATGAGCCAATACATTAGAGGTCTGTTCATAGATCGCCAGAATATGTTGATCAGCGAGGATTGACGATACACTATCATAGACAAAAATTTCGATGATCCGTGACCGATTGCCGATATCGCGGATTTCTAAGTTGGTTACATCTTTACCGATCTCCTGATTGCGAGTCTGTTCGACAAACAGAATATCGAGATTACTGGCATAAAAATGATTAAGGACCTTGGTATCTGTAAGGTTTTCAATAACTTCTGTTGTTGGTCCTTGCGATAAAATCGCTGGGCCACGAAGTGAAAGTAAGCTAGATACGAAAATTCCCACCAAGATACCTAACAAGACAAAGATTGTAATTCCAAATACGCGTTGCATTCTCGGTGAAAGCTTGTTCAAAAGTGGGCTTTTGCTTAGTTGTTCGTTCACTAAGTTGCTAAAACCACCGATAACTATGTGTTGGAAACCACCAGTATCTTCGCCCAACTCGTATAAGTAATTTAGAGATTTGCGATGTTTTGAATTTAAGAATAAGGCTGTGCGTAAATACTGAATCTTTTTCTTACGATCATTGGTCAGTTTTGCTGCCAAGTACCAAGCATCTGCGCTTGGTTTTTTTTGGAGTAGTGTTTGCAACATTGAGGCGGCTTGTTTACGATTGTTTGTGGTGATCGCGCTGTTTATTTCTCCTAAGGTCGGGGTATACACGACTGTCTCCTAATGATAATAAAGTTTGATTTATGATAAGTTTAGATGTTATGTGTAATGAATTTAGAATGAAGAGGATGCATAACATCAATATATTTTTATTATAGGGCGAAACAACATTACAAATAATTAAGGTTAAGGAATTAATGTTTTTCTCATAATCCACTAATGAAACTAGAGTAATTTTTGAGGTTGATTTAAATATCCCTGTCAATAAAATCCCTCTCAAATGATAAAAGGATCGGTTGGAACGCCTGTTATACTTGTTGATTGCTTTATTTTAGGAGACCTTCTTGCCACATAGTTTAAATTTAAACAACCGCTTGACAATTTCCTTATAACAAGTTAATCTATGAGAAAGTTTGGGAGCGTTCCCAAAAACTTTAGATAAGTAGTGGTTTTTTTTTCAGTAACCTTGGGAGCGTTCCCAAGCAAATATCTATTAATTAGTAAAAAAATTTTGGAAAACCTTGGGAGCGTTCCCAAGCAAAAAGTGTTTAAATATGACTTTACAAAAAATTGCAAAATTAGCGGGTGTCTCTAAATCAACTGTCTCACGTGTCATCAATAATGATCCTAATGTGAGTGCCAAAACGCGTGAAAAAGTTAAAGCAGTTGTAGAAGCCCAACAATATCAGCTTAATCCAGCCGCTCGTGCTTTAGCCAGCCATCGCACACAAATTATTGGTGTTGTTATTTCTCATGATATGGGTGTGTTATTTGATACCTCATTTTATTTCCCGACTATCTTACGGGGAATAGCCCAAGCCACCCGCGACCGCGATTATGCCCTACTATTGATGATAAGTGATGAAGCTGAAGACGATATTCGTCTGGCACGTCGGATTGTCCATAACCAAATTATGGATGGTCTAGTATTGGTCTCTCCCACAATGGGACATCCACTGATTGATGAACTTGTAAACGCTAACATGAACTTCATCTCAGCAGATCGCATTCCGCAATATACGGAGCAAGTGAATTTTGTTACCGTAGAGAATATTGAATCGAGTCGCACAGCGGTCAACCATATGATTAAGCTAGGGCGACGTAAAATTGCAGTTATTGCGGGTGACCCACGTATTATAGATACCCATGATCGAGTTGAGGGATACAAACTTGCACTCCAAGATGCAAGTATTCCATATAATCCAGAGTTGGTCATCATCGACAACTACGGTTACGATTCTGGATACAATGCAATTCAACACTTACTTGAAAATAATATCGAATTTGACGGTGTCTATGCCAGCCAGTCGACCATTGCAGTCGGTGCAGTAAATGCGCTCCTAGATGCTGGCATCCGTTTACCC